>Ga0265293_10001904_pt1 | contig 43887 bp, 40 predicted proteins | sample Munlanlewell138R_FD_192505 | JGI IMG/M metagenome (GOLD analysis project Ga0265293, IMG submission 192505) | Leachate microbial communities from a municipal landfill in Southern Ontario, Canada - Leachate well 138R | ecosystem: Engineered > Solid waste > Landfill > Unclassified | place: Canada...
CAGAAAACAAATAATCTCCAAATCCCTTGATATGAGTGGACGTAGTCGTTTTTAACGGTTAATAACGGATGTTTGGAGTTGAAATTAAGGAGGAAATCTAAATCATTATGGCAGAAATAAGTGATCTTCTGAATCCCATGCTATGAGAGGACGTAGTCGTTTTTAACGGTTAATAACGGATGTTTGGAGTTGAAATTAAGGAGGAAATCTAAATCATTATGCCAGAAATAAGTGATCTTCTGAATCCCATGCTATGAGAGGACGTAGCCGTTTTTAACGGTTAATAAGCGATAAACCCAGATGCAGAAAGAAAGCAAGTTTGAAAAACATCATGCCAGAAAACAAATAATCTCCAAATCCCTTGATATGAGAGGACGTAGCCGTTTTTAACGGTTAATAACGGATGTTTGGAGTTGAAATTAAGGAGGAAATCTAAATCATTATGCCAGAAATAAGTGATCTTCTGAATCCCATGCTATGAGAGGACGTAGTCGTTTTTAACGGTTAATAAGCGATAACACAATTCGTAATTAGAAAGCTCCTATCGGATCGAAATTTACATAATTCTCAATTTCTTTAATCCTCCCATTATAAAACAAAAAAATGACTTCGCCGAAACGAAGTCATTCTTATTCTTTTAAAGATTTAACTGACTAAAACGCTTCTAAATTATCTTCCGTTTCTTCCACTTGCACTTCGCATTCTTTAATTGCTGATTCAAATTTCTCATTTAACTCAGATGCTTTCTTGTTGTATTCTGCTGGATTTTTGAATGTTTCTGTTGCTTTTTCAACATAACAATCACAATCATACCCTCCCATTGTGATGCATTCATTTTTAACTGTGTTTTTTTGATCTTCTGACCATCCTCCACCGCAAGAAGTAAGGAATAAAAACGTTGTTCCCAGTAATAGACTAAATAGTTTATTCATAAGTAATTATTTTTTGTAAATTTGGAATAAGATTTGTTTAAAAATAAGCATTATTCATTAAAATCAAAACTATGAAATCAAAATTAATTGTTGCCTTATTTATTGGAGTGATTCTTTCTTTCACAGCAAGCGCACAAAATGTTACTGTTTCTGGTGCTACTTTTCCAACGAAATTTAAAATCAGTGACCAAGTTGTTGAGTACAACGGAGCTGGATTACGTCAGAAATACTTCTTTAATCTATATGTTGCGGCGCTTTATGTTCCAGAAAGAACAAGCAATGCACAAACGATCATTGATCAAAATGTGGAGTCTGCAATTCGTTTGAAGATTTTATCCAATAAAGTAACTCGTGATAAATTTGTTGAGACTGTAAAAGATGGCTTTGCTACTTCATCTGAAGGAAAAGCTTCTACAAAGGAAATCGATGACTTCATGAAACTATTTAACGTAGAATTCAAAGAAGGAGACGAAGTAATTTTACTATACAAACCAGAAAGTGGTGTTGAAGCGTACATGAATGGAAAACACCTAGGTGGAACGAAAGGATTGGAATTCAAAAAAGCACTTTGGGGAATTTGGTTAGGAAAAACTCCTGCAGATGCGGCAGTTAAAAAAGCAATGCTAGGAAAAGTATAGTTCTTTTTGTTTAGAAAGCTCATTATCGGCGTTCCAACATTTTTTTTAAATCAGTCATTGACGAATGTCAACTCCATGAATTTTAAAAAATGTTGAGCCTTGCTAATGAGTTTTCTAATTCAAAAATATTATTCCGATGGAGACGGAATTCCAAAAGAGTCTCGTCCAAAAATCAGGTTCAGTACATTGAGAAAAGTCAACTCATAAATTTTGAAAATTTTGTACCTAGCTATTGAGCTTAGAAATTCAAAAAACAATTTCAATGTCAACTCTTTGGATTACATAATTAATGATGCCTTGCTAATGAGTTTTCTAATTCAAAAATAAGTTTTAGAGAAATTATCTTAATTGAGAACAAAAAGCTTCTGTTTAATATGCAGAAGCTTTTTTGTTTCATTATTCTCAGATCATTTCGTTTATTTGCAATTATGAAAATTGGTTTACTCTCCGACACCCACAGCGTTCTTGATCAACGCGTTTTTGAATACTTTAAAGATGTTGATGAAATTTGGCATGCTGGAGATGTTGGTGACTCACAAATAATTGATCAACTCGAGGATTTTAAGCCCGTTGTTGGAGTATATGGAAATATTGACAACACGGATGTTAGACAGCGTTTTCCAGAATTTCAAAGATTTGAACGTGAAGGTGTCTCAATTCTAATGACACACATCGCTGGTAAACCAGGAAAATACTCAACTCCCTTATTAGCTGAATTAAAAAATAATGGAGCTCCTAAACTCTTTATTTGTGGCCATTCACATATTTTACTTGTAAAGTTTGATCCCCGCTTCAAAATGCTGTGGGTAAATCCTGGTGCATGTGGAAATCATGGTTTCCATACTGTAAAAACACTCATGCGTTTTGATTTGATAAATGGTGAAATTAAAAATATGGAAGTGATTGAAATGGGAGGTAAGCGTTAAACTTTAGACTTTATCTACCATTTAATAAAATGAATCCTCTGAGACTTTCAATCTTAAATTCAATTAATTAAATTCAGTATTTCTCTTCTCAACTTACAATTTTTCATAAATTCGAGCGTTGATTAAAATCAAATGACAAGACTAATATTTATCCTTTGCTTAATTCCCTTTGTAACGTTCGGACAAACGGGTGGAAAGAATGCTTTTCCTTTTCTAGATTTACCAGATAATGCACGGGCAGCGGCACTGGGAAGAAAGTTTATTACTGCCTATGATGACGACATCGGTACTGGTGTTCAGAATCCAGCTTCTTTTAATTCTTTGATGGACAATTCCATTAGTTTTAACCAAGCTTTATTGGCTGGAGGGATAAATCATGGAATGGTTGCTTATGCCAAGGACATTGATAAAGTAGGAACTGCTGCTTTACATTTAAGATATGTTGCCTACGGAAAAATGGACAGAACAGATGTTAACGGAGAAAACATTGGAACATTCTCGGCAGGAGACTTTGCTTTGGGCGGAAGTGTTGGCCGAACATTGAATAAGAATATCTCAATCGGAGCAACTTTCAATATTATCTGGTCTCAATTAGAATCTTACAATGCTATGGGACTTTCTTTGGACTTGGCGGGAATGTACCGTTCGGTGGATGAAAGAACAACAGTTACGGCTGTGGTCAGAAATGCAGGAGTTCAGTTAACAACATATACAGACAATACGAGGTCTCCTCTACCTGTTCAGGCAATGTTAGGTATTTCTCACAAATTAGAACATGCCCCATTCCGCTTTTCACTTGTTGCACACCATCTAAACAAATGGGACTTGACCTACAATGATCCAAATGCTCAACCCACTACAGACCCTTTAACAGGAGAAGTTGTTCCCGTTGAAGTGGCTGGATTTGGAGAGAAGCTGGGACGCCATTTTATCTTTCAAGTAGAAACATTAATTGGACATACCCTAAGAATAAGAGCTGCTTTTGATTATAACCAAAGACGTGAAATGTTGGTTCAAAATCGACCGGGAATGGGTGGTTTTTCTTTTGGAGCGGGAATGAACTTTAAGCGCTTTACTGTTGATTATGGTCTGTTTATCTTCTCTAGCGCGGGATACAACAACATGATCTCTTTAAGAACAGATTTTGATAAGTGGAGAAAGTAATTCTTTTTAAGTATTTTTAAATTTGAGAATTAACAAAAGAGCATCATAATGACTAACCACTTAAGAACCTGCGTTTTAATTGACGATGATGAAGACGATCAACTCATCTTTCAAACGGTGCTCAACATGCACTTCCCAAACTATCAATTAAGTGCATTCTCTAGTTTCGAAAAAGCAAAACCTTTTATTTTAAGTAAATCAAAAAATATTGATGCTCTATTTATTGACCTTAATATGCCAAAGTCAAATGGAATAGATTGCTTAAACTTCCTGAGGAGTCAAGCTGAATTTCAAGATAAACCTATCATTATTTACTCGACTTCTAATAATCCTGACGATGCGAAGATGTGTATAAAAAATGGAGCTACAGCTTTTATGACCAAACCTTCCAGGGTGAATGATTTGGTAGAAGAACTGAATAAGTACTTAGAAAAATAATTTCGAATAATTAGCGGAGTCTTGCTCTAGTTTGCACCCATCGGAGTAACATACTTCATCTTTTTATCGTCGAAAATAAAGAACACATACAACTCACCATCTCTCACAATATCCTTTGGAGTATAAGCATTGATGTCCTCAATTTCATCTACATTATAATCAACAATCCTTCCTTCATAAAGGGCAATATCTTTTGCAATTCTGACCTCACTTGTCGTATGCTCAATGTCATAAACACGTGGCTTTGGTTCTCCAATACTATCAAATACAGGACAACTAAAAGTCAGGAACATTTTATCGTTTCGAACAGTATAATAATTTCTATGCAAACTATTTCTAATTCTGTATTCTACAAAAAAGTCCTTGTGTGCTTTGGAAGTCAGTTCAAGAAACTCCACTGTTAGAGGGAAGTTCACATTTGAACCAACTGGCGTAGTTGAGATAAGTTTATCGTTTCCTCCAAGCTTTAGAAACACAAAATTATAGAGACCAGTGTATCCATTCGATTCGAAAAATCGTTCTGTATTACCTTCCTTTACTTTATGATATCCGTATTCTTTTCTATTCACCAAAATTAAGGCGTCTTTTAAAGTATCTTGGTCTATATGCTTAAACTGAATTTGTATATCGTAATTTTCAGTTGCAGAAATACCTAAAACACTCTCTACTTGTCGAATTATTTTTTCCTCTTCAGTCAATGATTCTTCTATTTCATCATTATTTATTTCATTTTCACCTGTCTCTTCAGAAGAACAAGATGTTGAAATAATAAAAATAGAAACCAATAAAAATAGATTAATTCGTTTAAATTCTGTCCAAAACATATTCAATGAGTTCTGTGATTTTCGTCTCGTAATTAGTAGTAAATTCTTTCTTTCTTCGGTTCGCTAATCCTAAACAAATAGCAGTCGATTCATGACCTAGTGCAGATGAAAGAGAAAACAAAGCCGAACATTCCATTTCTAGATTTGCAAAACGCACTTCTTCATGTTTGAAATCACTAAAAGAATCTAGCATTCCCGTTTCAACAAGCGGAAGTCTTAATTGTCTTCCTTGTGGTCCATAGAACCCAGAACTTGTAACCGTAATTCCTTTTTCGACTGTAGAAGAATCAAAACGTTCGTTTAATTTTACTGATGCTTTTGTTAAATAAGGTTTTACATATTTAGGGAGCTTAATTTTCTCTTGAATTTCTTGTTCTAATTTCTTTGTTTCCTCATCAACGTTACGTTCATAGAAATGCCCTACATTGTCGATTCCTAATGCATGAGTAGACAAAATAAAGCTATCAATTGCGATTTCGTCTTGCAAGATTCCACAAGTTCCTAAGCGCACAATTTCCAAGGAAACTTTCTCTTTTTTCTCGTTTCTGGTTTTCAAATCAATATTCACTAAAGCATCAAGCTCATTGATAACGATATCGATATTGTCTGTTCCAATTCCAGTAGAGATCACTGAAAGCTCTTTGCCTTTGTATACACCTGTGTGGCATGCAAATTCACGGTGTTGACTTTTATGTGTTATACTGTCGAAATATTTTGAAACCAATTCAACTCGATCTTGATCTCCAACAATAATAATTTTATTTGCCAAATTTTCAGGACAAATATCCAAATGATAAACACCGCCTTTTGGAGTAATTACTAATTCGGATGGTAAAAAATCAGCCATAAAAATATTTTTAATTGATAAATGATTAGTTTGCTCTTGACCCAAAAACGCGTGACAATAGATCTGTTATACGGGCCGCTGGATCCTTACGAATTTTATTTTCTTCTTTTGCAACCATTGTGAATAATCCATCAATAGCGCGTTCAGTTACATATCTATTCAAGTCTGTATCAACTTTATCACCACCAGTGAAAAACATTGCTTGATTGTAACGAGTAGCAACAGGTTCCCAATATTCGGTTAACTTAACTTTTTCAATTGAATTTTGAACTTTTGGTGCAAAAACAACAATAAGTTCATTCGTCGTGTTTTTTCTCAAGAATTCTGTCGCAGCTCCTTCCCCCCCATTCAAGATTGCAAAACCATCTTGAACCGTCATATTTTTAATTGCTTCAATAAAAATCGGAGCTGCTTCCTTTGCAGCATCTTCTGCCGCCCTATTCAATGTCGTAATCACTTTATCAACTTGTGAATCAAGCCCCCATTCTAATGCTTTTTTCTTCATTGCATCCGCACTTTCCGGAAATGGAATTTTAATTTCACTATTTGCTAAAAACCCGTCTGTGATCGATGTCACATCAACAGCATTTCTAATCCCTATAGTTAACGCTTCTTTTAATCCAGCGATAACTTCTTGATTTGTTAGACTTTTCACTCCTCCATTCTCAGAAGAGCTTTCCAAAATAGTACCCGCTGCACTATTCAATACATCACATGATGAAAATGTCAACAACAGCGCACTTAAAGCAAATGATTTAATAACTTTATTCATTCCAATTGGTTTTTGTCAAACTTACGAATAATTTTACTTTTTAATTTCTAATAACAAGCGAACTTTATGAAAGCAGGGATAATAAGCATAGGTGATGAATTACTAATAGGTCAAACTGTAAACACAAATACTGCTTGGATAGGTCAAGAACTTGGTAAGTTTGGAATTTCTGTTTACAAATCAACTACAATTAGAGATCTCAAAGAAGATATTCTTCAAACAGTTGACGAATATATGAATGAAGCTGATTTCATAATTGTAACTGGTGGATTGGGACCAACAAATGACGACATCACAAAGGAAACCTTAACGGAGTATTTCAACACCACTCTAATATTAAACAAGCAAGTGTTGGAACGTGTTAGAGAATTCTTTGAAAAGAGAGGAAAAGAAATGTTGGATTCTAATATACAACAAGCAATGCTGCCTAAAAACGCTTTGATTTTAGACAATCTGCATGGAACTGCTTCAGGAATGTGGTTCGAAAGAAACGGTAAAATACTTGTTTCACTTCCTGGAGTTCCGTATGAAATGAAAGCCCTCATCAGCGAAGAAGTATTACCACGCATAAAATCCTCGTTTGGTGTAAAAGGAAATTATCATCAAACTATAATGCTTCAAGGAATTGGAGAATCATTTTTAGCTGAACAAATTAAAGATTGGGAACGCCGTGTGTATGCGGATGGCTTACACTTGGCTTACTTGCCTTCAACAGGTCTTATTAAACTGCGACTCACTTCTGAAAAAGGCGCTAAAGATGCCGGAACTATAAATGACTATTTCTATGAGCTGAGAAAAGAACTTCCTCAATACGTTTATGGCATGAATGAAGAAACCATCTTCGAATCGGTTGGTGATTTATTGAAATCAAGAAATGCAACACTTGGAACTATTGAAAGTTGCACAGGCGGAGGAATCGCAAGCTCCTTTATAGCCAAAAGTGGCTCTTCAGCTTTTTTTCAAGGTGGATTAATAACATATTCAAATGCATTAAAACATAAGCTAGCCAATGTTTCATTAGTAACTTTAGAGAAATTTGGAGCTGTTTCTGAAGAAGTAGCCAAAGAAATGGCACTCGGCGGAAAAAAAATCCTAAATACTGACTATACAATTGCTGTAACAGGAATAGCTGGTCCTGATGGTGGTTCTATTGAAAAACCTGTAGGAACGGTATGGATAGCAATTGCCACTCCTAAAGGTGTTTTTACAGAACATTATTTATTTGGTGAACACAGAGGAAGAAATATTGCGAAAACAGAATTGTATGCTGCGAATTTTCTGAGAAGACTGATAATTGGTAATTGACAATGGATAATTCCTTTCTCAAAATAATCAATTGTTAATTAATCATTAATTAAAATCACCATTCATTCGTCTTTCCAGTTCTCCTCTCTTCCTCCTCCATCAATTTTCTCCAGTTATTCGTACCATCTTCAGAATCCTCTAAAATAGCACTATACTCTTGTTTTGAGAGGTCATAAATAGCAATTGGATTTCCAGTATACGCTTCAATAGATGCCAAAAGAATCTTTTCGTCTTCACTGCAGAATGAAATAGCCACTCCTTTTTCTTTTCCTCGACCTGTTCTCCCCACTCGGTGAACATAATTTTCCGGTTCTTCTGGTAAGTCATAATTAATCACCGCTCCAATTCCAGGAATATCAATTCCACGTGCTGCAACATCGGTTGCCACAAGAATAGAAACCTCATCGTTCTTAAATTTATTTAGGACTGTAAATCGGTCCTTTTGCTCCACGTCCCCGTGAATTGTTACCGCTTCGATTCCAACACGCTCTAATGCCTTAACGACACGTTCTGCACGAACTTTCGTTCTCACAAAAACCATAATTTTCAAGCCTTCGTTCTCTTTTACAATATTCTCCAGAAAGAAACGCTTGTCGTCCATTTCAACAAATGTAACGGCATGTTCAATATTTTTGGCAACAGGGTCTTTTGGTGATATCTGAATACGAATCGCATTTCTCACCAAATTATAGGCAATTTTCTTAATATTCTTGTCAATTGTAGCAGAGAAGAATAATGTTTGACGCTTCTCTGGAATGTGACGCATCAAATCTTGAATGTCTTTGATAAATCCTAAATCCAACATATGATCGGCTTCATCCAACACCAAAGTCTGCAAACGGTCAACCTTTAAAACTCCTTGTGAAATCAAATCAAACATTCTACCTGGAGTAGAAATAACAACGTCAATTCCATCGTCTAAATCTGCTATTTGATCATCTTGTGAAACTCCACCCATCAACGAACGAGAACGAACATTAATTCCTTTTCCAACTTCAGCAAAAACTTTCTGAACTTGTTCTGCCAATTCCCTTGTTGGAACCATCACCAAAGCACGCACATAATGCTCCGATTTTTTCTCTAATTGATTGTGAATTGAATTTAAAATAGGAATAACAAAACTCGCTGTTTTCCCAGTTCCCGTTTGTGCAATCGCCAAAACATCCTCTCCGTTCAAAATAGGTTGAATCGCCTTAAACTGAATATCCGTAGGCCTTGCCCAACCAAGATTCTTAATTTCAGTTTTAATTACTTTCGCTATTTTATAATCTTCAAATTTCATGGTGCAAAATTACGATATATTGTTGGGATTAAAATATAAAATAGTGAAGATGCAAGATTGACGTTTTTTTCATGTTGGGTTGCCGTTTTTTTCATGTAGAGGCGCACGGCCGTGGCCTCTACATGAAAAAACATCTATAATCTAAATCTACTGATCCAACAAATAAGCAAACACCAATGGTGCTACAATCGTTGCATCTGATTCAATAATAAATTTTGGAGTATCGATACTCAATTTACCCCAAGTAATCTTCTCATTTGGAACTGCTCCTGAGTAAGAACCATAACTTGTTGTTGAATCTGAAATCTGACAGAAGTAACTCCAGAATGGTGTGTCTTCACGCTCTAAATCTTGTGCTAACATTGGCACTACGCATATTGGGAAATCTCCTGAAATTCCTCCACCGATTTGGAAGAAACCAATTCCTTCTTCACCAGCGTTGTTTGTGTAATAATCAGCTAACCAAATCATGTACTCAATTCCTGACTTCATCGTTGAAGGCTTCAATTCTCCTTTGATACAATAAGAAGCGAAAATGTTTCCTAAAGTTGAATCTTCCCAACCTGGAACAACCATAGGCAAGTTTTTCTCAGCTGCTGCAATCATCCATGAGTTTTTAGGATCAATCTCATAGTATTGCTCTAAAACACCTGAATTCACCATTTTATACAAGAACTCATGTGGGAACATACGTTCTCCTGCGTCCTCAGCATCTTTCCAAACTTTGAAAACGTGATCTTGCAAACGACGGAATGCTTCCTCTTCAGGGATACATGTGTCAGTAACACGATTTAAGTGATTTTCTAACAAATCCCACTCATCTTGTGGTGTTAAATCACGGTAATGCGGAATACGTTTATAGCTATTATGTGCTACTAAATTCATTAAATCCTCCTCCAAGTTTGCACCTGTAGTTGAAATCATGTGAATTTTATCTTGACGAATCATTTCTGCCAAAGAAATTCCTAATTCTGCTGTACTCATTGCACCAGCAAGTGAAACCAACATTTTCTTTCCTTCGTTAAGGTGTTTTTCGTAACCTTTCGCCGCATCTACTAGTGCCGCAGCGTTAAAATGTCTGTAATTGTACTCAATAAACTCTCTAACTTTTCCCATTATGAATTAAATTTATAGGATAATAATTTATATAATAATTTCGCAGCCATAAAATCTGGCGCTGGAACCCCTTCCACAGGAGCCAATTCAACAATATCAAAACCAACTAAGGTTTTCTTTTCTATTACTTTTCTAACCAATGTAATCACATCATACCAGTACAAGCCTCCTGGTTCAGGTGTTCCTGTTGATGGCATAATTGACGGATCAAAAACATCTAAATCAATCGTTAAGTAAACCTCTTCTCCTAATTGATCAATTACCTCATCCATCCAATTTGGAGTAGAGTTAATGCGATACATATCAAAGAAATTATCTTCATTCACGAAAGGCAATTCAACCGTGTCCATACTGCGAATTCCAACCTGAACAAGATTCGTATTTTTTGATGCAGCATGCATTGCACAAGCGTGATTACAAGCAGATCCGTGGTACTCAGGACGCAAATCGGAATGCGCATCCAACTGCAAAACAGAAAGATTTTCGTACTTCTTCTTAAAAGAACGAATAGCTCCAATTGAAATGGAATGTTCTCCACCAAAAAGACTTACAAATTTCCCTGACTCTAAATAAGAATCAGTTGTTTTCTCTACGGCGTCACACATCGCTTCTGGTGACTTAGCTTCTGTTACTGCCGGAGCAACATGAATTCCTTTTTCGTAAACTTCCGAGTTTGTTTCTATATCATACAACTCCATGTTTTCTGAAGCGTCCATTAGTGCTTCAAATCCTTTGTCAGCACCTTTTCCATAAGTTGAAGTGCCATCATAAGGTACAGGGATAATCACTATCTCTGCGTTTTCTAGTTTCCCCATTTCCTCTGGGATTCCTGCAAATGTTCTCATTAGTATCCTAAAATTTTAAGCATTTGTTCACTTGTTTGTTGTGGAGCAAATAGTTCATCTACCAACTCTCCATTCTCATCACGACTTAATAATATATGTTTTGGACTCGGAATCAAACAGTGTTTAATTCCTCCATATCCGGAAATAGATTCTTGATATGCTCCACAATTAAAGAATCCAACATGCATTGGCTCCTTTTTATTATAAACTGGTAAATAAATGGCGTTTGTGTGTTGTTCTGAGTTGTAGTAATCGTCACTATCACATGTCAATCCACCTAAGAAAACACGTTCATATTTCTCATTCCAACGGTTGATTGGCAGCATAATAAAACGCTTGTTAATCGCCCATGAATCTGGAAGTGTTGTCATGAAAGAACTATTGATCATGTTCCATTTCTCTCTGTCGTTTTGCTTCTTTTGGTCCAAGATAGTGTACACCATCCCTCCTGCTTCAGCAACTGTGAAAGAACCAAATTCTGTAAAAACATCAGGGTGACGTGCATTTACATGGTCTGCTGACATTTTTATCTGACCAATAATTTCATCTACTAAATATTCATAATCGAACTCAAATGCCAAAGAGTTTTTCACTGGAAATCCTCCTCCTACATTCAAATACGTAATATCTGCATCATTCCTAATCAAGTTTTCATAAACGCTTAAGAATTTATGCAACTCGTTCCAGTAGTAAGCATTATCACGAATACCTGTATTTACGAAAAAGTGCAACATTGAAAGCTTAAACTTCTTGTGGTCTTTTAATTTCCAGTTATAGAATGAAACAACATCCTTATATCCAATTCCCAAACGAGAAGTATAGAATTCAAATTTTGGATCTTCCTCCGAAGCAATTCGAATTCCGATTTCTAATTCTTGATCAATTTGCTCATCTAGAATATCAAACTCTTGGAAATTGTCAATCACAGGTATAACACGTGTAAAACCTAACTCCAATAATTCCTTAATCTTCTTAATATACACCTCTGTCTTGTATCCATTACACAAAACATAAGTGTCTTTATCTAATTTTCCCTTTTTATATAAAGCAATAAGGATATCAATATCAAAAGCAGAGCTTGTCTCTATATTGGTTTTGTGTTTTGTACACTCTTCCAACACAAAGTTGAAATGTGAGCTTTTCGTACAATAACAATATTCATACTTTCCTTTATATTCCTGTTTTTTTATACTTGTGTTAAACCAATCACGACAACGTTCAATTTGCTTCCCGATTACAGGAAGATATGTAAATCGAAATGGAGTCCCGTACTTTTCAATTAAAGCATTCATGTCTATTCCTCTGAATGACAATTCGCCATCTTTAACACTAAATTCCTCTTGCGGAAAGTCAAACGTTTGCTCTATAAGATCTTGATATTTATTCTTCATTTTATATTTTAGAAATTAAACTTTTTAATATAAAGTTTTGATTTATTTGAAAGATTAAATCGCTGCAAATTTCTTTTAAAAAAGCGATATAAAATACTATTCGATTAAAGTTAGTATATTTTACTGCTAAAGATTATTTTTACAGTTAAAAAAACTAAATATGGATAATATTGATCAAAGAATCCTTGAAATTCTCCAAACTGACTGTTTAAAGACAGCTAAAGAAATGGCTTCTGAACTCTCTTTAACCACTACTCCCATTTATGAACGCATAAAGAAACTAGAAAAAGCTGGATATATCAAGGAATATGTTGCTTTATTGGATGCCGACTTACTTGGGAAATCCATTGTTGTTTTCTTAAACCTCACTGTTAAAGACCATCACGCCTCAAAAAGAAAAGAGTTTATAAAGCAAATGGAATCCCTAGATTCCATCACTGAATTTTACCATATTTCTGGTTCTTATGACTTTCTCGCCAAAGCCAGGTTTTCTAGCATCAAAGAATACCGTGATTTCCTTGTCAACGATGTAGCCTCTATTTCAAACATTAGTGATATCGAATCACAAATTGTTCTGGAAGAATTAAAATATACAACGAAGATTATTATTTGACGATTCCCCAAACTGTAGAGACACGGCCGTATGTCTCTACAGTTTGAGGAATCGTTTATTTTTGATTATATATTAGTCTAGATAATGATTAATATATAAACATTCATTACATTTGTATCAGTAGAAAATCGTCTTAAAACACAAGTTTCTACTACCCAAAACGATATGCAGTTTTACCAGCGTTTGTCTAAAAAGAACAATACCTGCGTTTAATTTAGAAAACAGTTCCATCGACAAGTTCAGTGCACCGCATTGACAAAAGTCAACTCCTTGATTTTCTAAATTAAATACATCTTGTTATTGAACTTTCTAATTCAAACGCATGAACCTATTTAAACGAACGTAAAACTGAAAAATAATGCAACAACACCGTGCAATCGTCCACATGGACCTGGACACATTTTTTGTTTCTTGCGAGCGACTCACAGATAGTCGGCTTGAAGGCAAACCAATTTTAATCGGAGGAACGTCCGACCGAGGAGTAGTAGCGTCGTGCAGTTATGAGGCACGCCAGTTTGGCATTCATTCTGCCATGCCAATGAAACTAGCAATGAGGCGTTGTCCAGAGGCCATTGTCATTTCAGGTAATTCTGAAACTTACAGTAAATACTCTCGGATGATTACCGACATCATTAAAGACGCCTCTCCTGTCTATGAGAAGAGTTCTATTGATGAGTTTTACATTGACCTCTCGGGAATGGATAAATTCTTTGGCTGCTTGCAATATGCGAAAGAACTTCGGGAACGTATTATTCGAGAATCAGGATTGCCTATTTCTTTTGGTTTATCGGAGAACAAAACAGTTTCTAAAATCGCTACTGGAGAAGCTAAACCAAATAATGCTATTAATGTAGATTATGGAAATGAACGCAATTTCTTAGCACCTTTATCTATCCGTAAAATCCCATCTGTTGGTTTAAAAACCTATCAAACTTTTTGCGGATTAGGTGTAAAGAAAATTCAAACGCTCCAAGAAATGCCTGTCGAATTATTGGAACAAGTTTTTGGTAAAATAGGACGTGTCATTTGGAAAAAAGCCCACGGAATTGACAACTCTCCCGTTATTCAATACAACGAAAAGAAATCAATGTCGGCAGAACATACTTTTGAGCAAGACAGCATCGACATTCATCAAATGCGTTCTTTGCTGTGTGCTATGGGAGAAAAGCTAACCTTCCAATTACGGAATAGCAATAAGGTATCAGCTTGTGTGACTGTAAAAATTCGTTATTCCGATTTCCAAACCAAAACTTTACAACGCAAGATTCATTACACCGCGGCAGATCATGAAATCATTCCTTTAATAGTGGCGCTATTCGATCAACTCTATCAACGGCGTGTTAGAATTCGCTTGGTCGGAGTTCGTTTGAGTCATTTGGTGCAAGGAGGACAACAAATCAGCTTATTTACAGACGATAGTAAATACTCCAATCTGTATCAAGCAATGGATAAGATTAGAAATCGGTATGGTACTGATAGCGTCATGTATGCCCGCTCAAAGTAGTTTTTACAAAAAGGCGTCAAATACTGCGTTATGCTCGCATCGGCAGGCCCTGAACATCGCAAAAAAACTATGAATCATTGCCTTCAATAAGCTCAATCAGCTAGCGTTATTCCCGTTGACTAGCCTCTCGAAGACAACAATTGAAATAATAAAAATGAAGAATCCAATGCTAAAAGCTAGTTGATTTGAGGACGCGTACAGTTGTCGAGATGCATGAGATTTTTTAAGGTTAAAATGAACTAAAACAAGGAGAAAACTTACTTAAACAATGTTTAGTCAAACAGGAATTAAGTAATCCCGAAGAGATGGAATGTATTATCCAAGGATGTAAATCCTTGGATACGAAAATAACGCAATAAAACAAACCCTGAAGGGGTGACATAACATCCCATCAAGATTTAACACATTATTAAAAAAATGTTCATACACACAAAATACAGCATAGGCTACGGCATGAAATCCCCTGAAAGAACTATTCAGTGGGCAAAAGCTTGTGGTTTCCCATGCTTAGCAATAACAGATATCAATTCAACAACAGCGATATTGAGCAGTTTGAAACACGCTCAGCAAATTGAGTTCCCTATTGTTGCTGGGGTTGATATTAGAAATGGAATAGAACATTGCTACCTTATTATAGCAGAAAACAACAGGGGTTTTCATGAATTGAATGCTTTTTTGACAAAACATTTGCATCAAGATCTGAAATTTCCACTTGTTGCACCCTACTTCGCCAATTGTAAAGTCATTTATCCTTTAGTGCACAAACCAAAGAGCTTGCGTTCCAATGAATACCTAGGAATCCATGCACATGAAATCAATAAGCTCCCTTTTATTAAAGGTGTTCCGAAAGAGAAATGGTTGGCTGTTCAAATCATGACTTTCCGAACCAGAAGGGAATTCAATACACACCGCTTATTACGGGCTATTGCTAAAAATGCTTTACTTTCTCAATTACCAAAAAGCGAGCAAGCACCTGAAACAGAGCAATTTTATTCTTTCGGAGAACTCAAGCAATTATTTTCAAAAGAAGCTTTTGTATTGGAACAAACTTTTGAGTTATTGGCTAAATGTCAAATTCATTTTGGATTTAACGATAATGCTGAACCACAAAATATCAACACCTATACAGGCACGCATGAAGAGGACAAGGAATTAATCCAATCGCTTTGTCTAAAAGGCCGCGCAAAACGTTATCCGTGGGTTGATTTCTCAACAGAAAATGATATAGCAAAAGAAATCACAGAAAGAATCGAGAGAGAAATTAGTGTGATTGAACAAAAAGGATTTATGGCGTATTTCTTAGTCACTTGGGACGTTGTTCATTATGCGAAATCTCAAACTTACTTTCATGTCGGCCGAGGAAGTGGTGCCAATAGCATTGTGGCATACTTATTAGAAATCACAGATGTTGACCCTTTAGAATTAGACCTGTATTTTGAGCGCTTTATCAATCTCTACCGCAAAAACCCTCCAGATTTTGATATTGATTTTTCATGGAGAGAACGCGATGATGTTTTGCATTATATTTTCAATCGCTTTCCTAATACAGCATTGATTTGTACTTATAACACATTTAAGTTTAAAAGTTGTGTGAGAGAATTAGGCAAAGTTTTGGGACTTCCAAAAACAGAAATCGATAAATTAGCCAAAGGAAAATATCAGCTTCATGAGTTGGACCACATGAGTCAGCTGGTATTAAAATACGGAAAATACATCGAGGGACTTCCCTCCCATTTGAGTATTCATGCAGGTGGAGTAATCATCAGTGAAAAACCAACTTCTTGGTTGAGCGCAACATTTCTTCCTCCAAAAGGATTTCCAACAGTACAGTTTTCTATGCTGGAAGCTGAAGATGTAGGCTTGTATAAATTCGACATTCTGAGTCAGCGCGGATTGAGTAAAATTCGAGAAAGCCTAGACATCATTGCTTATAATCAACCGGAAGTAGAAATGCACGACATTCATGATTTGGTGTTTTTTAAGCAAGACAAAAAAATTCAGTCACTTCTACAAAATGGAGAAGCGATGGGTTGTTTTTATGTTGAATCTCCAGCCATGCGTATGTTGATGAAGAAACTCAAAACAACAACTTATCTGGATTTAGTTGCTGCGAGTTCAATCATTCGCCCTGGTGTTTCTAGTTCTGGAATGATGAAAGAATACATTCTGCGCCACAAAGATAAGGAACGCAGAAAACTTGGACATCCATTACTGTTGTCTATAATGCCAGAAACCTATGGAATTATGGTCTATCAAGAAGATGTAATTAAAGTAGCGCATCATTTTGCAGGATTAACCTTAGACGAAGCCGATATCTTGCGCCGAGGAATGTCTGGGAAATACCGTTCACGCGGAGAATTCACAGCCATTCAAGATCAATTTTTCTCCAATTGCAAAGAAAAAGGTTATGCAGATGAATTAACCTTAACTATATGGAAGCAAATTGAAAGTTTCGCCGGATATGCTTTCTCTAAAGGGCATTCAGCTTCTTATGCTGTGGAAAGTTTTCAGAGTTTATACCTCAAAGCTTATTTTCCTTTAGAATATATGGTTGCAACAATTAATAATTTTGGTGGTTATTATACCACGGAGTTTTACATTCACGAAGCACGAAGACTTGGAGGAATTATTGAGCCGCCTTGCATTCAAAACAGCAAGTGGGAAACTACTATTCAAGGCAAGACCATTTACCTAGGTTTTCAACTCATTTTGGGAATTGATAGCAAAGAAATTGTCCGTTTACTTCGTTTTCGAGAAGAAAATGGGAATTTCAAATCATTGGACCAATACCTAAGAATGTTGTATCCAGCTTTAGAAAATTTACTCTTATTGATTCGAATTAATGCATTTCGAGCGATTTCCACCAATAAGCAAGCTTTAAAATGGCAAGCACATTTATTTTATAAGAAAGCAAAAGTTGTGAAGCACCAAGAAGTTTTGTTCCAACAAGAAACAAAGCAATATGAACTACCTGTTTTACAAATAGATGAACTAGAACAATCGTTTGAAGAACTAGATTTACTCGGTTTTCCTTTAAACAATCCTTTTGAATTACTAGAGGAACCAATTCTAAACTTTATTCCTGTTAAGGATTTAGAAAAATATGATGGTCAACTGATTACTGTTTACGGTTATTTAGTTACTATTAAACCTACCCGAACAAAACGGGGTGATATTATGAATTTCGGCACATTTCAAGATTATGATGGAAATATCTTCGACACAGTTCACTTTCCTCCTAGTATGAAAGCTTATCCTTTTCGTGGTCGAGGAATTTATCAATTAAGAGGAAAGGTAACACAAGAGTTTGGCTATTATAGTTTAGAAGTCATTCACCAAATAAAATTGAAAGAAGTTGATGATAGAAGACTTTAACCTACTAATTATCAATAAACATCCACTAAACAATTCAGTTTACAATTGAAATTCTATATATCTGTCACCCTTTTTGCAAATGGTCCGATTATCTAAAAATGAATACTCTAAATCTGTCTTTACCAGAACGACATAGTTATCTAGCTAAGAGAGGATTGAGCTGTAAATAATGAAAACAAATTCATGCAACCCAATAAAATAAAGGGTTCTAATAAGATTTCAATCCTTAAAAAAGTCTAATTTTTTTGGGGAACGCTCCTTGAAACAGTATATTTGAAGGAATCAAAAATTATAATAATGAATAAAATTTACTTATCAGCATTGGCATTATTGGCCGGTGCAACAATTAGTGCTCAGGTAATAATTAACCCTAGTTTTGAAAACTGGACAGCAGGAGAGCCAGATGACTGGACATTAGAATTACCAGCAGATGGAACACTTGATGTTGCAACTCCAATTACTGAAGCTAACGCATTAACTCCAATCCCAGATGGAAATAGTTATATCAGACTTGAATCTTTTAGTGTTACAGGTTCAACAGACACAGATTTCCCTGATGGAATTTACGGTGCAGCTGCAAGTCAAGTATTTGCATCAGCAATAAAATACAGTGAATTCTCGTTTGATACTCAATATAGTTTGGTAGGAAGTGATATGGCTGTAGTTGCTGTTCTTGCGGTTGACGCAACAGGACAAGCTGCGGTAGGTCAAGGCTACATTGAACTTGATGGGGCATCTACAGCATGGGAAAACCACTCTATTTCTATGACATATACTGGAGTACCTGCATTTTACATAGTTACTTTAGCGAGTAGTGAAGAAGCAGTTTTTGGAACACAGGGAGTAGCGGCTGAAAAAGCATCTTGGTTAGCAGTTGACAACTTTGTTGTTGGTCCAGCTTTACAAGACGCACCGAGCGTTACAAACGTAATAGCTTCTGATATTTCTAACAACCAAAACGGTTCAGATCTACAAATAACATTTGACATTCCAGATGAAACAAATGTTGACAAATATTATGTTGCAGTATTTGCTTCAGCTTACTCTGGTAATAACTTAGCTAATCCAGAAGCGTTTTTCGTAGCGAATGGAATAGAAATTACACCAAACGGAGCTAACCAAACACATACATTTTCAAGTAGCGACGTATACTATGATGTAGTTGGAGGTTTCTTTGAAGACAACCCAATCGTTGAAGATGTTGAGTTCGTAGTTTCGGTTTATACTAAAGGTGCTACAGGCTTCGTAGGGGCAATAGCAAATTCAAATCCTATCACATTAACTTCAATTGTTTCTGTAACTGAGTACAGTAAAGAAGTAAGCGTTTACCCTAACCCAGCAAACAACTTTGTTAACTTCACAGTTGATGGTTTAGAGAACGGTACAGTTGTTATTAACTCTATTACTGGACAAGAAGTTGTTAACACAACAATTGCTAATGGAACGAAGAAAGTTAACCTAAGCAAATTAAACAACGGTGTTTACATCTACACTATTCGTAACCAAAACGGAGAAATTGTAAAAACAAACAAATTAGTTGTTCGTAAATAATCGAACTCCAATTATATTTAGAAAAGAGGTCATCCATAAGGGTGACCTCTTTTTTTTATCCAAATACTTTCCAAAACCGCTCTCTTCCGACTACTGAACGAAAACTCCTTCCCCCTCTGCCCTCTCCCTCCAACCTCTGCGCTCTCCCTCTCCCTACCAACTTTCATCAGCCCTCTCTATTTGATAATCAATCAACAACACGATTCTAATTTAGATATTTTTGTGATTTGAAGCTTGGTATAACCTTAGTTAAACAGTATCTTTAGTGAAACAGTATTAATCAATAAAAAACAAATTATTATGGACGACAAATCAAAAATCATTGTATCAGCATTAGCAGGAGCAGTTGTGGGAGCAGGAATTGCATTATTATTTGCACCGGCAAGTGGAAAAGAAACACGAGCGAAAATTGCAGATAAAATTGGCGATGCGAAAGATGCTACTAAAGACGCTTTAGCAAGTGCAAGAGATGCAGTAGTTGAAAAAGGTGATGAACTTTTAAAGAAGGCACATTTAAAATCATAAATCGTATATTGATTTTATTAACTACACAAAACTATGAAGGAAAAAGACACAACAAAAGATGGCATAGATGAGGTGAAACACCTGGCCAACTCCTATATCGAATTAATTAAAATTCGAGGAGTTAAGAAGACTGCTGAAGTGAGCACAAGAGCAACTTATGGTCTGCTTAATATCATCCTAGTAATAATGAGTTTTTCCTTCTTTGGTTTTGCCTTGGCAATTTATATTGGCGAGCTACTTGAGTCTTATGCTATAGGATTTCTAATTGTTGGAGCTCTTCCATTGTTAGCGATACTCTTAATGCGTATCTTCAATAGACAGACACTTAGTTGTTTACTCAATTTTTTCACACGTATAATGACCAAAGACCAATGAACAGAATAAACAGCTACAAAGACTTATTAAAAGAGGAAGAACGCATTGCTAAAGAGTTAGAACTTTCGACAGACATTATTCAAGCAAACATCAATTCTTATTTGGCTCCAAAAAACTTATATAGATTTTTTGAAAGTAAATTAGAAGAGAAATTAAATAAAGAATTCTCCGACGAATTTGAGCTAAAGAAATATTTAATCGGTTTGTCTATGGATTTTCTCTATGAAAAGATGACAGAATCATTACTTACAAGTTCAGCAGAAAAAACAAGGGGTATAGATTGGAGAATCATTGCAAGATCATTGGTTGACCGACTCTACATCAATAACAAACCTATGATAACAGATGCAATATCTGACTTTATAGATAAAGGTCTTGCCAAATTTAAAGGGTAACTATTCATTTGAAATGAATAGTGTGTTTTCAACCAGGTACTAAACACAAAAGAGGCGCAATAATATTGCGCCTCTTTTGTGTTTAAACTATATTCTATAAAGAATTATTCAGCTAATTTCCCATACAAATCATAATGATCTGCTGAAGTAATTAAGATAGGAGCAAAATCTCCAATTCTTACGTAGTTATCTTTTGCCTTGATTAAAACTTCGTTATCTACCTCTGGAGAATCAAACTCTGTTCTACCAATAAAGTATTCTCCTTCCGCTCGATCAAACAACACCTTTCTTACTTGTCCAATGTGCTTTTGATTCAAATTATAACTGATTCCAGATTGTAATTCCATAATTGTATCAGCACGCTCTCTTTTCAATTCAGCAGAAACATCATCTGCAAATTTATGAGCATGCGTATTTTCCTCATGAGAATAAGTAAAAATACCTAAACGTTCAAATTGAGATTTTTCTACGAAATCATACATTTCTTGGAAGTCAGCCTCTGTTTCACCAGGATAACCAGCAATTAAAGTAGTTCTAATTGCAATTCCAGGAACTCTATCACGAATATCTGCAATTAATTGTTCTGTTTTCTCACGAGTTGTTCCTCTTCTCATGGCTTTCAACATATTTGTTGAACCATGTTGCAATGGCATATCTAGGTAGTTACACACATTACTTCTGTTCTTCATTACATCTAGCACATCCATTGGGAATCCTGTTGGGAATGCATAATGCAACTTAATCCATTCAATCCCTTCGACATCTGCAAGGCGATCAACTAGCTCAGCAAGCGCTCTTTTCTTATAAATATCTAATCCGTAATAAGTTAAATCTTGTGCAATTAGCATCAATTCTTTAACTCCTTTTGCAGCTAAACCTTGCGCTTGTTTCACCAAATCTTCAATTGGAGTTGAACGGTGACCACCACGCATAATTGGAATAGCACAAAATGAACACGGACGATCGCAACCTTCTGCAATCTTAAAATAAGCATAATGAGAAGGAGTTGTTAATAAACGCTCTCCAACCAACTCATGCATATAGTCAGCTTTTAATGTCTTCAGCATGCGTGGCAAATCACGTGTACCGAAATAAGCATCAACTTCTGGAATTTCTTGTTCTAATTCGTCTTTGTATCGTTGCGATAAACAACCCGTTACGTAAACCTTGTCTACTTGACCATCTTTTTTTGCTTGTGCAAAACGTAAAATTGTATCAATTGATTCTTGTTTTGCATTATCGATAAAACCACATGTATTTATTATTACAATTTCGGAATCATCTTGCTTTGCCTCATGTTCAACTTCAAATTTATTTGCTTTCAATTGTGCCATTAGCACTTCTGAGTCATAAATATTCTTAGAACATCCTAAAGTGACAACATTCACTTTGTTTTTCTTCAGCGTTTTTGTCTTCATGCTGCAAAGTTACAGCTTAAATAAGATTTTCAAGCACTCCAATAAAAAAAGAATAGCCAAACCCAGAAATATTAATGAATCTCTCTTGACTTCAATGGTTATTATGATAGTGATTCAAACAAATTAATATCTTTGTTGGTCTTGTGTATTATACAACTATGAAATGCATAAACTATGACAAATATTAGACCTTTTAAAGCAATCCGTCCTGTTCGAAGTAAAGCACATTTAGTAGCCTCTCGTGCAGTTTCAACATATAAACATACCATTCTAGAAGCCAAACTGGAGTCCAACCCATTTTCATTTATTCATATTATTCATCCAGAATTTTTTGAAAATGATGATACGAGGACATCTCCTAATACTGTAGAGCGTTTTTTAAAAGTAAAAGACAAATACGAGGAGTTTACAGAAAAAGGGATTTTAATTCAAGATGAAGAAGAAGCCTTTTATGTTTACAAACAATCAACACCTCACCATTCCTATTTAGGAGTAATTGGTGGAGCAAGTGTTCAAGAATACAAAGACAATAAAATAAAGAAACACGAAGCCACTTTAGCTTCTCGTGAGGAAATGTTTACTAACTATCTTGATGTTGTTGGATTTAATGCTGAACCAGTACTTTTGAGTCACAAAAAAAGTGAGGTGTTGGATGAAATTCTTGCAAGGGTGACAATAAAACGTCCAGAATACGAATTTGCAACCACAGATGAAATGACGCATGAAGTTTGGATTACAACTCCAGAGGAGGTAAAAGAAATTCAAGCAGCTTATGCTGGTATAGATTATTGTTACATTGCCGATGGTCACCACAGATCAGCGTCTTCTGTTCGATTACATGATTTAATTGCAGCAAGAGGAAATTATGACAATACTAAAAACTACAATTCATTCTTGAGTTTTTTTATTGATGAAGAACGTTTAAACATCATGCCTTTTAATCGCTTGTGTAAATCCTTAAACGGTCATTCTAAAGAAGATATACTAACTTTAGTTGATAATCATTTTGAAGTAAAAGAATTAGAAAGACCTATTGAACCAGAGCAATTGCACGATATTCACATGTTTGTAGACAGAAGTTGGTACAGATTGAGGTTGAAAGCAGAAAAACACAGTAAACTAGACGCTGTTAGCAGTATAGACGCTGAAATTCTAACCAGATACATTCTCTCTCCAATTTTAGGTATTCACGATTTAACGACAGATGAAAACATCTCCTTCCAAAGTGGTGAAGATGGAATTCTGGCAATAGAACATTCAGTCAACTCTGGTGTTAATGAAGTAGGGTTCTTACTCTACCCAGTAACTATGGAGCAGCTTAAAGCTGTTGCTGACGAAAATGCGATTATGCCACCAAAGTCAACATACATTGAGCCGAAAATGCGCAGTGGTTTAACAATTTATAAAATAGACGAATGATTTCAGAGAATTTATCAAAAGTAAAAGCTAAACTTCCTTCAGGTGTTACACTTGTTGCGGTTTCTAAAACCAAACCAAATGAGGCGATTTTAGAAGCTTACCAAACAGGTCACCGCATATTTGGAGAAAACCGTGTGCAAGAACTGACCGATAAATACGAAGCACTACCAAAGGACATTGAATGGCACATGATAGGTTATTTACAAAGGAATAAAGTAAAATACATTGCGCCATTTGTATCTTTAATTCATGGAGTTCATTCTTTCAAACTCCTTCAGGAGATTAACAAACGTGCTAAAAATGAAGAACGAATAATTGATGTTCTTATTCAATTCCATATTGCCCAAGAAGAAAGCAAATCTGGTTTCACATTTGAAGAAGCCAAAGAAATGCTAGAAAGTGAAGATTTTAGTTCACTTGCAAATATCAAGGTGCGTGGAGTGATGGGAATGGCTACTTTTACAGATAACAAAGAGAAAATCCAAGATGAATTCAGAACGCTCAATAATTACTTCGAAGTTTTCAGAAGTCACTTCTTTAAATTTAATAAAGATTTCTCTGTAATCTCCATGGGAATGAGTGGTGATTATGAAATTGCTATCGAAGAAGGCAGTAATATGGTGCGTATTGGAAGTACAATTTTTGGCGATAGAAATACTTAATCCATCTGAATTATGAAACTACCCATTTTACTTGTATTGCTTTCACTCCCCTTTACAGTTGTTTTATCTCAAAAGAACTATTTAGACTCCATACAATCCGACCGTAATCAATTTGAACAAAAGTTACTGCACACAGATTCTATATTAAACATTGAGGAACAACAAGCCATTGAAAAGTTAAACTATTTCCCAATCGATTCTAGTTGGGTTTTAAATGCTCGTTTTAAGAAAAACAAAGGAAAGATTTTCGAAATGCCTACAACAACAGCAAGAACTCCAAAATATCAGCGCATAGGCTATTTACATTTCAATCGTAAAGGTGTAAAGTTTAAATTATCAGTTTACAAAAACATTGGATTAACAGCTCCAGAATACAAAAACTATGTCTTTGTCCCATTTAAAGATGCCAACGCACCCGAATTAACTTATGGTGGTGGACGCTATTTAGATTTGGAATTAGGCATTAAAGACAAATCAGTAATAGTTGACTTCAATAAAGCCTACAATCCATATTGTGTTTATTCTTATCGCTACTCTTGCCCAATTACCCCAGAAGAAAATCATATTGAGGTAAAAGTGAATGCTGGAGTAATGAATCCTGGAAAACCGTTTTAGACCAATCTATTCCGATTCACAAGGAAGTTTATAATCCCAATCAAAATCTTTAAATGTTATTCTAGATTCAAACCAAATTGTTTTGGCATTGACTTCTAAAGTATCATTTTGAATAAATTGAATTTGTTGAACAGCTTTTGTCAGCATTAAATCACTCTTTGAAAAATCAACTCTTCCAGTTTCCTTCATCGCTTCGATAATGTCTTGTTGTTCTTTTGAGGCTAATCCACGTGCTTTACACTGTGAATAATTTGACTTATCTATAAACACCAATGCTGAATCCTTTGGCAAACGAATCATTTCTCCCCAACCTTCAAGATGTTCGTATCTTGTTGCCTTCTCGTCCTTATCTAAAACATGAGCAATTGTGATATAACTATCTTCATATAATGAAAACTGTAAACGTTTATCAATAGAGTCGTTTTCTTCAATGATATAAACTTTTGGGTATTTATCTTTTAAGCTGTTTGAGAAATCTACACTTCCTTTAACTAAGAATTTATAAATGTTATCCTTATTCAAACCAAGGGCAGCCATGGATTTAATTTGATCCTCTGGGAAAACAATAATTTTATCTTGAATTGAGTTTTTTACCCTGTTCGAAGGTGTCCAAGAACATCCACGACCTTTGAATATAATACTTACGAATATTGTTCCAATCAAAAAGCCAATCAGATAATATCTAAATCTTTTCCAAATTCCTTGCATAATCACATTTTAGAGTGCAAAAATAGGAGGAAACTTACATTCCCATTAATAAAAGCTCAATTTCTTTATAATTAAGATCAAAGATTTTTCCTAGCACTTCACTTGTTAAAGTTCCTTTGTACATATAAACCCCACTTCTAAAACCATGATCTCTCTTTATCAACTCCTTATCCCCTCCTTTGTCACCCATTTTAATTAATACAGGTGCAAAAACATTTGAGATTGCAAAAGAGGCAGTTCTTGAAACACGGGAAGCAATATTTGGAACGCAATAATGCGTTACCCCATACTTATCGAAAGTAGGCGATTCGTGATTGGTTAATTCTGAAGTTTCAAAACATCCACCTTGATCAATACTCACATCAATAATAATAGAACCTGTTTTCATATTGCTTACCATTTCTTCGGAAACAATGCACGGTGTTTTTCCAAATGGAGAACGCACAGCGCCAATTACGACATCGGCTCTCATTAAAGCTTTACTGAGTACTTTGGGTTGAATTATTGAAGTATATATTCTATGTCCGACAGAGGTTTGAAGTCTTCTTAATTTCCCGAGTGAATTATCAAAAACCTTGACAGAGCAACCTAGTCCCATTGCGGAACGTGTTGCAAATTCACCAACTGTACCAGCACCTAAAATCACAACTTCTGTAGGCTGAACACCAGCAATACCACCTAACATCACACCCTTTCCATTTTTATATGCATTGAGTAATTCCGCAGCAATAAGTATTGAGGTATTTCCAGCAATTTCACCCATTGCTCTCACTACAGGAAAATGCCCTTCACCGTCACGCATATAATCCCAAGCAATGGCAGTAATTTTCTTTTGCATCATCTTCTGCAAAATTTGTTTTGGTTGCATGCTTATTTGAAGCGCAGAAATCAGTGTTTGTCCCATACCCATCATCTCTACCTCCTCTTCAATTGGAGGCGAAACTTTAAAAACGATATCGCATTGAAAAACTTCTTTTCTATCAAAAACTATTTCAGCTCCTGCTTCAGCGAAAGCTCTATCAGAAAAATTGGCATTCTCTCCCGCTTTTGTCTCTATTTTTATTTCATGTCCGTTAGCCACCAACAAGGAAACAGCTTCAGGAACAAGTGCAACACGGCGCTCTTGAAATGAATATTCTCTTGGGACTCCAATTTTCAAACTGCCTTTCTTTCGGGCAATCTCCAACATTTCCTCTTGTGGAAGCAACCTTCCTTCTTTCATTAGGCTTTTTAAAATCTCTGGATCTGTCTTCATATATCTACTTCAATCTCCCGACCTTCTTGATCATCTTTAGTAATATTAACCCATACGCAATCTTCAGGTAAAAGGTTCTCAATGTTTTCCGCCCACTCCATTAGAATTATGTTATCACCGTAAATATATTCTTCAATCCCAATATCATAAGCTTCATCCTCATTTTCAATTCTATACAAATCAAAATGATAGACTTTTCCAAAGAAAGGGCTCTCATATTCGTTAACATATCCATAAGTTGGGGAACTTACTTGATCTACAATTCCCATTGCTTTAGCAAGATAAGAAATAAAAGTGGTTTTTCCGACTCCCATTTCCCCTTTAAAAGCAAAGCATTTATAATCTTGCATTAATTCAAGAAATTCTGTGCTAACACTAATTAAATCTTTTTCTGTTCTGGCGTAAAACTTCATTATTCAAGGAGTTTCATATAAAAAAAGAATACGAAGATACTAAATTAGCCGCTTCGTATTCAATTTGTAAATCCTATTTTTTACCTCTCATCTCAACAAAAGGAATTAAAATCTCTTCTAATGAAATTCCTCCATGCTGGAATGTATCAGTATAATATTTAGAATAATGATTGTAGTTGTTAGGATAAACAAAGAAATCATTATTGCGACTAAAGACATAAGTATCTGAAATATTGTCCTTTGGCAAATAAGCTTCGTCAGGATTTCTAATTTCAAACACTTCTTTTTCCTTATAACTTAAGTTCTTCCCAATTTTATAGCGTAAATTGGTATTTGTTTCTCTAGGCCCAACAATCTTAATGGCATTATTTACTTTAATTGTTCCATGATCTGTTGTTAAAATAACCTTCGCTCCAGTTTTTGCAATCTCTTTCATGATGTCTTGCAATGGAGAATGCTCAAACCAACTTGAAGTAAGTGAACGATAAGCAGCTTCATCATCTGCCAATTCACGAATCACTTTCATGTCTGTTCTAGCATGAGAAAGCATATCAACAAAGTTATAAACGATTACATTTAAATCATTGTTTTTTAATTGATTAAAGTTCTCATAAAGTTTCTTACCAGCTTCCAAATTAGTGATTTTTCTATAACTAACTTTAACATCACTTCCGAGACGTTTCAATTGCTTTATCAACAATTCTTCTTCGCTGTTATTCTTACTTCCTTCTTCGTCTTCACCTACCCAAAGATCTGGATATTTCTTTTTGATTTCACTTGGCATTAACCCAGCAAAAAATGCATTTCTCGCATATTGGGTTGCTGTAGGTAAAATAGAATATACGATATCTTCTTTCTCAAAAGTGAAGTATTTACTCAAAACCGGACGTAAAACTTGGTATTGATCATAACGCAAATTATCAACAACCAACAGATAGACTGGCTCATTTAAGTGCGGTGCTACTCTGTTTTTAAACAGAGTATGTAGCATTTGTGGAGCTTGCTCTACTCCATTTAACCAATCCAAATAGTGTTCTTCAATAAATCTAGAAAATGAAGAGTTAGCCTCCTTTAACTGCATATCAAAAACCTCCTGCATTCCTTGATCTTCCAATTTAGAAAATTCTAAATCCCAATTCACCAACTTTTTGTACATCGCAATCCATTCCTGAGCATCTAAACGGTCATTCAAATCCATTCCGATTTGTCTAAACTCTCTTTGGTAATTGGTGTTTACCTTTTCTGAGACCAATTTACTTTGATCGAGATTCTTCTTTAAACTCAGTAAGATCTGATTTGGATTTACTGGTTTTATTAAATAATCTGCGATTTTCCCACCAATAGCCTCCTCCATGATGCTTTCTTCCTCACTTTTTGTGATCATCACCACGGGAACCATTGGCCGCAATTCTTTGATTTTCGCCAAAGCATCTAATCCTGAAATTCCAGGCATATTTTCATCCAAAAAAACAATATCGTATGCGGTTTCCTCACATTTTTCAATCGCTTCACCCCCGCTACGAACCGTCTCTACCTCATACCCCTTCTGTGTTAAGAATATAATATGTGGTTTTAATAAATCGATTTCGTCATCTGCCCAAAGAATTTTCACTTGCATTGTCTGATTATTTTTAAATTTACATGATATTATAAAAGTAAAGATTTGCGTCCAAACCTCAACATAAATAACAAGAAGAAAATTATTAACGACCCTGTGTATGGTTTTATTTCCCTTCCTAAGGATATAATTTTCGATTTAATAGAGCATCCATTCTACCAAAGACTGAGAAGAATCAAGCAATTGGGAATGTCTCACTTGGTCTACCCCGGTGCTCTACACACACGCTTTCACCATGCCCTTGGTGCAACTCATTTAATGACAAAAGCAATCCATGCTCTTCGTTATAAAGGAGTTGAAATTTCCGAAGAAGAAGAAACGGCGGCATTGATTGCTATTTTACTGCACGATATAGGTCACGGCCCTTTTAGCCATACTTTAGAGCGCGATATTGTTAAAAATGTGAGCCATGAAGAGATTTCTTTACTTTTCATGAAACGTTTGTCTAAAGAATTTAATGGTAAACTAGATTTGGCGATTCAGATTTTTGAAGATAAATACCCAAAATCTTTCTTACACCAACTGGTTTCCAGTCAGTTGGACATGGACAGAATGGATTATTTGAATAGAGATAGCTTTTACACTGGAGTTTCTGAAGGTGTGATTGGAAGCGATAGAATTATTGCCATGCTTGATGTTGTAGACAATCAATTAGTTGTTGAACAAAAAGGTGTTTATTCTATTGAGAAATTCCTAGTGGCAAGAAGATTAATGTACTGGCAAGTTTATATGCATAAAACTGTAGTGTCATCGGAAGTAATGTTGACCTATATTTTACGCCGCGCAAAAGCATTGGTTCAATCTGGAAAAGATATTTTTGCTAGTCCACCATTTAAGCTATTCCTAGGAAGAGAGATTGAACTATTAGATTTTGAGAAGGATGAAAATCTATTAAATCAGTTTGCTTTGCTCGATGATTTCGATATTATGGGCGCAGTAAAAGTTTGGCAGTTTAACGACGACAAAGTGCTTTCACTCCTTTCAAAACAACTCATTAACAGGCGTTTATTCAAAATTGAGATTTCAAAAGATCCTTTCTCAGAAAAGCGAATACAATATGAAATTGATTTAGTGAAAAGTAATTTCAATTTGAATCAACAAGAAGCTAACTACTTTGTTCATACTGATATTTTAAGCAACAATGCATATAATGAACAAAAAGAAAATATCAACTTATTAATGAAAGACGGTAGTGTAAAAGACGTTAGTCAAGCGGCGGATAATTTGAATATTCATGCATTATCAGAACCCGTAAAGAAGTTCTTTTTGTGCTATCCTTCGCATAAAACCGATTAAAACTTTAATTTGGTCGAATTTTCATCTATAAAGATTGAATTGTGGAAAAATAAAGCGAATCTAAGGGTTTTGAACAAACTCTTTTTATATTTTTGAAGAATGGAATTTTCAGCAGAACAAATTGCGGGCATCTTAGAAGGAGAAGTTCATGGGAATGAGCAAATTAAAGTATCAGGACTATCTAAAATCGAAGAAGGTCAGCCCAATACACTTACTTTTTTGTCAAATATGAAGTATGAACCTCATATTTATACTACAAATGCATCAATAGCAATTGTAGCAAAATCATTTAACCCTACAAAACCACTTCCCACTACTCTAACTTTGGTTAAAGTAGAAGATCCGTATAGTTGTTTTGCTAAATTACTAGAGGTTTATAATCAAATGAACCAAAAGTCTCCAAAGATTGAAAAAAACGCATTTATTTCAGAATCAGCAACTGTTGGTAAAGATGTTTACATCGGTGCTAATGCATACATTGGTGAAAATGCTGTGATTGGAGATAATGTTAGAATTTATCCGAATACTTACATTGGAGACAATGTGAAAGTTGGTAACGAAACAACTATTCATCCAAATGTTTCTATCTATCACGATTGTGTGATTGGAAAATCATGTTTAATACATGCTGGTGCTGTAATAGGATCAGATGGTTTTGGATTTGCGCCGAATGAAAAAGGGGAATTTCAAAAAGTACCACAAATTGGAAATGTAATTTTAGAAGACTTTGTAGATGTTGGAGCAAATGCTACAATTGACAGGGCTACATTAGGTTCAACAATATTGCGAAGAGGTGTTAAGATTGACAATCTTGTTCAAATCGCACATAACGTAGAAATAGGTGTAAACTCAGCATTGGCCGCACAAGCAGGAGTTGCTGGATCAACAAAAATAGGTCAAAGCGTTCTTATTGGTGGACAAGTTGGAATCAGTGGACACATAAAAATTGCAGACCGAACACATATCGTTGCACAATCAGGAATCCCTGGAAGTGTGAAGAAACCAGATACAGTATTAATGGGATCTCCGGGTATTCCAATGGATGATTTTAAAAAATCTCATGTTGGGTTTAGAAGGTTACCATCGATATTAAAACGCTTACAAGAATTAGAAGAAAAACTTAAATAAAAATCACCTTAATCGGTTATTAATTAGGATATGGTTGAGAATCAAAGAACATTAAAAAGTGCTGTAAAACTTATCGGTATTGGATTACATACTGGTGAAAAAGTGACAATCGAATTATGTCCAGCTCCAGATAATCACGGATATAAATTCCAGCGAATTGACTTAGAAGGTGAACCTATTATTGATGCAGATGCTGATTTAGTTGTTTCTACGGAAAGAGGAACTACCCTTGAGCAAAACGGTGCAAGAATTTATACTACAGAACACGTTTTAGCTGCCTTATATGGGATGCAGGTAGATAACGCACTGATCAAAATATCTGGCCCAGAAATTCCAATTATGGACGGAAGTGCTTATCCATTTGTAGAAGCTATCGAATCTGTAGGCTATGAGGAGCAGAAGGCTGTTAGAGAATATCTTGAATTGGATGAAGTTATTCCTTGGGAAGACACAGAAAAAGGAATTGAATTTCTAGCTGTTCCTGACAGTGTTTATAGGTTAACTGTAATGGTCGATTATAATTCTCCAGTATTGGGCACTCAACATGCTACGATTTATAAAATTGAAGAGTTTAAAGAGCAAATTTCAACTTGTAAAACATTTGTTTTCCTTAGAGAACTAGAGTTTCTAGCAACAAATGGATTGATTAAAGGTGGCGACATTGATAATGCAATCATTTTAGTTGAACGCGATGATGTGAGCCAAGAAGAACTTGACCGTTTAGCGAAAATCTTAGGAAAAGAAGGTTTAGAAGTAAAAACTCAAGGAATTGGAACGCTGAATAATTATCAGATGAAATTCCAAAACGAACCAGCACGTCACAAACTGTTGGATATCGTAGGTGATTTAGCTTTGGTAGGAAAACCGATTAAAGCGCATATTTTAGCTGCACGTCCGGGTCACTCTGGAAACACTCGTTTTGCCAAGGTTTTAAAGGAACAAATTAAAAAACAGAAAAATGCTCCTCGTAAATTTGATTTAACAAAGGATCCTTTATACGATATTACAGACATTGAAAAAATGTTGCCTCACCGTTATCCATTTCTATTGGTAGATAAGATAATGGAAATCACAGAAGATACTATTATTGGGGTGAAGAACGTTACGATGAACGAACCACAATTTACTGGTCATTTCCCAGGAAATCCAATTTTCCCAGGAGTTCTTCAAGTAGAAGCAATGGCGCAATGTGGTGGGATTTTCGCTTTAAACAATGTAGATGAACCACACCTCTATTCGACTTATTTCATGAAAATTGATAATGTTAAGTTTAAACAAAAGGTGATTCCGGGAGATACAATTGTTTTTGAACTTAAATTAATTTCCCCTATGCGTCGTGGTCTAGTTAATATGGCTGGAAAAGGTTATATTAACGGAAAATTAGTAGTAGAAGCTGAAATGTTAGCACAAGTAATTAAAGATAAAGTAGAAAATGATCAGTAATCTTTCGTCTGTTTCTTCTGAAGCTAAGTTAGGTACGAATGTAACCATTGAAGCTTTCACATCAATATATGAAGATGTAGTTATTGGCGACGGGTGTCATATTGGACCAAATGTCACTATTTATCCTGGAACAAGAATAGGAAATAATTGTAAAATTTATCCCGGTGCCGTAATTGGCGCTGTTCCACAAGATTTAAAATTCGGTGGAGAATACACCACAGTCGAAATAGGAAACAATACAACCATTCGTGAATGCGTCACTATTCACAGAGGTACATCAGACAAAATGAAAACCACTGTTGGCGATAACTGTTTGTTGATGGGATATGTTCACGTTGCTCATGATTGTACATTAGGAAACAACGTTATTCTAGCCAATTATGTTGGCTTGTCTGGACATGTTACCATAGATGATTATGCGATTATAGAAGGAAAAGCAGCAGCACAACAATTTGTTCATATTGGAGCACATTCATTTATTGCAGGAGCGAGTTTAATTCGTAAAAACGTTCCTCCTTTTGTTCGTGCAGCTCGTGAACCATTGAGTTATGCAGGAATAAATGCTGTAGGATTACGCAGAAGAAATTTTACTGACAGTGACATTAAGGTTATCGAAGATATTTACAGAATTCTTTTTGTTCAAAACAATAATATCTCAAACGGTCTACAATGTTTAGCCAATGAAATGCCTGAGCATCCATTAAAAACACAAGTTGTAGAATTTGTAAAAAATAGTGAAAAAGGAATTATTCGTGGATTAATGTAATCTATTCCTTCAATTTCACTTAAGTATTTATTTTAAATTTCACATTCAATTGGTAAAACGCGGTCAAACAATAGAGCTAACTATCGAGAATTTAGCTTTTGGTGGTCAAGGAATTGCTCGTATTACAGATGATAATGGCTCTTTTGTACTCTTTGTTCAAAATACATTTCCAGGTCAAAAAGTACTGGCAAGAGTTACCAAAAAAAGAAAGAAACATGCGGAATGCAGCTTGTTGAAAGTTTTGGAAAGATCTCCTCAAGAGGTAATATCTGAATTTCAAGAAATTAGTGGCGCCCCATATATTCATGTTCCACCAGCAATTCAAGAGGAGCAGAAGGAAAAGGTAACTTTAGAAGTTTACCGAAGAATTGCCAACCTTCAAAATATTGATGAATTATTTGATGAATTTATTCCATCTCCAGAGCATTATCATTACAGAAATAAGATGGAATATTCTTTTTCTAGTATTGAGCATGACATCCACACCGACGAAGAAATCGATGATGCATTCGCATTAGGATTTAAGCACAGAGGAACCTGGTGGAAAGTTGAAAGTTTAAATAAAGCATCCGGATTATTTGATCAACAATGGGAAACTTTCTTAAAAGAATTTAGAGAATTTCTATTCAAAACTGGACTACCTGCATGGCATCCACCTAGAAAGGATGGGTTTTTTAGACATATCGTGGTCCGTAAATCTTTTCATGAAGACAAGTTATTGATTAATCTCGTCACCTCTTCTCAAGGCATTGAAGACTTTGATTTACAAGCTGTTTCTGATTTCCTACAAGAAAAAATGGGAGACAGAATTGCTGGTTTCCAGCATACAATTAATGATAATGTTGCCGACAGAGCTAAAATTGAAAATGGTGATTGTAAATTGGCATTTGGAAAAGACCATCTTATTGAAGAACTCAATGGTTTATTTTTTGAAATCAGCATGGAGAGTTTCTTTCAAACCAATCCAAAAAGTGCAGAACGTTTATACAATAAAGCATTAGATTATGTTTTTGAAGGAAATCGTTCTTTAAAAGGTAAGGTTGTAATGGATTTATTCTGCGGAACAGGAACGATTGGACAGTTACTGACACAACGTACTGAAGACACTAAAATCATTGGTGTTGACATTGTAGAGGAAGCAATTTCCGATGCGAAAAGAAATGCAAAGAGAAATAAAATCAGTGGAGTAGAATTTTATGCTGCTGATGTAGGTAAATTTTTAAAAGCTTATCCAGACTATGAAGGAAAGATTGATACTATTGTATTGGACCCTCCGAGAGCTGGAATTGCACCAAAGACATTATTAAAAGTCATACAATTAGGAGCTGAACGCATCGTTTATATTTCATGTAATCCTTCAACTCAAGCAAGAGACATCAAAACATTAGAAGAATACGGTTACAAAACAAAGAAAATCAGTTTAGTAGATCAATTTCCACACACAAGCCACATTGAAGCTATTGGTTTGTTCGAAAAATAAAACTTCTTTAATGATATTATAAAAGCCACTCTTCAAAGGGTGGCTTTTTTTATAAGTTACTTTTCCAATTTGTAATTAAACTATCGAATAACGCTTTGTTTTCTTCAATGTAATGAATTCCATCCTCAATAAGTGCAGCGATATTTTCTGGTGTCGCATTGTCCATTTGAGGCTTTGCATTTGATATTTTCGGCTGAAAACGATAGTAAATTAAATTATCATCCTCCCTCGACTTATTCAACAATAAAGTATCCACTGTATCCACTTCCTTTTCGATATCATCGTACATTTCTCCTTCTAGTTGACCCGTTCCAAAACTCAAAAGCAAATAAACATCATCTGGAAAATAGATTTGGGTATGACCAAGTGCAATTTTGGAAGGGTTTTTAGCAGCCATTATTCCGTCAATCAGCTCAAATTCATCGATTATTACGGAAGGGAAATAACCTGGGACTGCGCTACATGCTGCCAAAGCTGTACTCAAAGGAATGGACGACAAACTACTTCTATTTCTCCCAAATACAAAAGGAAGATTTGCGATTTTGTCAAAACTTACAAAGGCAAACTTCGTATCTAAATCTGAAAGCAGGATATTCTTGAATTTTCTTTTAAGAACCAGCCTTAAACCTTCTGATTTCTCATGAGCGGGATTGGATAAATTAAACAATTGAGGCCCACGATGTTTATAAAGGTTCAACAATTCATCAATAGTATAAAGATATTTGTTGCTTTTCTTGGCTATTAGTCCTGCTGAAATTATAGCACCTGTTGATGTTCCAGCAATTAAATCAATACTATTACTAATGTAATCAGAAATCTTCTGCTCTATAATTAATGTATTGATATGGTTTAGGACTAAGAGCGGTAAAACTCCTCTAATTCCCCCTCCATCAATTGAAACAATAACTTTTAGCCTTCTTTTATTCACGTGTTTAAGATAAAAAAAAGAAAACTATAAACCTACTGATATTTTTATAAGTCTAGTTTTATCTTACACGAAGCTGTCTACCTATCTTCAAAGTAGTTGTAGGCTTAATATTATTTAATCGACAAATTTGACTTACTGTAGTTCGATTTCGTCTAGCAATATGCCCCAGAGTATCACCGCTTCTAACACGATAATATACCTCAGAACCTTTTGCAGACGAAGCTGCCATTGTATGACCTGTAGAAGCCGTTAAATTATTAGGAGAATGACTTGGTGAAGCACCTGGTCTAAATAGGCCTTTATGTACAAACAAGTTTTCATCTCTAATTTTCTTATTTTTGAAGTCAATAATTTCTTCAGGATTCATTGGCGCATCATAAAATCGCGTTTCAAAATGCAGGTGTGCCCCATAAGAGTTCCCTGTGTTTCCACCTAATCCAATAACGTCTCCTGCTTTAACAGTTTGATTTGGAACGACTATCAGTTCAGACAAATGTGCATAAAAGGTTTCTAATCCGTTATAATGACGTATAATTACTAAATTTCCAAATCCCGATTTATTGTATTTTGAATACCTAACTTTACCATCAAATGCTGCTACAACAGTGTCACCGGTATTAAGGTTAATATCAATTCCATTGTGATAACGCCCTCTTCTATACCCGTATCTTGAGGTGATCTTTCCATCAAATGGCATTACAAAATCAGAATACATTGAATCTGTAACACATAGCCAGAGTGTATCTTTCATCTGAGATAAATCGTTCGTTCTATTAGAAGAATAACATAACTCACTATCCCAAGGCCATTCAAAATTTAAAAGAGAATCATTTGCAAAGTGATCATGAACCAGCTCATTTAGAACCCCATCGAAATCAATATCATCAAGATATTCCCAAGTTCGATTTTCATACATTATGATTTTTCCATTTGGGGAGTCTATAGTGTCTTTTATCGTCTGCGCAGATAAAGTATTCACTACCACCAAAAGAATTGATACTATTAAAAGATGCTTCATTAATATTCTAAATGCTCAATCAAACCCTGCGATTGAAATTAATATTCGCAAATTTAGAACTAAAATCAAACGAAATAATTTATTGGTGTTAAAAGTTGTAAACAGATGGATTATGAAAACTCTGAAGCGTATTCTTCAACAGCATATTGAAGCTTCATTTGTGAACCCTCCTGAGACCCAAAGAAAGTATGTAATATTTCCTTCTTGTCATTCATTAAAACCCAATGAGGCGTCCCTTCACATTCAAAATAATCATACAATTCATGATTCAACTCTCTATAGATTGGGATTGGACTTTCTTGATCTGTAAAAACAGATAAAACCTCCTCTTTCGTAAAAGGTTCTTTCCTAAAACTCGAATGGATAACCGTTAGTGCTAAAAAAGAATGTTCTTTATGAAGTTTATATGCCAAAGGAATAGCTCGACCAGTGCAGCCCAGGCAATTCGTATTATAGAAAAGAATTAAATTCAGTTTATTCTTCTGAATTAGTGAAGACAAAGTATGTTGCTCTTCTTTTAAATCTGTTAATATTGTTTCTGGCAATTTCATTGGCTATTTTTTTCTGCAAAGATAAGGTATAATACTCTAATTTAAATGTGTGAATTGTGACCTATGTTATGTTTAAGAATCAGTAATTAATCAAAGATGCAACAGAATATAACACAACTAAAACGTGCTTACTAACAAGGGGAAAACTTACTTTGCCTGAACAGTAATCTTAGAAGATGCCTCAGCAGAAAGGTTCAAACTTTTTCCGTTTAACACTATTTCAGTCGAATGGTCAAATTCAAAACGATCTTTTACCATAACAGTAACGCCTAATTGAATTCCATGCTTATCCAAGTATTTTAGAAATGAAGCGGAACTATCTGCAACCCCAATAACAACAGCAGGAGTTTCTAGTTCTAAATCAATTAATTTATGGGTTTCTTCTCTTTTCGTAATCAACCCATATTGATCTGGAATTGGGTCTCCATGTGGATCAAACTTTGGATAATTTAAAAACTCATCTAGCCTATTGGTTAATTTAACCGATTGGATATGTTCTAATTGTTCGGCTATTTCATGTACTTCTTCCCATCCAAAGTTTAATTTCTCCACTAAGAATGTTTCCCAAAGTCTATGTTTTCTAATTGTTTTTAAGGCTACTGCCTCACCAGATTCCGTTAATTCACAGCCTTTGTATTTTTCGTAAATAATATATGATTTTTCGGAAAGGCGTTTTACCATATCAGTAACAGAACTCGCCTTAGTATCCATTCTATTTGCCAAATCATTTGTACCTACAGGTTTGTCTAAAACTTTCTGTAAATAGTATATTGCTTTGATATAGTTCTCCTCGCTTTGCGTTAAGTAATCCATTCGGAATAATTAAATGATGTACAAATATAAATACTTATTTAGTTTTATCTAAAAATAGTGAATTCTAATCTCAAGATCTATTGTAGTGAGACATTTTAAATTGAAAAAGACCGTTATTGCTAACGGCCTTCTTAATTTAAAATGCTTATCCGCTTGTTTCCCCATACTAGCACTCAAACTAATATAATCTTAAAAAGTTGGGTTTTTTCTTTTTATTCACAAGTATCTGCTTTTTTTTTTGTTTCCCGTTTTTCGGGACAGGCTATGAGCTCCCTTTGGTCGGTTGGCATTGCTCACCTTTGTCTATTTTAAAGGTGTTTCCCGACTTTCGGGACAGGCTGTGAGCTCCTTCGTCGGTTGCCCCAAAAAGAGAAAAAGCACTGCTTTTGAAGACGAAAAAGTGAGAAGCGTTAGTGCCGAAACTGATAGGATAAAAGGTCTAGTGCCTGATATTTGTTACTCAATCTTTAAAGTCTTTTATTTGTTTTTCCCGATTTTCGGGACAGGCCGTGAGCTTGCTTCGCTGCGGTTATTGCCTCCACTCCTACATGACGATAATGTCGTCCCGATTTATCGGGAAAGCAAGCTGTCGAGCTTCCGCCATTATTAGCGTCATGTAGCGCGCTTCATCTTCAAAAAAATATAAAGCGCGTCCGAAATCAAACAAATTTAAAGTTATGGACTAATGATTTATGATATTATCTACGATTTATAGTATTATGTTATTAAATATTACTTTTTATTAACAAAGAATGCTTAGAAGTCTAATTAATTTCTAAAATAAAGACGTTTAATTATTTTAGGGAAACAAGCGGATAAGCATTTAATTTAATTATTGGTGTTAAGGAAATTCTATTTTAAAACAGTTACAGTTCCTTTAAATTCATATTTATTGTCGTTTTCGAAATCATACGCCCTAACCGTCCAGATATATGAGCCATCTTTAACGATTCTACCATCGCCATAAGTTCCGTTCCACTCTCCATCTGGATCTAGTGATTCAAATACCTTCTCCCCCCATCTGTTGAATATTTCAAGTTGGAAATTTTGAACATCAATTCCTTGAATTTGTACTTTCCATGTATCATTTACACCATCACCATCGGGAGTGAATGTATTTGGTGAGAATATTAGCACACTATTTTCAACTCTAACCAACTTTTGTAAAGTATCGGTACATCCATAATCATTTTCAACAACTAAAATTAGAGGATAGTTTTGAATTTCATTTGGATAAACAAAAGTCGGATTTTGAATAGTTGAATAATCAGGTTTAGCTCCTTCAGCAAACCATTCAAAAGCTGCTATATCGCTACTCGATTGACTAAATGCCATTACTTTTGGTTCAAATACAGAGGCAGGATTTGGATTAACATAAAAGTTCGCTTCAGGATAAGGATAACCTTCAATTAGATTAGGGAATGATTTTTTATATCTACATCCTCTACTGATTACAACTTCCATATCTACACCAAAAATCCCTTCACCAAACTTATGGAAAGCTGGATTTTCTCCTGGAATCGTATCTTTTTCACCATCACTGTATGACCATATCGTATAGTTAATAGTTTCAGCGGTGTTTGTTGTATTTTCAAATGTCACTTCAATTGGGAAACATTCTCCAGTTTTATCAGGTGACAAACTAGGGTTTACTTCCGCAGGGTAGTTAACAATAACACATTCATTATCTACTGGCGAACTACATTGTTCACTTAAAGTAACACAGTATTCAGATGTTGAAGCAGTAGGTGTAACATGGATTTGACTTCCTGTACCCACTACCTGATTGTTCTTTTTCCAGCTATAAATGTAAGGACTACTTCCACCTGATCCAAGAGCAAAAAGTTTAACTGAATCTCCAATACAAATCACTGTATCTTTTGATATTTGGGCAATTTTTAAAGGAGGTGGTTGATTAATTGTGAAGTCTTCCGTTATCACACAACCATTAGAGTCTGTTACTGTAACAGTTGTAGTTCCAAAAGATAGATCATTTGCAATATTAGAAGTTGAAAATGAACCCGTCCAACTATATGTATAAGGTGCTGTTCCATCAGAAACTGAAATTTCTACAATTCCATCACTCCCACTATTACAAGTTACATCTACTTGATTCACAAGTTGAATATTCATTTCAGGAACTTCTGTAACGGTAACAACTACAGTTTGTGAACAACCAACACTAGAAGATACAACGCATTCGTATGTACCCGCTGTTAATCCAGTTGCTGTACTGGTAGTTTGATTATTAGGATCATTCCATTGATAAGTTACCGTTCCTATCGCAGGCAACATTTCAGCGGTAGCAGTACCATCTGAACCTCCTGGACACGAAACTACCGTAGAACTTGAAGGATACGCTGCTGGAGTATCTCCAACTATTACGGTAGCAGAAGATGAACATCCACTACTGTCCGTCATTTGAACCGTATAAGTTCCAGCGAAAACATTATTTACAGTTGCCGTTGTAGCATTTCCTAATCCAGGCCATAAGAAAGAATAAGGAGGTGTACCTGAAGTTGCAGTTGCTGTAACACTTCCGATTCCAGCAGAACACATATCGTCGACAGCTGTTGCACTAACACTTGAGGTTATACCTGTTACAAATGTTGTATCTGACACCGCTCCTACTTGAGATTGACAGTTGTTTCCTGTAATCGTTAAGAAGTAACCCACAGTTCCAGCTTGAACACTTGGAATATTTAACACTCCATTATTATATGGAAAGTTTTGTCCGTTTGTATTTTGCCATCCGAAATTCGCATTTCCAGAAAGAACAACTTTATAAGGTATTGGAGTATTCGTATAAGATGTTGTATTTGTTGGACTAGTAGGTTGGAAAAGCTGACCATCATTCGATGCCAACCACTGTGAGTTATTTCTACCAGGCGTTATTGTAGCAACAGTTCCCAAACTATTTTGAACCCCTTGTATTGCTACACCACCATTCCAACCATAGTTAATCGTTTTATTAGAAATATGGTATTCAATATTGTTACTTCCTTCAAATAAAATAAGCGTCATATAGTTACAGTCAGAAGCTGAGAACATAGGAATATTCGCATAGACTATATAGAATTCTCTATTTGGCGCTGTTCCAATAGTTTTATAAAATATTGAACCTCCAGCGTTTGGATTAATATCAGAATAGCAAATCATCGCAGCGTTTTTGGCATCATTGAGTCCTGTGCTTGGCATTTGGCCAGATCCACTTGTAGACCAAGTATTATATCCACCAGCGTTACTCACATTAAAAGAAACCACACCATTAGACCCTATTACACATTGTGTATAGGTGTTGCCATAAAAACTAAAAGAGAATCCGATATTTATAGCTCCCGACCATGCATCATCAGATAATGAAACGGTTGTGGGGTTTTGTAAAACTGTTGCCATACCACCAGGAATGGAAGTTGTACCTCCACAATTAGTAACTTGCACGTTGGTTCCTGCACAAACTGTGATGTCCGTACCCAAACATACTGTCTGCTGTGAATAAACACTTGCAGAAGCAAAAAGTACAGAAACTGCTATAAATAAATTCTTAAACATAATTTGGTCTTTTTATATTGGTCTGTTTATTATTCTTAAAACGCTTCGACTACCCCTAAGGTTGTCTCTGGCCAGAAGTTTTAATTAATTACTTTGTTATAAATGAAAGTAAACTGTCATTATAGACTTCCAAGCCCATATAAGTTGGAATATTTCCATGCCCCGCTCCTTGGACTTCACTTTTCATTTTCCAGTTCATTTTGTGATTGTTATAAACTATTCTCCCATGTGTTTCCAATGATAAATAATCGTCATTTACTCCATGAAGCCAGTACAATGGAACAGTACATTTCTTAATCTGCTCAGCATTATCTATTTTAACATTCGTAAAATAAGAAGCAGGCATATTCAATAAAGAGGCGTCTTGAACCATTACTTCACTGCTCGCAAAAGGAGCTTCCAAAATAATTTTACTTGGGTTCATTACAAAAGATTTATCACCAACCGACTTGCTTGCTGGAGCACTTCCTAAGGAATAACCATAAATAATCAATCTGTCGTCAGTCAATCCATTTTCTTGCAACCATTTCATTGCTCCGTTAGTGGCAGCATACATATTTTGCTCTGTTGGTTCTCCTTCCGACAAACCATAACCTGGATAGTCGAACATCAAAACTCCAAATCGTCCTTGTTTACCAATATGACTCAATAGTTTTTGTCTTGGCCAATAATGATCCATGTGGTCTTTATTCCCATGACAATATAGAATAACGGTATCTGTGCTAATTTTATTTAGGTTTCCGACAAAGATTGCAGAGATATCTAGATATTTTCCTTCGTCCTTAATTTCAAATTGAAACAAATGAATATCACTATTTGGAACGAGATAATCAATAGGAAGTTCTAAGGCTAAGTCGCCACCATAACTATCTAATTTATATTCCGTAATTGTATTGTCATTATTAAAAAGAAAACTATCTAGTCTCTTTCTGCACCCCATTAATAGCAGCAATATTCCAATGAGGCCTATAAGTTGTAATTTTCTCATTTGATTAAAATTTTCTGATTAATCCTAAATAAAAACCTGTTGCTCCATTTTTACCAGCCAAACTAAAATAATCCAAAACAATATCTTCATTTGAAGAGAATGGGGCGATTAACTTTAACTCAGTTTTAAAAGTCCACCTTTTCCAATTTAAATCATGCCCTATATTCAACATTGGAATCACAACTGTTTCTTGTCTTTCCCCATGAGCTTTTGTCCTTTCCAATTCATACCAAGTCCCAATTCCAAAATAAAGTAAATTAGCCACAGACCTATCTCCAGTCAATAAATCTTCTTGCTTCATTCCTTTGTGGTTGTATTTAAAGTAGTAATGCGCATCCAGTTGAGGCCAGAATTTAAAGTTATTTTCAAAAACGTCCAATGCGGAATTAAAACCAAGCATTGCAGAAGCACCGTGTTTTGTGTTTTTACTTTTCCAAACCCCATAAGTTGCTCCTCCGCCGATTTGAGCAACACCAAAAACAGCGGGTGTTGTGTACCAACTGCCGTGAACTGTAAGCTTATTGCTTATACCTCGTCCGTAGGTAATAGAAGAAAACGGCATAGGAGAAGTTGCCACATCAGGCACAGTAACAATAGGACCACCAATATCTATAGCGATGGCATTTTGTCGTTTTTTAAGAGGTTCTACAAATCTTGCAGGTCCACAAGAGCTTATCATTATTGCTAACCCAATTATTAAGAAGAAATTAACTATCGATCTCATTTCTCAAAAATAGAAATTTTAATCAATATTCGGAAGTCGGAATAGGATTACAATAAATAACAATGATTTTAAATTGGTGCTTGAGGTTTTAGAAAACAAATGTGGTTCTATATGATTCTGTGTGGGTATAATGAAAAAAGTCCGTCTGCTGACGGTCGATTTAATTCGAAAAGGAATATCTATTATCTCAAAGTGATCCTAATTTCAATCCCATAAATACCTTTCATCATAATCAACTTTGTATTTCTTTAAAAACGCAAGATACTCTTCTTTA
>Ga0265293_10001905_pt1 | contig 43864 bp, 37 predicted proteins | sample Munlanlewell138R_FD_192505 | JGI IMG/M metagenome (GOLD analysis project Ga0265293, IMG submission 192505) | Leachate microbial communities from a municipal landfill in Southern Ontario, Canada - Leachate well 138R | ecosystem: Engineered > Solid waste > Landfill > Unclassified | place: Canada...
CCCAATTCATTTTATCAATGCGATGACTTCGAAAGCCTCAGCCATCGCGTAATCCTGCATACTTTAGGAATGGGAGGAGAGATTTTGAAATTTGAACAAACAAAAAACATTTCAAATCTTTCCCGGGTCGGGTGGGGAGGAAGGCATGAATGCGGAGCAGCGCCCGCCTGAGAATACAAAAGTGCATGTAAATCTTGCAAGGCAGCGCCACGTTTAGTGGTGCTGTTTTTAGGTTGTATGGAGGTCGTAAAACGTCATTCAGCCAACTTCATCCCACTAAATCTTAGAGGATGTATGATTTCAACTCCATACAACCGCAGCAACCTTGCTTAGATTTACGCACTTTTGTGTTTGTGGGGAGACCGATTATTCATGCTTGATTTTTGGTCCTTTTTATCAAAGAAAAAGGACAGAAGAAAAAAGTAATGCAGTGGTTTTTTGGTTTAATGCATAAGTCTTAATAAAAGCATGATATCTATGACTGGGCTTTGCCCTGTGACCCACTTCATTTTATCAAAACGATGGCTTCGAGAACCTCAGCCATCGCGTAATCCTGCATACTTTAGGAATGGGAGGAGAGATTTTGAAATTTGAACAAACAAAAAACATTTCAAATCTTTCACGGGCCGGGCGGGGAGGAAGGCATGAATAGGGAGCAGCGCTCGCCTGAGAATTGGCGAAGCGTAATAAATCTTGCAAGACAGTCCACCGATTAGGCGGACTGTTTTTAGGTTGTATGGAGGTCGTAAAACGTCATTCAGCCAACTTCATCCCACTAAATCTTAGAGGATGTATGATTTCAACTCCATACAACCGCAGCAACCTTGCTTAGATTTACGCACTTTTGTGTTTGTGGGGAGACCGATTATTCATGCTTGATTTTTGGTCCTTTTTATCAAGAAAAAGGACAAAAGAAACATACTTACTTTGCTTTGTGCATATGAAAGCGAATTTTTACATTATCCCACATCTTTCTAAAACAGAAAGTCTCTGGCGGGACTCTGCCCTGTGACCCACTTCATTTTATCAAGGCGATGACTTCGAGAGCCTCAGCCATCGCGTAATTCTGCATTCATGCTTGATTTTTAGTCCTTTTTATCGGGAAAAAGGACAGAAGAAAAAAGTAATGCAGTGGTTTTTTGGTTTAATGCATAAGTCTTAATAAAAGCATGATATCTATGACTGGGCTTTGCCCTGCGACCCAATTCATTTTATCAATGCGATGACTTCGAGAACCTCAGCCATCATGTTATATCAAAGCGATGACTTCGAGAACCTCAGCCATCGCGTAATCCTGCATACTTTAGGAGAATGGGAAGAGAGATTTTGGAATCTGAACAAACAAAAAACACTTCAAAACTGCACCGCCTTGAAAGTTTTCAAAGGGAAATGTTACATCTGGCTTATATCTCGTCCGGCAAGACGTAAATATAATCCAGGTGATTAGAATATTTGTGCATATAATTTAAATATTCATTGATCTTTGGAAGGTATTGAATATGATAATCTTCATGTAATTTTTTGGACAAAGTCATTGCTTTTTTCAATAACAGATAAACCTGATAATTAAACCTTGTAAAACAGGTTGTAAAACTGGAGGCAGGTAGCGAAAATGGCTCTTCCAAAACCATCATGATTAAATCCATTTCAAGGCTTTTGTCTTTGACAACTTTAGAAAACTCATTAATTCTTTTGTTGCAGGCAGCAAGCATGTTTGCCCACCTTAACTCATCGGAGAATCCCTTATAATTCTTTCTGTACAATGCTCTTATGTCATTTTGTGCTTGAAGAAATAAATCCTTTTCAGCATGCTCTTTGTCTAAGTAATTAATAAGCAGGAAATCGTAAAATTCCTTGCTTTTTGAGGCGGCCCGAACTACTAATTTTGTTAAATCATCCCGCGAGAGACGAGCAATCTCCTGTTGGGTTTCTTTGTCAATTTTTGGCATTGCACGTATATCATTTAATTGTTACCATTCATTTGTTACACCTTATTTACTCTTTTTTGTAAACCAATCCACTGCGTTTATTTTTTTTATTCCGTTATATGTTCCGGTATCGTAATCCATTGTAATTAAAAGCTTTTCGTGATGGTCTTTAATACGATTGAATGGAGCCAACTCGCGTTCCAAAGTCGATACATTTTGGACTGTTTGCGCAACTTGTATGTATTGTGTATAACCTTTGTTGTTGCGAACAACAAAATCAACTTCTAAATTATTGGCCTTTCCAATCCATATTTGATTATTTCTGCGTTTCAGTTCAAGATAAATTAAATTTTCAAGCAAATGTCCAGAATCGCTTTCTAATTCTTTACCTAACAGCGCATTGCGAAAACCCAAATCTACCAAATAGTATTTTTCTTGCGTTGCCAAATGTTGTTTGCCTTTGATGTCATAGCGGTTGACTTTGTAAAACAAATAGGCTTCAACTAAAGTATTAATATACTTCGAGACTGTTTTATTATCAATTTTCTTTTTGTTTGCCGTTAAAACTTTGGCTATTCTCCCCGCCGAAATGTTAGAACCCACTGAGTCTATTAAAAAGTTTACAACTCCCAGATAGGATTCTTCAGCAAAAATAGTATAGCGTTTAGAAATATCGTTCTCGTAAATGTTTCTGAATACTGTTTGCAAGTATTCATTTGCAAAATGATTTCCTTCTGCTGAAAGCCGTACAGCCTCGGGAAAACCACCGGTATTTATATATTCAGCAAAAGCACGGTCAGGATTTGTGGTTTTTCCGCTGAACTCCAAATATTCAGCAAAAGAAAAAGGCAGTACGTTTATTTCATAAGCCCTGCCTGTAAGCAAAGTTGCCAATTCACTTGATAATAAAAATGCGTTTGAGCCTGTAACGTATAAATCTATGTTGGGATGTACATACAAGCCTTCCAATAGTTTTTCAAATTCCGGTACATTTTGCACTTCGTCTATAAACACATAATTTATTGCATTCTTTTTGAGATGCTTAATGACATAATCGTAGATTTCTTTCCAGCTTTTTTCAGCTAAAAACCTAAACTCGGGCATATCCATATTTATTGACACAATAGGGACTTTGTCATTTTCTTTTCGCAATAAGTCCTGGAATTGCATCATCAAGGTCGACTTTCCTGAGCGTCTGACACCTGTGGCAACCTTAATCAAGTTCTTGTTTTTAAGAATACTTAGAATTGCTAAATACTGTTTACGTGCTATTATTTTCATGGTACAAAGATATACAAATTCCTAAAACTATTTACAAACGATAACTTTTAGGAATTCAATGTTTGGTTTATACTGTTGTAGTCTAGAGAAGCTTTTCGTACATACTTTCTTGGGTTGTCCTACTAAATCGGAAGCGAAGACCCTTTCATCATATACCGATAGTTTTGGTACTTTTACTTTAAAAGTACAAGAAAAATTGCCTTTAAAGCGAGAACACCATGCCTCAGGCAGTAGACAGGTATTTATGTCACCCCTAAAGGAGTTTTATGTTTGATGTGGTTTGCTCTTTTTATAAACCTGCCACCCCTCCGGGGTTTAGTTTATATCATGGATGTTACTTTTTGACAAACCAAAAACAAGAAACACCTGCCCTTATAACCGGGTCGGGCGCGCGGACCCGCATGAATAAGGAGCAGCGTCGGCAATAAATGAAAAAACAACAGCAAATCATAGAAGCTGGCCTCCGACAGCAGGTCATCTCGCCCCACAAGGGCGACGGTTCGATGGATTTGCGTTGGTTTTTCAGAGCAGGGGGACGCTTCGTTCACGTAAGGTTTTTTGGTGCTTTTGAACCGGCAAAAGCACAAGAAAATACCTTTCTGTACTTTCCCTTGATGGAAAGTACCAAAGATCAATGGGATGAACAAAAGGAACCTGCCCGCTCTCACCAAACAGCGGAAATCTAAGCAAGATCCCGTAAAGCGACATGCAGAACAGTATCTTTCAGGCATGATGGTCGAACATAATTTCTTTGAAAAACATCTTTCAAACATGTCGCTTTACAAACAGCCTCCCTGAGTCGGCTGTCTTGCAAGATTTCCTTGCCGTTTGGCGATTCACCCGGACGCTGCTCCCTTCCGATCACTATCGTGAACATCCCAAAACCTTCGCGCCCAACCCGGTTTGGGCTTAAAGTGTTTCTGTGTTTTTCAAAAGGATATTTTTTGGACAAATAAACACATGAAACACTTGCCCCTCTTCATGGGTTGGGGGCTTTGCCCTGCGACCCAATTCATTTTATCAATGCGATGGCTTCGAGAGCCTCTGCCATCGCATAATCCTGCATACTTTAGGAATGGGAAGAGAGATTTTGAAATTTGAACAAACAAAAAACACTTCAAATCTTTCCCGGGCCGGGCGGGGAGAAAGGCATGAATAAGGAGCAGCGCTCGCCTGAGAACACAAAAGTGCAGGTAAATCTTGCAAGGCAGCACCACGTTTAGTGGTGCTGTTTTTAGGTTGTATGGAGGTCTTAAAATGGTACTCAACCAGGTTTTTTCCACTGACCTCTTGAGTATGATTGATTTCAACTCCATACAACCGAAGCAACCTTGCTTAGATTTACGCACTTTTGGGTGAGTGCGGAGACCGATTATTCATGCTTGATTTTTGGTCCTTTTTCTTGATAAAAAGGACAGAAGAAAAAAGTAATGTAGCAGTTTTTTGGTTTAATGCATAAGTCTTAAGAAAAGCATGATATCTATGCCGGGGCTTTGCCCTGCGACCCACTTCATTTTATCAAAACGATGGCTTCGAGAGCCTCAGCCATAGTGTTATGTCAATGCGATGGCTTCGAGAGCCTCAGCCATCGCGTAATCCTGCATACTTTAGGAATGGGAAGAGAGATTTTGAAATTTGAACAAACAAAAAACATTTCAAATCTTTCCTGGGCTGGGCGGGGAGGAAGGCATGAATAAGGAGCAGCGCCTGCCTGAGAACACAAAAGTGCATGTAAATCTTGCAAGGCAGCACCACGTTTAGTGGTGCTGTTTTTAGGTTGTATGGAGGTCGTAAAATGGTATTCAAACAGGTTCATCCCACTAAATCTTAGAGGATGTATGATTTCAACTCCATACAACCGTAGCAACCTTGCATAGATTTACGCATTTTTGTGTGCGTGGGGAGACCGATTATTCATGCTTGATTTTTGGTCCTTTTTATCAAGAAAAAGGACGGAAGAAACATACTTACTTTGCTTTGTGCATATGAATGCGAATTTTTGCATTATCCCACATCTTTCTAAAACAGAAAGTCTCTGGCGGGGCTTTGCTTTGCGCCCCACTTCATTTTATCAAAACGATGGCTTCGAGAGCCTCAGCCATCGCGTAATCCTGCATACTTTAGGAATGGGAAGAGAGATTTTGAAATTTGAACAAACAAAAAACATTTCAAATCTTTCCTGGGCTGGGCGGGGAGGAAGGCATGAATGCGGAGCAGCGCTCGCCTGAGAACACAAAAGTGCATGTAAATCTTGCAAGGCAGCACCACTAAACGTGGTGCTGTTTTTAGGTTGTATGGAGGTCATAAAATGGTATTCAGCCAACTTCATCCCACTAAATCCTAGAGGATATATGATTTCAACTCCATACAACCGTAGCAACCTTGCTTAGATTTACGCACTTTTGGGTGAGCGCGGAGACCGATTATTCATGCTTGATTTTTAGTCCTTTTTATCAAGAAAAAGGACAGAAGAAAAAAGTAATGCAGCGGCTTTTGGTTTAATGCATAAGTCTTAAGAAAAGCATGATATCTATGCCGGGGCTTTGCCCTGTGACCCACTTCATTTTATCAAAACGATGGCTTCGAGAACCTAAGCCATAGTGTTATATCAATGCGATGGCTTCGAGAGCCTCAGCCATCGCATAATCCTGCATACTTTAGGAATGGGAAGAGAGATTTTGAAATTTGAACAAACAAAAAACACTTCAAATCTTTCCCGGATCGGGCGGGGAGGAAGGCATGAATACGGAGCAGCGCCTGCCTGAGAACACAAAAGTGCATGTAAATCTTGCAAGACAGTCCACCGATTAGGCGGACTGTTTTTAGGTTGTATGGAGGTCGTAAAACGTCATTCAGCCAACTTCATCCCACTGAATCTTAGAGGATGTATGATTTCAACTCCATACAACTGCAGCAACCTTGCTTAGATTTACGCACTTTTGTGTGAGCGCGGAGACCGATTATTCATGCTTGATTTTTAGTCCTTTTTATCAAGAAAAAGGACAGAAGAAAAAAGTAATGCAGTGGTTTTTTGGTTTATGTATAAGTCTTAATAAAAGCATGATATCTATGGCTGGGCTTAGCCCTTTGACCCAATTCATTTTATCAATGCGATGACTTCGAGAGACTCAGCCATAGTGTTATATCAATATGATGGCTTTGAGAGCCTTAGCCATAGTGTTATGTCAATGCGATGGCTTCGAGAGCCTCAGCCATCGCGTAATCCTGCATACTTTAGGAATGGGAGGAGAGATTTTGAAATTTGAACAAACAAAAAACATTTCAAATCTTTCACGGGCCGGGCGGGGAGGAAGGCATGAATAGGGAGCAGCGCTCGCCTGAGAATTGGCGAAGCGTAATAAATCTTGCAAGGCAGACCGCCTTTTGGGGCGGTCTGTTTAAGCTTGTTAGGAGGACGAAAAATAGCTTTTAAAGTAGTTTATTTTCCACTTTATTATAGTAATGTTCAATATAGCACTCCTAATAAGCGAAGCGACCTTGCTTAGATTTATATGCTTTGCCAAGTGCGGGGAGGCCATTTATTCATGCTTGATTTTTGGTCCTTTTTATCAAGAAAAAGGACAGAAAAAACATACTTGCTTTGCTTTGTGCATATGAATGCGAATTTTTGCATTATCCCACATCTTTCCAAAACAGAAAGTCTCTGGCGGGGCTTTACCCTGCGACCCAATTCATTTTATCAAAACGATGGCTTCGAGAGCCTCAGCCATAGTGTTATATCAATGCGATGACTTCGAGAACCTCAGCCATCGCGTAATCCTGAATGCTTGAGGAATCGAAAGAGTGTGTACGGGTTACTCCCGCTTAAAACTTGCTATCTTATCCCTATTCACCTGAGAGTGGAATTAGCTTAACTGTCAGCTTAGGTTCATCCATATCTTCGTCGAAGGGGAACATAGGTCTGTTGATTCGTTTGTGCCCCAATCGTTTCAGGTCCTGATCAACGCCACCGGGTGTGAGTGCCATCATCCAGTCGGCCTGCATGGCATAGAGCTCAGGGACAAGGTATCCTATCTTTACGACGACTATGTCCGTTTCTCTTGGGTTGAGTCCAAGACGGGTAAAATCCTTTTCGTAGTGGTAGGGTTTTCGGTTTTTGGTGATGATCGCTTTAACGCTTCCGGTTTGAACGACTACTTCTGTCCCGGCAGCCGGATCACCCTGTTCAATCGCCAATACTTTCCCCTTAAGTTTGATGGGTGGGGCGTAACGATCATCCACCAATGCTCCTACAAATCCTTCTACCGTATTGCCTATCCCGGCTTGTATGGCTTTTTCTATCAGGTCAGGTCCGGGCAGGGAGGCGTAGATGAGTGAAGGTCCCTCATCCGTTTGAAACTCCGGTCTGGAAAGGATTTCTGTCAGTGTCCAACTCACATCGCCTGCTCCTCCCGCAGTAGGGTTATCGCCCATATCGCTGATAAAGAAAGGATGTATCTGACTACTTATTGCCTTTCTCAGGCATTCGTCTAAGCTTGCCGTAGGCGCCACAAACTCAAATTTGTTACGTGCCTGCCAGAATGCGGTAGCTAACTCTTCGGCAGCCTGTGTAACGGCTTGTTTTTCATCGCCTACCACCATTACTACGCCTTGATTGCGTGGCTCATCGGCCCAGGCATATCCGATCCAAATTCCTGCATCAATGATACCTTCTCGTTGAGTGACAGGCTCTACCGCTGCATACAGACTTTTAGCCGGTTCGATACGGGTGCTGGTTTTTTCGCCGGGAAGCAGAATGGGTACGGGTATCCATGCTTTATATGCTGGTTTTCCTTTGCCGCTTTCTAAGCGGTCTAAAAGATTTTCCAACGCACGTTGTTTGGTTTCTAACACATCATCATGAGGTGCCAGACGATAGCATGTGATCAGGTCGGTGTTTTTGGCTAAACGCTCGCTTACATTTCCATGCAGATCCATAGATGCTGATATAAGCGTCTGATAACCTACCACTTCGCGTATGCGTTCAATGAAATCAACTTCGGGATCATCAAGTCCGACCACACTCATAGCTCCGTGTATGTCGAAAAAGATACCATCGTAGGGCAGATTTTCCTTCAGCCGTTCCAAGGTTTCATAGACTAGGTTTTCGTAGGCTTCACGGGTTACTATCCCTCCCGGGATAGCATGTCCGCGCAAGGCAGGAAACCATACAGCCCGTGAACGAATATTGGAGTCTGGCGACAGAAAAGGATAATAAGAGAACACATCTTCAGCACGTCGTACCCTAAAATCAGCCTCTACCGACTGAGCCGGTGAAAAAGTACTCGATTCAATAGCCAGGCCGCAGATAGCTACACGAGGAAGAGTAGAATCCTGCTTGTCGGATGAAAGACAAGAAGTAAGAAAAATTACCGCAATTACTAATAAAGTGTTATACTTTTTCATCGGCTCAATTTTTTGAAACACTTATTTACAAAGCAATTCCATCAGTTTATGCATAGAACCGCTTCTCATTTTCGATAAACTTCGTTTCGATGGTGAACTGATCCTTACATACAAGGTCTTTGATACAGAATTAACATCTGAAATCTCGCACATATTATTACCAGCTCTTATTTTTTAATAATAACTGTAAATCAGGCAGCTACTAAAGTATCGCTACTATTTATGTTTTGATCTCAATCAATTTCCAATCAGATCAGTCCTTTTTTATGTTTTTCGCCTATCACTCTAAGCATATCTTTAGTCATTTCGCTGAGGTCCCATTTTGGGTTCCATCCCCATTCTTCTTTAGCGCAGCTATCGTCCATATTGTTAGGCCATGAATCGGCTATAGCTTGTTTCATGGGGTCCACATTATATTGTAACTCAAATTCGGGTATATGTTTTTTTATTTCGGCTGCAATTATTTCGGGGTCGAAGCTCATGGCTGTTATATTAAACGAGTTTCGGTGTCTTAATTTTGATGGGTCGGCTTCCATCAGGTCTATAGCCGCATCAATGGCGTCGGGCATATACATCATATCCAGGAAGGTGCCGGCTTTGAGCGGACTGATAAATTTCTTATTTTTAACAGCTTCGTAGTATATTTCTACTGCATAGTCGGTGGTTCCACCTCCTGGAAGTGTTACATTGGAAATAATACCCGGATAACGTACCGAACGTGTATCAACTCCAAAACGTTTGAAATAGTAATCACTCAGCAGCTCACCAGCTACTTTTGACACGCCATACATAGTCTGTGGCCGCATAATAGTATCCTGTGGGGTATTATCCAATGGTGTACCGCCACCAAACGCACCTATTGAGCTGGGTGTTGATAGTGCACAGCCGTATTCACGAGCCACTTCTAAGCAGTTCATCAAGCCGCCTATACCTATATTCCATGCTACTACAGGTTTGCTTTCGCCTACTGCCGATAAAATAGCTGCCAGATTATAGATAGTATCTATTTTATACTTTTTAACCACTTCTGCTATGCGTTGTGCATCGGTGGCATCCACACGTTCGGAAGGCCCCGATTCAAGCAGCTCGCCTGTGGGTAAAGTTGAACGATATCCGGCAACTACATTACTGCTGCCATATCTCTTGCGAAGTTCAAGTGTAAGTTCCGACCCTATCTGGCCGACTGAACCAATTACCAAAATGTTTTTCATGGATGTATCAGAATTAAATTCATTTGTTAAGGGTTTCACACAAAGTGGCGCAAATATACAACATTTTACAGAACGACAAAACTTTTCTTTACTTTTATATACTTGTTAGTCAACGACTTCCTATGATTTATGAAGTCATTGAAAATCACACCCAAATAGTTAAAATATTCACATGCTTTCGTTCAAAAAACATATCTTTGCCATACTAAAGAAACATGAACTTTAATTTCAATTTAAAACATTAATTATATGTACGATCGTCTTCAGGCTCATCTACAAAAAGAGTTAGCCGACATCCGGGAAGCCGGACTTTATAAGGAAGAAAGAATTATCACAACCCCACAAGGAGCTGTCATCAAAGTTGATACTGGTGCTGAGGTATTGAACTTTTGTGCGAACAACTATCTTGGTCTCTCAAACAACCCTCAGTTGATCGCAGCTGCCAAAGAGGCATTAGACAGCCATGGACACGGCCTTTCGTCCGTACGTTTCATATGCGGAACGCAGGATATTCATAAAACTTTAGAAGCTAAAATAGCCGAGTTCTTTGGTACGGAAGATACCATATTATATGCAGCCTGCTTTGATGCAAACGGAGGTGTTTTTGAGCCTCTGCTTACCGAAGAAGATGCTATTATATCCGATTCGCTGAACCACGCTTCTATCATTGATGGTGTAAGACTCAGCAAAGCACAGCGGTATCGGTTTGCCAATGCCGATATGGCTGATTTAGAAGAGCAGCTTAAAAAAGCACAGGCACAACGGTTTCGCATCATAGTAACCGACGGGGTGTTTTCTATGGACGGCAATGTAGCTCCTATGGATAAGATATACCAATTGGCACAGAAATATGATGCGCTGATCATGGTTGACGAATGCCATTCGGCCGGTGTGGTAGGCGAGACCGGCAGAGGTGTAACCGAGTTGTTCGATCTGCGTGGAAAGATAGAGATCATCACTGGCACCTTAGGTAAAGCTTTTGGTGGCGCTATAGGCGGATTCACTACCGGAAAGAAAGAGATCATTGAACTATTACGCCAGCGCTCACGTCCTTATCTGTTCTCCAACTCCTTGCCTCCGGCAGTGGTTGCGTCCGGCATCAAAATGTTTGACATGATGGCAGAGACCAATGAACTGCAAGACAGATTGCATGAAAATACGGCTTATTTCTTAGATAAAATGATACAAGCCGGATTCGATATCAAGCCTACCCGCAGCGCAATCTGTGCCGTAATGTTATACGATGCCAAGCTAAGCCAGGAAATGGCAGACAAACTATTGGACGAAGGAATTTATGTGATAGGATTCTATTATCCGGTAGTACCTAAAGGACAAGCACGCATACGTGTTCAGATATCAGCAGCTCACACGCGCGAACATCTTGACCGGTGTATAACAGCTTTCACTAAGGTAGGTAAGGAAATGGGCGTACTGAAAAACTAATGTCGCCATAAGATCAATCACATACTCAACTGACGCCCGTAACACAAAACGGGCGTCAGTTGTTATATGGTATCATATCGAACACAACTTTACAATGAACTGATTTCACTGCATTGATACACAATTTATTGCTGACAATAATCAGAAAGCTGACTATCTCATTTTCTTGCTGAGAAAAATGAATCCGTAACGCCGGGTAGAGCAAATAATCATCCGTGATATTCACCTAAAATATTGAGCAAATTCACTTTCCTGGATTGATTATCTGCCACTGCGACAGTCTGCAATCAAGCAAAAAACAAATACGCAACAAAAATAGCAGCTATCACTCCTGCCAGATCGGCAATCAGTCCGGCAGTAATAGCATAGCGTGTTTTTTTGATCCCTACCGATCCAAAATATACCGCTACTATATAAAATGTGGTATCGGCAGCTCCCTGGAAGACGCACGACAGTCGTCCGGCAAAAGAATCGGCGCCGAACTGTTTCATGGTATCTACCATCATCCCTCTGGCACCTGAGCCGCTAAGCGGCTTCATAAAAGCGGTGGGTAATGCTTCCACAAAATCCGTATTAAAACCTAAAGCCCCTACCCCCAATCTGATACCATCAGTAAGGAAATCCATAGCACCACAAGCTCTGAAAACACCTATACCAACCAATATGGCAACCAAATAGGGAATGATACGGATACTGATATTAAATCCATCTTTTGCTCCATCAATAAATGCTTCATACACATTGATCCGTTTGATAAGACCTAAAAAGATGAATGCGAAGATTATAGTGAATAAGATCAGATTGCCTGCTACTGAAGAAATCACAGCAACTTTTTCTTGCGGTAGAGTACTGAAATACCATATGATAGCTGCCACAAAAAGGGTGAAGCTACCCAAATAAACCAGGATAGTGCGGTTGAACAGATTGATCCTTTGCATCAATGAAACTGCTATGATACCGGTCAGTGTTGAACAAAAAGTAGCTATCAAAATGGGGATGAATACATCCGATGGATCGGCAGCTCCCAACTGTGCCCTGAACACCATGATACTGACTGGTATGATAGTCAACCCAGAGGCGTTTAGTACTAAAAACATGATCATGGCATTGGAGGCAGTATCCTTCTCGCGGTTGAGTTCCTGAAGCTGTGTCATCGCTTTCAGGCCTAAGGGAGTAGCTGCATTATCCAGGCCCAACATATTGGCTGCTAAATTCATCATTATAGAGCCGCTGGCAGGATGTCCCTTAGGTATCTCGGGAAACAAACGACTGAACAAAGGTCCTACAGCCTTAGACAACAGATTGACTACCCCTCCTTTTTCGCCTACCTTCATCAAGCCCATCCATAAAGTCATCACTCCTGTCAGACCCAACGAAATCTCAAAGCCAGTCTTAGCCATCTCAAAAGTGCTGTTCATCATCTCGGGAAAAACAGCCGTATCACCAAGAAATAGCAGGCGAACAAGCCCCACAGCAAAGGCTATGATAAAAAAGGCAACCCAAATATAGTTTAAAACCATACCTAACTATGAATAGTACGTAGCGACATCAAAAATAGTATTTTATACCGGGTTGTGCGCTTTTTTTCTGAAAGGGGGCCGTTGCCAGTCTTCATATTTTGACAAGCCAACACCACTTTCTACAGTAATGATAGTAAGCCGTTATCAATAAGAGCGACACTAATTATTTTTTTGTGTGCATGGCTTGTGTCATTTTCATTGAAATCATTTCAGCAGCTTTTATCAAGGGATAAGCGGCCGGTGAGGCTGTCAGACAAGGATGAGTTCCTATTTGCATTCCTAACAAGTTATTGACTGTCATTCTGTTTTGTATGGCTAACCCAATCACATTAGTCAATTCTCCGGCTTCCAGTCCACCTATTACCTCTCCTCCTATAATAACTCCTGAATAGCGAGCAGCAATAAGTTTCACAGTTTGTTTATGAGCGTCCGGAATACTGCCAGGGTGGCGATTGATACCTGTAAACATAGCTGAGATGATCTCAATACCTTCTTCTCTGGCACGTTGTTCGATGACGCCAGCAGTTCCAAAGCCTGTATTTCCAATTGCGGTCGAATAAATGGCTATGGTACCGGAAAAAGTTTTGACCACATGCAGGTTAAACAAATTCATTCCGGCTATACGTGCTTCGGCACAAGCGGTGGATGCCAGCATGGTAGGCAGGCGTCTTCGGGTAACAAACCCATGTTTTTGAGCACAGTCGCCTACAGCAAATACATCTTTAATATCCGTTCTCATATACTCGTCCACAAGTATAAATCCGTCTTCATCTATAGGGATATCAGAGTTTTTTGCCAACACTGTATTTGGTATGTACCCCATCGAAAGCACTACGGCATCAATATCCATCAAACTTCCGTCTTCAAGTTGAATCTGCGACACCTTGTCGTCACCAATTACTTTGGTGATGCCCATACCAGTAAGCACGTTCACACCGCGTGTTGTCAGCATATTTTCTATCTCACCGGAGAGCTCCACATCAAAAGCCAGATTCAGGATATGAGGAAGTTTTTCTATCAGGGTAACTTCAAACCCGCTTTTATTCAGCTCGTCAGAAAGCTCAACCCCGATAAATCCGGCCCCTATCACCGCTATCCTTTTCCTGGTTTTCAGCTTTTGATGCATCTCATCTAAATACGTCTTATCCTTGGGAATGACAAAAACCCCGTCTAAGTCGGCGCCCTGCAACCATTTTGGCTTCACCGGGATAGACCCTGTAGCTATTACAAGCTTGTCATACTCAATTTTCTCACCACTCAGAAATTTCACCGACTTAGCCTTGTGATCGATCTCAATCGCTTCGTCAACCAAGGTTTCTATGTGGTTGTTTGCCATCATAGTGTCAACGGCCATCACATTTTTATTGCTGGTTTCGAGTATTCCGAAAATATAGGGAATACCACAAGGCACCATGACGTCTTTTTGTTTTTTGACAAGAATAAACTCCTTGTCAGGCCAGTGTGCCTTGCCGGTGAGGGCAACAACCATCCCTGCGGCACTTCCGCCTATGATCAACACATCAGTCTTTTTCATGTTTTACACTTTTTAATTGATGATTATTTTAATATTCGATACCCTTACGGGCTTCTATTCCCTGTTGATAATAATGCTTCACTTCCTGCATCTCGGTAATCAGATCAGATATTTCGTATAAGGCTTCAGGCGCATAACGCCCGGTCATAACCACTTCTACAGAACCTGGAATTTGTTGTAAGAAGCGAACAAACTCTTCGGTATTAATCAATTGATAATGCAATGCAATACATATCTCATCAAGTATCAACATATCCGTATCCTGTTCTGACACAATTTTTTTTACCTCCCTGAATCCGTGTTGTGCTGCTTTCACATCAGCCGGTTCGGGTTGGTGCATAATGAAACAATCTCTCCCGTATAGCTTGTACGTAATCCCCGGTATCTTATGCAGTAACTCATGTTCAGAATAGGGCTTCCCTTTGACAAATATGGCTATAAAAACTCTTTTTCCAGCTCCAGCTGCTCTAAGGGCTAATCCAAGTGCAGCAGTAGTTTTACCTTTTCCATTGCCTGTATAAAGATGTATCATAGGATGAATAGTTTGGGTGATCACAAAAAAGCGTACACCTTATTTGTTTTGTTCCAAATAATGTTGATAAGCCTTTTGTAGGCTTATGTCATACATTCCGGTGACTATTTGGAGCGACATTTTGTTCAAAGCTTTCATGGCACTATCACCTGGACCATTTCCTGTTATCAGCACCTGAGCGCCTGTTTCAAACAGTTTTTGAGCCATAGCAACACCGGCTCCGTGTTCCGCTTGACGTATATCATTATTATCGATAGTTTTCAAGGTATCGGTTTCTTCGTCATAGACCATTAAATAAGCTGCTCTGCCAAAGCGAGGGTCTATCAATGCGCTCCAATCAGGAGCTGTAGCAGTAAATGCGATTTTCATTCGTGTATAGTTTTATAATTTTTAAAAGCTCTTCAATTTTCTTTAACTCATTGAAACTGTTTCACCTTTATCTTATTTTTTTGCTCAAACAGCTTTCAGTTTTGATTTGGTGTTTTCCCAGATTGATGCCATGAGCTTTTTCATATGTTCGTTGGTTTCTACCACTGCTTTTGCAGCGGCTATGGCATCGGGGAACGCCTGATCAAAAGGTAATATTCCCAGGAGATCGATCTTTTCTTTTTCAAGATATTGTATTATTTGCTGTACCATCTCTGGATGCAGTTCAGCCTTATTGATCAGGCATCCGGCTTTGAGCTTGAATTTTTGCAGCAGTGCTACCAATCTTTTCAAGTCGTGTAAAGCTGCCGTAGAGGGTTCGGTAACCAATATCACATAAGAAGCACCTGCTAAAGAGGAAATCACCGGACATCCTATACCAGGAGCACCGTCAACGATGATATACTCTTTAGCGGATTCTGCTGCCATTCGTTTAGCTCTGTTTTTCACTTCGGCGACTAACTTACCTGAATTATCAGCCGCCGGATGCAGGCGGGCATGAGCCATAGGACTTCCAATACGTGTTACTGATTCGAACAAATAGCCCGAATCAGCATCTAACATCTCAATGGCATTATCGGGGCAAACTCTTGCACAATAGCCACACCCTTCACAAAAAAACGGATCAATAGAATATATACCATCCTTGACTAATACGGCATCAAACTCGCAAACTTCAGCACATTTTCCGCAAGCAGTACAATTGTTTGCATGGATGACAGCCGTTTTTCCGCTAAAATATTTTTCTTTCTTACTTCGGTCAGGCTTCAAAAGCAAATGCATATTGGCGGCATCCACATCACAATCGGCTATGACTGAATTGTCTTTCTCCAACACGGCAATAGAAGCAGCTACGGTAGTCTTTCCAGTACCTCCTTTACCCGATATGATCACTATCTCAAACATGTGTCTTCATTTTTTCACTCACATACGCTATGATCTCTTCTAATGCCTCACGAAGTCTGCTATTTGTTTTCCACGACAGCTTGCCTTTCGCATAAGCGTACGCTAATTGGCTATCGTAAGGAATAGTAGCTATCACCTCTATACCGGATGCATCGCACCACCGCTGTACTGCGTCATCTCCTATCCCATCTCGGTTGATCACCACTCCCATTTCTTTATTCATACTGCGCATAGTCTCAACGGCTAACTGCAGATCATTCAATCCAAAAGCGGTAGGCTCGGTCACCAAGATCACGAGATCCGCCGTATGTACTGCATTGACAACCGGGCAGGATGTCCCCGGTGGACAATCGAACAGTTGTAGATCAGGTATATCCTGTCTTTTATCAACGGTTTGTATTACTTTACGTATCATAGGCACAGCTTGTTCCTGTCCTATATCTAACCGTCCTTCTATGAAATAAAACTGTTCCCGCTTAGCAATCTGAAGCTCGCCCATGCGTCGAGGTTTCATTGGCAGGGCATCTGTAGGACAAAGGCCTGAGCAGGCATAACAACTGTGGCATAACTCTTCAAACACAATGATATACTCACCCATACGGGCAATGGCGTTAAAGTTGCAGACTTCAGTGCAGATATCACATAAGGTACATCTATCACTGTTCCATTCGGGTATCATTTTGAACTGAGTCTGGGCCGGCTCCGGTACAACGGAAAGAAATAATGCATCATTTGGCTCTTCTACATCCAGATCAACTAAAAGCAACTCTCTGTCAACCGACCACATATCCGCCAGATTTGTAGCTACCAAAGTTTTACCCGTACCTCCCTTTCCGCTTGCAACCGCAATTCGATATGTACGATTTTTATCCATAGGCCTGACTTTGAGATTGATATGCATGTTCCGGCATGCTAATATTTGAATTACACACACTCATACGCAACCATCAGTGATGCGACATGAAGCCATAAATCAATGCGATGCCGGCTATCACGAATGCAAGCTGTACGATTGATTCCGAAAGTTTTGTCTTTCTATGCATCTCAGGTATGAGGTCGGCTAATGCAATATAAATGAAGCTTGAAGCCGAGAATGCCAATGCCCACGGGATTAGTGCCTGCATTGACTCCAACATAAAATAAGCCAGCACACCGGCTATGATGGCGGTAGCACCTGAAAGCATGTTCAGTAACAAGGCTTTGGTACGAGATAATCCACTTTGAAGCAATATGCCAAAATCGCCTAATTCCTGGGGTATTTCGTGCATCATCACCGAAATGGTAACAAACACACCCAACTCTACGGAGTTGAGAAAAGAAGCAGCGATGACAATACCATCTATGGCATTATGCACTCCATCGCCTATCAGGATAATAGGAACGGCAGCATTACGGGCACGATCACAATCTTCATGCTGGCAGCTGCGCCAAAGAATTATTTTTTCAAGAAGAAAAAACAGTACAATTCCAATCAATATGAACAGAAATACATTTGATGAGCCCGTCAGGGAAAGAGCTTTTGGTATCATCCCTAAAAATGCTGCACCCAACAGGGTTCCACCTGCCAGATACATCAGCCAGCCCGAATAACGATTCAATTGTTTATCGGGAAGGAGAAGCATAAGGGCGGCCAAACCTATACTGCCTATACTACCTGCAAAAAGTGCAATAAGTACATAAATTAATTCCATAATTCCATTGAATAAGCAACGACAAAACTTCCTTTACTGACTCGTAGCAAATCGGAGATGACATCACATTTAGCCATCAACAGGAAAAAGATATTCGGATTGGGTTCATAAACCAGTCCTTCTAAATTTCCCATCCCTTTAGCTATAATAAGATCAGCTTGTTCATAAATTTCCAAAAACCCGGGGCTACAGTCCGACAGTATAGTAGAAGGGGCATTGCTTCCGTTGGAAATCAATTTCCCAAGCCGGTGCAATCCTGCTTCTTCAGCATCTTCCATCAATGCATCGTTCAATACAGCGCCACCTCTTACTGCAATAACAGGCTGATGTATCCCAACTGTTTCTATTAAAAGCTTGTCAAGGTAAATCTCGCCAGTATTATCACATAGATAAAGAATGTTACGAGCTTCTTTAAGTTTTTCAAACAATACGTCTGAATGGTCAATAGCAAACTCTGTTTCTAACACCTTAGTGATGGCCTCGTCAATATTAATAGGATGATGCGAGCCGTAATCCAGAATGTTTGCAGCAACCGACAAGCGTACTGCGGTAGTATGCGGGTCAGTCATCTGCTTTATCTTTATTTTCCATTCGTCATACAAGGCTTGTCCGATGCGATTGCTTATTTTCTTTTCGGCCTGATACAAGTCTTCATGCCCAATCTGTTGTTTGTAAGCCTCGGTTAATAGCTGCTGAATCTCAGGACTACTGTAGTGGCTGTTTTCAAACATTTCTTCCAACTGCTTATCCACAGGGCTGAAGTCAGTGTTCGGAAACTTATCTTTCAACTTTTGAATATTCAGTCTGAAGCAATCATCACATCGTTTATCCCTGATTTTTTTCTCCACTGTATTGAAATTCCCACTTAATTATATTGATGATGCCTGCCATCAGTATGATCACACAAATTGGCATTCAGCTCCAATCTATCGTACAGAAAATCTTCAATGATCTGTTGGACCGGTAATGAGGGTGCTCCAATAAACACATTGATACCAAACTGGTTGAACAGCTCAACTGCTTTGGGGCCAATACCTCCGGCAATCACATCTGTAACACCTTGTTCAGCTACCCATCCCGGATAGCTTCCAGGTTGATGTTCTGGAGCTTCAAACTCTTCAATATGAATGATCTTCTTGTTTTCTACCTTGGCAATAGCAAAGTGTTTGCAATGCCCAAAATGAGCTGATAATTTCCCGGATACTACCGGAACAGCGATTTTTTTCATACACATTCTTTTTTAATTGATTAACAACATAAATTTCCTTTTTGGTAACGCAATCTTTACCAATGATGTAAACTACTTAACCAGCTAGCGATACTGCTTTCGATTTTCAATGTGTTACCAGTCTCTTCTCTGCTGATATCTAAGGCGTCGTCCCATACCCGGTCCTCCTTCGGCGCGCATACGGCGGCCTCTGCCTCTTCCAAGAGTTTGTAGCATCTGATCTCTGTCGGGATTAGCACATCTGCCCATCCCTCTTCCTGTTTGCGGGCCCTTACCTTCCGGCCCTGTTCCGTCTAAACGTGGCATAATTATGATTTTTTATTATTAATAAGGTGTAAAATATGTTCTACACTTGTTCCTTTGCGGTCATATACAATCAGTTGTACTTTTCGTGAGCCTATCAACGGGATGATCTTAGGCCCGAAAGAGCCTGAAACTATGAAATGCACATGCTCAGCCAAGAGCATCTCCAACAATTGCTTACCGGCTTGCTGACGCATCGCTGAATAAGGATTTTCAACAAACTGAAGCTCTTGTGTATCCGTCTCATATATAGCCACATAAGCAGCATGGCCAAATTGAGCCGAAACCAAGCTTTCCGCTTTATTTCCCGATGATGCAATGGCATATTTCATGTCAATCATTTTTTATCTGTACGCAGCTTTACGGCCTCTATGTCTCATACGTTTATTGCAACGCGGACAGTTCTCCAATGTATCTGTGTTCCCCTGATCAATGACCGATTCAAACCCACATGCGATACAATAAGACATGGAAACGGGCTTATCTGCTGCATCTGTGTCTTCAACCATCAGCTTCGGTTTGGCACCTCCACATAAAGGGCATTGCGTAGGCTCCTCCATACGAACTGTATGGTGAAACTTACACCCACAATGAATACATTCGTACCATTGATGGTCGAAAAATATCATGCCGCCCTCCACAACAAGAGGCCTGCCTTCGACAAAAGCCTTAGCAATCTTATTGCGTGCAGCAGAATAAATTCGGGTAAAAGTTGGACGCGACACATTCAAAAAAACAGCCGCCTCTACATGATTGTACAACTCGTAATCACACAATCTGAAGGCCTCGTATTCTTCAAAATGCAAACGTACCGCCTCCAATCCTTTGTCAATATCCGGGCCGTAAGGCTGAAACCCTTTAACAGCCGGCATCATACTGATCCTCCTATATGCTTTACGTCTGGCCATAACAACTAATTCTCTGCAAAGATAATGAACATATGTTCATAATTACAAGAAAAAATTAATTTTTTTTATTTTTTTATTGCGCTTATCAAATCCTTCAATACAATCATGTGTATCTTTTTGGGTTGCCAATAATACAGGTCTGATTCCTATGCTTGTTGGCAATCCGATCATGGAACACTGCTATTCTGCTCAATTAGTGAGTTATCGGATAGCTTTCCGTGATTATTTTTTCTGTTATTTCTGTAAAAACCATTGCAGCGACACCCTATAAAAGCTATTTTTTAGGTTTATTTGCAAAATCAAATTCTCTACTATATGAATCAGGACAGCCTTTTAATTATTGACTTAGGATCTGCATACACACAACTGATTGCCAGACAAGTACGTAGTCTGCAAGTATATTGTGAGATATATCCTGTACATCGTATTCCACCATTTCAGTCACATATCAAAGGGATTATTCTCTCCGGCATCACCTATTCTGCGGCTGATATTAGTTTGTTGATTGGTTTTTTGGAGGCTCTGCCTGATCAAATCCCTGTATTAGCTATAGGAATGGGATCGGTATTGCTCATAGGAGAACAGCCAAAACCAAATACCTTCTATAGTGTTGGAGCTCCGATTGCCACAAGTCAAACGGTCATCACAAAGGATCATCGGCTTTTCAAGCATATTCCGCAGCACACTACTGTTTGGGCAGATCACGAATTAGATTTGAAGATACTGCCAGAAGAATTTATTGCGATAGCTCACGCCCAAGATGGATCGATCGCAGGCTTTCAAAAAGCTGAAAAGCCAATCTATGGCTTGTTGTTTCATCCTGAGGTTCACCAATCGGTGCATGGGCATCAAATTCTTCAAAATTTCGTGTTGGATATATGTGGTTGCCAGAAGAGTTGGACTCCTTCTAATTTCATTGTCTCAAGCATTGCCGCATTAAAAGAGACTCTTAGTAACGATAAGGTTGTATTAGGTCTTAGCGGAGGGGTAGATTCGACAGTTGCAGCTATTTTGCTTCATCAGGCTATTGGTCAGAATTTATATTGCATATTCGTAAATAACGGCTTGTTGCGTAAAGACGAATTCAATCTGGTACAAAAGTCGTATAGTGCTTTTGGGTTGCAGGTAAAAGCTGTTGATGCCTCAGCTCGCTTTTTGCAAGCGTTGAGCGGAGTAAGCGATCCGGAACAGAAACGAAAGATTATTGGAAACACATTCATACATGTTTTCGACGAAGAGGCTCATTCCATACAAGATGTGGTCTGGTTAGCTCAAGGCACTATTTATCCCGATATCATCGAATCGGTTTCATCGCCCGACACTCAAGTCAAAGTAAAATCACATCATAATGTAGGTGGACTGCCTGATTTCATGAAACTCAAAGTGGTAGAACCCCTAAAAGTGTTATTCAAAGATGAGGTACGTGCTATAGGTCGTCAACTGGGTATTTCATCCTGGTTGATTGACAGGCATCCGTTTCCAGGGCCCGGATTAGCTGTTCGTATCTTAGGTCCGGTGACTGATGAAAAAATACGCGTATTACAAGAGGTTGATGCGATTTTCATCGAAAAGCTTAGAAGTCATGGGTTATACGACAAGGTATGGCAAGCCGGTGCCATACTGTTGCCTGTTCAGTCGGTTGGAGTACGTAATAATCAGCGGACGTATGAAAATGTTGTAGCTTTGCGAGCAGTGAACTCGGTGGATGGTATGACAGCTGAATGGGCTCAACTGCCGTATGATTTCTTGTTATCCGTTTCCAACGAGATACTGTATCAGGTTGCAGGAGTAAACAGAGTGGTTTATGACATCAGTTCCAAACCACCTGCAACTATTGAATGGGAATAGAAAAAATCAGCTATCCGCATGCTGCGTAATACGAACATATGGTTGGAGATACGTTGGATCACCCTGATGCTGCTGCTATCTAGCTTGCCATCTTATATAATGGCACAGGTTCCGGTTACTGTATCGGATCAGATCACCGAATATCAGGGCAAGTCGTATTATCTTCATCAGGTAGAAGCCCAGCAGACGCTTTACGGTATTTCAAAGGCCTACGGGGTTACAGTTGAATCCTTGTTGTTGGCAAATCCAGACGCTCGTCGTGGCATACGTATCAATCAGGTGCTACGAGTACCTGTCGGTAGAAGCTTTCAGCCCGAGAGTATGACAGCAGCTGCTCCACCCACTCCGGCTAATGCTTCCGACGAATATGAATATGTGTATCACGTAGCCGGTAAAAACGAAACCTTTGCCTATTTATCCAACATATACTTAGTAGCTGAGCAGAGTATACGTACGGCCAACCCAAGCCGTAAGGAGCCTTTTCGGGAAGGAGATTATGTGCTGATACCAGTCTCGAAAAAGGAAAAACAGACCCAAACTACTATCCAGTCCCGAAGCAGCCTTGACCCTTTTAACACGCCTTCCCAACCAAAAGATCAGCACACACAACAAACCCGAATGCAGTTAGCAGACGCATCCATCAAAGAGACACAAACTGTATTACCTTTTGAGATACCACAAGAAACTCAAGCCGCAACAACAACTAAAACTACTAATAAGCCAGTTGCTGCAGTTGTAACAGAAAAAGAGCCAGTCCCGACCAATCATATGGGGCAGCATATAGTCAAGCCTAAAGAAACACTTTATTCGATTGCACGCCAGTATCATATCAGTCAGGCTGACTTGATAGCTGCTAATCCGGGCATACAAGCCAACATACAGGCAGGTCAAGTGATCCGATTACCGGCTACACCTATAAAAACTGAAACAGTCTCTGAAACACCACTCATACCGGATGATTCATCCTTTTATCACACTGTACAGAAAGGTCAGACTTTGTATAGCATCTCGCGCAGTTATGCCGTCAGCATAGATGAGCTCAAACAGCTCAACCCGGGATTGACAGAACACATTAAAACAGGTCAAAAAATTTTGATCCCTAAAAAAAAAATAACCCTTGATTATTTTATCCACACCATTGATAAAGAACAGCGCAGCCGGCAGTTAGCCCGCAATTTTGAGCTTAGCTGGAATGAGTTTACCACATATAACCCAGGTGTAGGCAGATATGTATTTCCACATCAACAAGTAAAAATACCTGTTCCAGAGCATTTGCTGATACAACCGGTATTTCCTGAAGAGCCTGTACACACTCCACTGATTGACACTTTTCCACAGCAAAAGACCATACAGGAGATACAGCTGCCTGATACACCAGAAACTGACTGCCGTCAGGAAGAATATTTCCGGCAGCAGTCCTATCGGATTGCTCTGATGCTGCCTTTATATTTAGAGACTTACACTCAGGAAGCGGTCAAAAAAAGCCCGACTGATAAGCCTCAGGCATCCCCTTTTCTACAGTTCTATCATGGGTTTATCATGGCGGCTGATTCCCTGTCAACCCATTTCGGACTACAGCTTGAAATAGTTGTGTACGATATTGATCAAGACCCGCAAAAGCTACGGGATGCATTGAGTGATCCACGTCTGCAATCAGTTCAGCTGATCGTTGGGCCTTTCTTTGGTCAGGCATTTGATCAGGTAGCGCACTTTGCTAAGCAGCATCAGATACCTATTGTCAATCCCATGTCGCAACGCAGCGAATTTACCTACGACAATCCATATGCTATCAAGGTGAAGCCTGATATGCAGAGTATGTTTGGAGAGGTAGCTCAAATACTTTGTTCGACTTATCCACAAGCTCAATTCTTTTTGTATCAGGCAAACAAATACAGAGATCAAAAGGAATTAGAAGCGCTCAAAACGGCCTTAGAGCAACGGATAGAACCACAGGTACATATTTCAAACCGAAGTTTATACTCTTTTTACAGGCTTCATCGTAGAGGGCGCTCCAATAATGGGCCGAGCATACGTTCGGAAGGCGGATGGATTAATGTAAACGAATTAGAACTCACACCAGATAGCTATACCAATTTTGATAATCGACTGATCACATTAAGTTATGATCAGGACGACATCCATAGCTTCGGCAGATTGGCATCGGCTGTACGTGATAATATAGTGGTTGTGTATTCTGAAGATCGGGTTTTTGCTATGGAATTCATCAATAAGCTTAATCAGATAGCCGATACCATATCGGTGCAAGTAGTTGCTTTGCCGGATTGGTCGCGTTTTGACAATCTATTTATCGAAAACCTGATGCGCCTTCAAGCTCATTTTATCAGCCCTTCTTTTATTGATTATGAAGCTATGGAAACTCAGTTTTTCATCCATAATTTTCGGTTAAAGCATCAAACCGATCCTGATTCCTATGCCTTTGAAGGCTTCGATCTAGGGTGGTATTTCCTATCGGCATTGCAACAGTTTGGGCCCGATTTTTACCGCTGCCTGCATCATTATCCGCTGCAACTATTGCAAACAAGTTATCTGTTTCCACCACCTGAAAACAACAAAGGAGCTGAAAACACATTGTGGAATATTTACAAATATCACAACTACTTCCTCAAGCCGGTCATCAGATAAACTATGCCTTAGACCTAAAAGATGGAAAAGCTAATCTCATATCTTCAACTCATTCTTTTGATGGCATATATTACAGCTTGTCAGTCAGGGATGAAAAAGACTTTTCATGAAAACGGCAAGTTAGCATCCATCCTCCGCTTTGATGAAGCCGGTCAACTTCATGGGCGTTGCGAGTGGTATTATCCCAACGGCATGAAACAGATGGAGTCGGAATATTCGCATAATATCTTGGATGGCCTTCAAATACGGTATCACGAAAGCGGTCAGAAACAGTCTGTCATACTTTATCGCAATGGACTCATGGATAGCACTGCTTCCTATTATAGCGTATATGGCGATCTGATAGCAGTGGAAAAATATCGCAACGACACCTTGGATGGTGGGTATCAACGGTTTTACGAATCCGGTCAGTTGATGTTAGAAGGTGATTATGTGCAGGGATGGATGCATGGCATCTGGCTGTTTTATGATCAAGACGGCATCATAGTGGGCAAAGCTGAATTTAATATGGGTGATGGAATACAAAAAGGGTACTCATCCAATGGCAAGCTCTCACGCATCATCCATTATCATCAGAACCTGAAGCATGGGCCAGAAGAATATTACGATTTTGAAGGCCGGCATATTAAAACCCTTCACTACCAATACGGAGTAGTAGAGCATGAAGATGTATTTTTACCCGACTAATATCATCTCAATAGTCCATGCCGACAAAATCGATATAAGCTATTTTTCTGATTTCCAATGACGACAACTAGTTATATCATTTTTTAAACTCAGGGTGCATCCCTAAGTTATACATGATAAAGCTATACATATCGGTATTTTCCTCTATAAGTTTTGATGTAGGTTTACCAGCTCCATGACCTGCTTGTGTTTCAATGCGAACCAACACAGGATTTCCGCCTTGATGTTTTGACTGTAGCTCGGCCATAAACTTAAATGTATGAGCTGGCACCACACGATCATCATGGTCGGCAGTGATAGCGAGAGTAGCGGGATATTCAACTCCTTCTCTGATATTATGCAAAGGCGAATAGGTCAACAGATAGCGAAACATTTCCTCGTTGTCGTCGCTGCGGCCATAGTCGGTTGCCCATGCCCATCCAATAGTAAAATTCTGATACCTAAGCATATCCAACACTCCTACTATAGGGATTGCCACTTTGAAAAGCTCAGGTCGTTGGGTCATGCAGGCACCTACCAATAGTCCGCCATTTGATCCTCCCATAATGGCAATTTTTCCTGCCTGTGTGTATTCATTATCAATCAAATATTCAGCTGCTGCAATAAAATCATCGAACACATTTTGTTTGTTGAACTGTTGCCCGGCCTGATGCCATTCTTTTCCATACTCACCTCCTCCACGAAGATTGACTGAGACATACAAACCACCCTGCTCTAAAAAGGGCAGTCTGGAAACACTGAATGAGGGTGTCAGGCTAATATTGAACCCGCCATAGCCATAGAGTAAGACAGGGTTTTTTCCATTTTTCACCATGCCCTTTTTATAGGTGATGAACATTGGAATACGGGTTCCATCCTTGCTTTCAAAGAAAAGCTGTTCGGTTGTAAAAGCATCGGGATCAAAGTCTACTTCGCTTGCCGAATACAGTTTGGATGTATGCGTTTTCAGGTCGTACTGATAAATAGTAGATGGAAAAGTAAAGGAGGTAAAGCCAAAAAATGCTATAGACTCCCCTTTATCGCCATTAAATCCAATGATAGTACCTAATGTAGGCAACTCCAATTGATGTTTCATATTGCCTTCATAATCAAAGAAGTAACCTTTACTGTTAGCGTCTTCTAAGTATTCAGCATATATATAATCGCCAATGAGGCTGACAGATCCTAATACGTTCTCACTTTCGGGTATGACCACTTTCCAATATTCTTGTTGTGGATGGAGCGGGTCAATCAATACCAGTTGTTTTTTGGGTGCTCCATTGGTTGTTTGAACCAATAGTTTTCCATCTATATGATCAATTACATAATAGTCGTAATCAAATCCTTGAGCTATCTGAGTAAATGCTGTCTCGGGCTTGTTGGCTAAGCGAGCGTATAATGCATTTCCACTGGTTGATTGCGATTCGCTGATAATCAGATATACTTCATCATCGGTGACAGATGCATAGAAGTTTCGTTTTGGGTTTTTCTGATCCTGAAAAATGATGGTATCCTCTTGTTGGGTCGTCCCTAACCGGTGATAATAAACCTTATGAAACTCGTTGCTGCCTGAGAGTGCCTGTCCTTCGGCTGGGGCATCATACGCACTATAGTAGAATCCATTCTCATACCATGTGATACCCGAAAACTTAACCCAACGGACGGTATCCTCAAGCATCTGAGCTGTGGCTATATCCATGACGACTATTTCATTCCAGTCGCTACCTCCTCTGCTGATCGAATACGCCAGATATTTTCCATTGGGTGAGGGGCTGACAGTACCTAAGGCAATAGTTCCATCAGATGAAAATAAGTTTGGATCGAGCAAGAGCTGAGGTTCATCCTCAAGGCTTTCTTGCATATATAAAACACTCTGGTTTTGAAGGCCATCGTTTTTAAAAAAGAAATAATGACCTCCTTTCTTGAACGGAACGCCAAGTCGGGGATAATTCCAGATGGTTTCAAACCGTTGCTTTAATTCATCGCGAAACGGAATAGCGGCAAGATAGTCTTGTGTGATATGATTCTGTGCATCAACCCATTCAGCTGTCTCTGCCGAGTTATCATCTTCCAACCATCGGTAGGGATCAGCCACTTCCTGACCAAAATAAATATCTAGCTGATTTTCTCGTTTAGTTTCAGGATATTGAATTTTCTTCTGCTGTGTACACGAAGATGTCATAAGCAATAAACTTATTAATGTGATTACAATCTTATTCATAAATACAGGTTTTATCAAAAACATAATAATATACTGATCATAAGCCGGTTAAAAAGATTTGATTATATCCTTTCATATCTATTTTCAAGGGTTTACACTTTTTATTGCTATCAGAGTATGTCTTGCAAAATATTTTCCAGCTTTTGGTAAGGGCAAAATTAAGAAAAGCATGGATACCTGACACAGGCTTACAGATCACTTATCACTTTACGGGTTTTCCATTTACCTGTTCTGAAATACAAATATGCAAACAGTGCTCCTATGCTCCATGCGATGGGTATTCCCCACCAAATCCCGATAGGACCAATTTTTTGGGCCAGCACATACGATATAGGTACACGTACTATCCATAAGGAAATCAAGGTAACAAACATAGGCACTATAGTATCTCCGGCTCCTCTCAACACTCCATTCAGTACAAACATAGAAGAGAAAATGATATAGAATGCACTGACGATATATAAATAGTCTTTACCTGCTGCTACCACACCTGCATCATTGGTAAACAGGCGCATGATGGGTTCGGCAAACAGCCATGCTACTATAGTTACGCCTACCGATGTTAATGAAGTCATTTTTAAGGTTGCCATCAATCCCGATTTTACCCTGTCAGGTTTGTTAGCTCCAATATTCTGACCAACAAAAGATGATAAAGCGGTAGCAAAATTCATAGCCGGCAGGCTGGCAAAGGAGTCGATGCGCATGGCTACGGCGTATGCCGCTATAACAGTAGTACCAAACATATTCACTACCCGGTAGAGTGCCAGCATACCTACTGCAACAAATGTCTGCTGAAACCCTGTTGGCAATCCAATTTGAACACTTCGCCAAAAGATAGCTTTGTTGAAACGCATGTTAAGAGGTGTAAACCGAAGAAACGGATTTGTTCGGTGCAAATAATATATCAGACTGATAAACGCACCTGCCTGGGCTATCACAGTGGCTATGGCAGCACCTTCGATGCCCCAACCAAAACCTACCACAAACAGTATGTCTAAAATAGTGTTAACCACAGTAGCTACTATCAAAAAATAGAGCGGTGTTTTGGAATCGCCCATACCCCGTAATATAGAGGTAGTGCCCTGAAAACCAAACAGGAACAAAAACCCCCATGCGTTGATATTAAAATAACGGACAGCCTCTGGTATAACTTCTTCTGGAAGATCGATCAACCTAAAAAGTGATGGACTGATTAGAGTGCCTGCTATAGATAAAAAGAATGAGGACACAAACAGAAAGATATACAAGGTATCTATAGTACGGCGAAGCTGGTCCATGTTCTTAGCTCCAAAAAACTGAGCAATAATGATAGTGCCACCCGAGGTAAGGCCGATGATCATTGAGATAAGGGTAAAGATCATAGGGAAACTGGCACCCACAGCCGCCAATGCTTCATTCCCAAGAAACTTACCTATTACAATGCTGTCAACCACATTATATAATTGTTGAAAGACATTGCCAATCAACATTGGAATGGTAAACCTGAGTATCTGCCTGCCAACCTTGCCGGAAGTCAGATCATGCATCTGATCCTGATTCTTTTTCTTCAATGACGAATTAAAATTTACATTAGACAGCTACTTCCAAGCTAATCTGAATTGTTTCGATATTATAAACCAGATTGGATTGAAATTGTTTGACAAAACCCGCTTAAACTACTATTTTTTGTGATACGGCCTCAAAACTATCGGTTATCATAAAAATCGGGTTCAAAAATACTTCATTCCCTACTTTTCAAGCTGAGTTTGTACGAAATCATCTAAGAAAAATTTGTATTGCCGTCTGGTTCACCTATTTTTGTTCGACCAAAAAACTTACTGATGAGCCTGCCAGAGCATAATATCCATCCGCGCAACTATTTGTTTACGGATACTTCATTTATCAGCCTGATGAAAAACCGTATTTATCATGTACTGTTGATCTCTTCGGTATATGATGCATTCATGCTTGAGGAAGATGGTCGGGTAGATGAACAGATCTTCAATGAATATGTTTCGCTTAACTTGCGCTATCCCCCTATTTTTTTATTGGCAAGCTCTGAAAAAGAAGCATTCGATATGTTAGATCAAGAAAGTATTGATCTGATCATCATCATGTTAAGCTCTCAGGAAAAGCAAACATATCAGTTAGCCGAAAAGCTTAAAGCCACTCAAGAATCCATTCCTATTGTAGTGCTGGCACCTCTTTCGCGGGAGTTAGCTCTAAAGATGGACAGAAAAGAACTCCGCTCGGTTGATTATGTGTTCAACTGGCTTGGGAATACCGATATTTTATTAGCTATCATCAAGCTGATAGAAGATAAGATGAACGCCGATCACGACATAATAGAGGTAGGGGTGCAGTGCATTATTTTGGTAGAAGATTCGGTACGCTTTTATAGCAGTTATCTGCCCAATATATATAAGATCATCTTCAAGCAGTCGAAATCGTTTATGACCGAAGGGCTGAACGAACACCAGAAAACTCTTAGAATGCGTGGCAGGCCTAAGATATTATTGGCTACCACTTATGAGGAGGCCATCAGCTTATATAAGAAATACAAACAAAACATTTTAGGTATCATATCAGATATTTCGTATGAGCGCGAGGGAAAGCCTGATGATCAGGCCGGTATCCGGTTGTGCAGGGTAGTGAAAAAAAACGATAAATACTTGCCTCTGCTGCTACAATCGTCAGAAGCTGAGAATGAAGAAACGGCCAAACAGATCAAGGTTGGGTTTATCAATAAAAACTCTAAAAGCCTTTCGATGGAACTGCAAAGGTTTATTATGGAATACTTTGCTTTTGGCGATTTTGTCTTCAAAGACCCGTCTTCCAATATGGAGGTGATGCGTGCCAGAGATTTAAAAGACTTGCAGGAGAAGATCTTTCAGGTTCCCAACGATTCGTTGCAATATCATATTGAACGCAACCATTTATCTAAATGGCTCAGGGCCAGGGCACTATTTCCTCTTGCCGATCTTTTCAAGCAATTCACCCCTGAAGATTTTGGTGATAGCAGTGATGTGAAGCGCTTTGTGTTTGATGCCATAGCTAATTTCCGTCGCAACAAGGCTCGGGGTGTGATAGCCGAGTTCAATCGAAAAAGTTATGACGAGTATACTTCTTTCAGCCGTATCGGGCAAGGTTCTATTGGAGGGAAAGCACGTGGACTGGCATTTTTAGATTCGCTTATCAAACGCAATAAGCTACACGACAGCTATGAAGGAATCACTATAGGAATACCGCGTACAGTAGTTTTATGTACAGATATCTTTGATGAATTTATGGAGGAGAACAATCTCTATCCTGTTGCCTTATCCGACTCGCTGAGTGATGAAGAACTGTTGAAATATTTTGTAGAAGCTCAACTTCCGTTTCGTATCAAAGACGATCTATCCACCCTCATTGCTTTCACAAGGCGGCCATTGGCAATACGCTCTTCAAGCCTTTTGGAGGACTCACACTATCAGCCATTTGCAGGTATTTACAGCACTTATATGATCCCTTTTGTGGAAAACGACGAAAAAACTATGTACCGGCTGTTGGAACAAGCTATCAAAAGTGTGTATGCTTCGGCATTTTATCAAAACAGCAAAGCTTATATGATGGCAACAAAAAATGTGATAGACGAAGAGAAAATGGCTATAGTGCTTCAAGAAGTATGCGGCACTAATTATCATACACATTATTATCCGGCTATTTCAGGTGTTGCCCGTTCAATCAATTTTTATCCTATAGGTCCTGAGAAACCCGAGGAAGGGATAGCCGATATCGCATTAGGGTTAGGAAAGTATATAGTAGATGGAGGTCAAACCCTACGCTTCTCACCAAAATTTCCTAAGAAAGTTTTACAAACCAGTCAGCCTGATCTAGCGTTGCGCGACACACAAAAGCAGTTTTATGCATTAGACCTTAATCCCGAAAGTTTTAAAATATCTACCGATGATGCAGCTAATCTCTTGCAGCTTACTTTAAATGATGCAGATGCGGATGGTGCTCTAAGGCTTATCTGTTCAACCTACGACTACCATAATAATATGCTGCGTGATGGGTACCATTTGGATGGCAAAAAACTGGTAACTTTTGCACATATTCTCAAATACAACACCTTCCCTTTATCCGAGATCCTTCAACGTATCTTAGAGATAGGGCAGAAAGAGATGGGCAAGCCCATAGAGATAGAGTTTGCCGTCAAACTAAACCAGCCTATGGGAGCTCCGCGCCTGTTCTATATGCTGCAAATAAGACCTGTCGCCAATCTGAGCGAGACGGTAGAACTGAAAAACAATCATCGCATACCGGATGAACATACGATCATCAAATCATTCCGTGCCTTAGGCAATGGTGTTCTAACCGATATCTGCGACATCATATATGTGAAGCCTGACAGCTTTAATCCGGCCAAGACCCGTCAGATAGCCGAGCAGATAGGAGTACTCAACGCAAGTATGATGAGCCAGGCCAGAAATTATGTATTGATAGGTCCAGGGCGCTGGGGCTCATCCGATCCATGGCTTGGGATACCGGTTAAATGGCCTCAAATATCGGCTGCACGTGTCATAGTGGAAGCAGGATTGAAAAATTATCGGATAGACCCCAGTCAGGGAACACATTTTTTCCAGAATCTGACTTCCTTCGGGGTAGGATATTTCACCATCAACCCATTCCTCAATGATGGATGGTATGATGTAAGTTATTTAGATAGCTTTCAGACCGAATACGAAGACCAGTTTATACGTCATATCCGGTTTCAACAGCCTTTGCATATAGTGGTTGACGGGAGAAACAACAAAGGAATGATTTTTAAAGAAGGAATAGGGATTTAGGTGAGTGCATACTTGATTCCTATCAGAAATCCATACTAAAGCACACTTTTGACATAGTCAAAAAGAAGATCGTGTCTCGCCGGGTCGAACCAGTGATAATTTTTGTTCTTTCTGAACCAGGTACGCTGACGTTTGGCATATTGGCGAGTGTGCAGCTTGATATATTCTACCGTTGCCTCCAAATCGTATTTTCCTTCCATATATTCAAACAGCTCTTTGTATCCTACTGTGTTCAACGCATTCAAATGTCTATAGGGAAACAGTTGCCGGGCTTCCTCCATCCATCCTTCGGCCAACATTTTCTCTGTCCTAAGCCTGATCCTGTTTTCCAGCACAACCGGCTTGGGCTGAAGACCTATCCATAACACTTCAAACGGTCGTGATTGTGTTTGTCGTTTCCTGTAAAAACTCATTGGCTTACCTGTTTGAAAATAAACTTCCAACGCCCTTTGCAAACGGCGTGGATTCTGTGTATCAACTAATTTAAAATACTCAGAATCATATTGTTGTACTAAATCCTGCAAACCTTTCAGGCCCGATTGCTGATAAAGTTCATTTACTTGTGACCGTACCTCATCAGATATCTCCGGCATAGTATCCATACCTATGCATACTGCATCAATAAACAAACCCGATCCGCCGGTCAGTATCACTTCATCGTGCGTTAGAAACAAGGCCTTTAATTTTTCTAAGGCTTGTGTTTCGTATTGCGCCACATTATATGGCTGATGAATACTGATATGTCCGATAAAATGGTGGGGTACAGTCTGTAACTGTTCTTGTGTGGGGGACGCTGTTCCTATCCGCATCTCCTTATAAAACTGGCGGCTATCGGCAGATAAAATTTCGGTTTGTAATTCCATTGCCAGTTGAATGGCTATTTGAGTTTTCCCTGATGCGGTAGGGCCGGCTATCACTATCAGTTTTTTTTGTTTCGACGGCATGGAGGTAGAGATTTTAGAGTGGTGTGGGCTCGTTATTTACTTTATTGTCGGGCTTTACCTCTTTAACTTTTTTAAGTCCCATTTTTTTGCCTGACTCTTTCATAAACTCATATGCCTGGTCGAAGTCATTGGCTATCACTCCATCCAATATAGCTTCGCGTATAGCCGTTTTTACCGCGCCTACTTCTTTTCCCGGTTTAAGTCCAAAGACCTCCATGATCATATCACCACTTATAGGCGGTTGCCAGTTTCGGATGCGGTCTTTTTCTTCTATCTCTTGTAATTTTTTTCGTACCAACTCAAAGTTTTCACGATATTTCCTGATCTTATATTCGTTTTTGGTTGTCACATCAGCTTGGCACAGTAGCATGAGCGAATCTATATCATCTCCTGCATCGAAGAGCAGCCGTCGTATAGCTGAGTCGGTAACTATTTCCTGCGAGAGTACTATAGGCCTAAGATGCAGGAGCACCATTTTTTGTACAAACTTCATGGGATCGCCCATAGGCAGCTTCAGCTGTTTGAAGATACCGGGTACCATTTTTGCTCCTCTGAACTCATGCCCGTGGAAGGTCCAGCCGAGCTGGGGGTCGAACCTTTTTGTAGCCGGCTTGGCAATATCGTGCAATATGGCAGCCCATCGCAACCAAAGGTCATCGCTTACACGCGACAGATTGTCGAGCACCTCAGTGGTATGGTAGAAATTATCTTTATGGCTTTTGCCGTCTATAGTCTCACGTTCTCTCAACGCCGCCATTTGCGGGAAAAACACTTCTAACAAACCGGTATCGTAAAGCAAGTGAAATCCCACGGAAGGTTTGTCTGTCATAATAATCTTATTCAACTCATCAGTGATCCGCTCTTTAGATACTATCTCCAGGCGTTCTTTATTCCTTTTGATAGCTTCTAATGAGGCTAATTCTATCTTGAACCCCAATTGAGCTGCAAAGCGTATGGCACGCATCATTCGCAACGGATCATCCGAATAGGTAATATCGGCATCTAAAGGTGTACGTATTCGCTTGTTCGACAAGTCTTTAAGTCCGTTGAAAGGGTCTATAAGAGAGCCATAATCCTGTGTATTTAAGCTTATTGCCAGAGCATTGATAGTAAAGTCACGTCGCTTCTGATCGTCTTCCAGACTGCCAGCACTGACTGTAGGCTTACGACTGCTAATCTGATAAGATTCTTTGCGTGCTCCTACAAATTCAACCACAAACTCGCCATAGCGTATCATAGCCGTTCCAAACTGACCATAAAACTTGGCTTCTGTACCTTTACCTAATCTCAGGGCTATGGCTTCAGCTACCTTCAGTCCATCCCCTTCTACTACTATATCCACATCTTTAGAAGCTCTGCCCACAAGCATATCACGGACATAACCTCCAATGACATAACATCTTACACCCATATCCCTACATACGGATGAGATTAGGGTAAATAGTTCTGATGTAAGATATTTCTCCATATTTTTCACCGCACAAAAATAGGCAAATAGGCCAAAGATACCGAATCAAATAGCTGTATGCATTTCAAAATCCAATAGATTTATTAGGTTTGAGAATATGATTTCTCTCTAAAAAACCTGTAATTTTGAACATGACTATCTTACTCCTTTCATTAGAAGATGCGTTTCGTAGTCGCCTGTCTGAGGGTTTCTTAGGTTCTTTCCACCCTCAATTGAATATTATCACTTCAGGAACAAGGCCGCTATCCGAGATACATCTGTCAACCGATCAACTGCTGTATGAATCGTTTATCATGAGTAGCAAAAGGGCACCTCAACATGTTGAAAAGTGGAGGGACCAGCATTTGGACTATCTTCTGATCCTATGCGAGCAAGCTGAGGTTCATATACCCCAATGGTTGATTGAACAAGCTTCACAAGTCAGGAAAATTTACTTTCCGACATTGGATAAAAAGCTACGTTTTGAGACTGATGCGGATACCTTTCGCAAACTCAGAGACACTATAAAACAAAAGATGTTTCTATTTTTCAAAGAGTTGTCAGCAATACCTTGAACCGCGAAAGCCTGTCTTGGCTTATTTGCATTAAGGCACTTACCGAATACGGTATGGCCTGATTTATCTGCTGGTTTATTCAGTTTTTTTTAGATCAAGTCAATTTATCAAGCCAAATATTTTTGTCTTGTTCTGAATCAGGGTTTTAGGTCATAGCTTGCTTCGCGTTCTGCAGCTTGTTTTTTCCATACCGGGACAATTTCTTTGAGGAAGTATTGTTTTTCCTGTTCCAACTCCTTCATAGGCAAACCAATATATTCTTGTGCTTTTTCCTTAGTGGAAATATCGGGATAAGGAATTGCCATTACTTTTCCTTTTAGTGCTAACAGTCGTCCAAGTTTTATCCGTGCTTCCTGAGCATAGTCTATTGCTTTTCCCATCACTCTTGCGCTTTCAAGTGGCGAATGAAATGAGCCGCCGTGTGAAGCGGCTACATAGTCCCAAAACCATTGACCAGCACGGATATCGTACAATATTTCTTTCATCTCACTTTCAGTAGCTCCTGCATCCCATGCCGCTTTTGCCTCTATATGTGCGCGGGTGAGTAAGTTTTCAGCCTTAGCCCGCAATTCTAACACTTTATTTTGCCTGTCAATGACGTTTTTCATCAGTGTTGATTCACTTTCTCTGTGACATGTTTGACATGCCTGCGATATATATTTCAGGGGCGATGTTACATGATGGTTTGAATATTTCAGTCCTCCTTCGCTTATGTAGGGCATATGGCAATCGGCGCATGCCACACCTCTTTCGGCATGAATACCAGTCATATACACCTCGTAATCAGGGTGCTGTGCTTTAATCATAGGTGTTCTGCTGAGTGCGTGTGTCCAATCGGAGAATGCGATATCATCATAATACTTCAACATATCTTCGGGTTGAAACCCATTGACCCAAGGAAATGTAAGGTAGTTAGCCCCTTCGGCTCCGGGTCTGTCTTGGTCGAAATAATATTCCACATGGCATTGTGCACAAACCAATGAGCGCATTTGCTGGTGAGTAGCCTGTGTTATATCGTCTCCCCTAAGCTCCATAGCTTCTATCAGCGCTGGTCGTGTGATTGTCAGATCCATCGTTTTAGGATCGTGGCAATCGGCACAACCAATAGGATTGACGACCTCCGGTCCGAGTGCTGCCCATGTAGTATTATAGAATTCGGTCACTCCCATCTGGTTCATCAATCGTGGCACATCCGGTCCTTTACACGTCCAGCAGGTGCTTGGCATTCCTACATCAGGTGTTTTCGGTCCACCGGTTCGTAAGGTATTCCACACATCTTCTATTGCGTACGAGTGACCTCGACCTTGGTTATAGTCTTTTGAAAACGGATAGCCAGCCCATAAGATCACCATCTCAGGACTTTCACCCAACATATCCTTCATCGCATTTCCACCGTGAGGAGTACTGAAATCAGTCTCACGGGTTTTGCGATACGATTCATACTCCCATGGGTAATTCTTACCCCAGACCTCGTTACGGGGTTCAAACTCATTTAGTGCAACTTTAGGCTGATAGGCAAAAATAGCTTCTGCCCGACGCTCGGTGATAGAGGCGACTAAAAGCCCCAACAAAAACACTATACCCATCGTACCGCCAAACAAGGCCCAGTTCACCCAAGGATTAGATTTTCTCTCTTTATTGTTTCCCATAGTTCGTTCTTAATTATTTATTTTTTATTCTTTTATAAACCGATGAAGCCATTCCGGTACAGGTGATCCAGGCAAGGGAACTCTGGCATATGGAGTACTTGATAAACTCTTAACCCTTCCATGTGGTACCTCCCTATGACAATCCCAGCACAAACGATCGGTAAACTGATGGTGGTAGGTCTCTGTCTGAACTAACAGACGGGCATCAGTGATAAGCTGCTCATGACAACGGATACAGTTTTCCTGAACAACGCCAATACCAGCTTTTTTAATGAAAATATTCTGAGGCTCCAACCTAAGGGTAAAGACAGTAGCATGACGTGCACCATCCATAGCTTTGAAATAATACGTACGGAAAATATTATCCTGCGGCACATGGCAATCGTTGCAATTGGCATACTCACGATGTGAGCTATGTTGCCAACTGGCATACTGCGGTGCCATAATATGGCAGTTTACACAAGTCTCTGGCGCATCCGAAAGATATGATACTGCTTTGCTGGAGTATGCCGCATAAGCTATAAGTCCTGCAATAGCACCCATCATAACTACCACGGCTACACGCCATTGCGGAGGAGGAATTAAACTTGCAATCAGTCTTTTCATGTACTATATTTAAGCAATGGAGCAATTGCTTTCCATTATGAAAACAAACATACAATTTTACATTCAAAACACAGTCCACAATTTAATCTTAACATACTCTTTTACTGCATTTTATATTCAATCTAATTAACATTTACCGCCTTCGCAGATAAATGATCAGGCCGCTCACTAAGATCAAGATAACGGTTATTCCAAAAAGTGGTACTATGAAGATATAGCCTATTCCTATGAGATCCTGCACGATACGGCCGGTATGTATCTCTAAAGCCAGATTCCAGAGTGGCATTGGTAGTCCGGCTATTTCCTCAGGCATAGGAATTTCGGCATCAAGCAGACCTGTGTTGTAATCGAACACTAAAGTTTGAGAGGCTGTGGCTACTCTGCCTGCAATCATATGTCTTCCTATGGGAGAGGCTGCATTAGTTTTCTTTTCGCTAGGCTCGCCAGTGATACCGTCTATAATCGTTGATGTAATTGGATTCCAACGAAAAAGTCCGTTAAAACTACCAATCAGATATTCACCTTGCTCATTGTACTCCAATACATTGATACCCATCAGTGATACGGGAGGCTGCTCGGCAAATGGCTGCGGGGCGGTTTGAAATGCTTCATCACAAAAATAAAGACCATCATCGGTAGCAATAAGCCAGTGATTCAACTCCTGATTCCAGTAAATAGCGCGCAGCTTATCTTCCCATGTGTTTGGATTGTCAAGCAATGAATAAGGTATCCGTGCGATGCGGCTATGTGCAATAGGGATCAGCAGTGGCGGACGAAGAAAAATACCTGTTAAGCTGGTAATCAACAGGAAGAAGACCAACCATATACCTAACTTTTTATGCCATTTCACTGCAAATCGGTTTACGGTGACAATCTTTTTGACATCTTGATCGCGTTTTTTTCTGCTTCTGATCCATTTCGGAAAGAAGAAATACACATATCCCGTCAGCGCAAAAAATATCAGGGACAGAGCCATTATATCAACGATTACTCGTCCTGCTATCCCCCATAACTCGCCGCTGTGCAGCACCCAAAGGGTACGAAACAGTCCTATTTTACCGTCATCGTTCACGGCAGCGGGCAAGATAAGTTGGTTAAAATCGGGTATTTTATGGGTGCTTGTGGCAAGATATACTTCTGAGCGTCCCAACACTACCAATTTTCCGTCTTTCAGGCGTAAATCCGTGATACGTTCATCTTTTAGCGGCAGCAGCAGCTTATACCATTTATTTAGTTCGCCCTCCCATAGATAAAGCCCGGTTTGAGTAGCTGCGTACAGATTCTTTTCGGGTGTAAGAACCATAGCCGCCACCCTACGATTGTCCATACCTTTCGGGAGACCTTCCATAAAGGGCAGATACGTACTAAAGCCTTCATCGGTGAGCCAAATACCAATATTCCCGAATAGCAACAGGCTATCAGGTGCTATCAGACAGCCGCCTTTCACTGCCGAATTATTCCAGTTTTTAAAATGATAAGCTGGTGGCATCCAGGAGCGCTTCAGTTCAATATTTGATACCAGCTTCCTGTGATTGAGTACTATGCCCGACAAAGCCCACACAATCACTATGAATCCTAACCAGAGCGAAAACCATTTATGGATCCACTTCCATTTTTTGTTGTTAGGTTTTCTCTTCTGCTTTAGCTTAGCTCCCTTCAAAGTTCTATGCGTATATGAGTTCGTTAGTATCCTACACCAGCTGCCATAATATTAGTCGGGTCGAACGCATGACAAGGCGTTACTCCATACACCATATCACAATGTGGGCAGTGAGTTTCAAACTGTTCCATCTCAAAAGTATTGCTACAGTTCTCGCAAATAATTTCAAATGCCATAGGAAGATACTGATCGTAAAATCCCATTTGTCGGACTTTGTCCACTACCATTTGTCCGTTGGCAAAAGTTCCGGTACATCCATCGTGTGCCATATGTTTTATTTTTTTGATTTATATTCTTTGTAACTGTTCTCCTGAACGAAGCTTAGTACGCAAATGCTGTAGTTTTCGGTCGGCTTCTTCTAACACCACGAGCATATTTTTTTCTTCTTGTGAGGTTTTCAATACCTTATGTATTCCACCGTTTTTGATGACTATCCGTTGGTCGGCCATCAACGCTAAAATAGGATCGTGTGTTGCCATCAGCACCACTTTTTCTTCACCTATCAATAGTTGCAATGCTCTTTTACGATCAATACCTGCATTTTCTATTTCGTCTATCAAAACCACCGGGCTTGTGCTGAGTATAGCCGTGTCGGCTATCATCAATGCACGGCTTTGTCCGCCGCTCAATGAGGTAATAGGTGTTTGTGGTTCAAACTTTTCGCCGGCCAGATCATTAGCTGCATCAATGATCTTTTTTATGACCGTTTGTTCATCAGCTACCATACGGCTTCTTGCATGCAGTTCTAAAAACTCCTGCACCTGAAGGTCCATCACAAAGTTCATATTTTGTGATAGCTGAGCCACTAATTTTCTAGCTGAGGCGAAGCGCCAATCAGTTGAGGGCAGTTCGCCGTTTACTAATATAGTTCTTCCGGTAGGTGTATCGGCGCGTGCTACCCATTCAATATCAGCCAATAAACGACTTTTTCCCGAACCTGTAGGACCAACAATACTGGTAATAGTACTCTTATGCAGTTCAACGACTTCAAACTGTTCAGAGGTGCCCGACTTATCAGTGCCCGGCAATATACTGATGCTATTGAGTCTATGCTGGTCTTCTCCCAAAAACTCTTGCATCTGTTCGATATACTCCTTCAGTTGCAACAAAAAAGTAGTCGCATCAAAGGCACTATCTTCAGATGCTTCCTCGTCAATACCCGACAAGATTTGCTGAAGGGTTTGATGCATTCTGTCTTCAATGGCAAATGCTTGTCCTTCAAAGAACGCATGCAGATAGGGATACTTTTCCAATAAGTCCGATAAACTGCTTTGTATTAAGAATGATGTACTTACCATATTATTTCTCGTCCAGATTAATTTTACGCACATTACCCATTTGATAGGATTCTCCTATACGTGTTTCGCCTAAGCAATAGGAACAAAGTGCCGAGGGCATTGAAAACCGTAGCTTCCTGCCTTTTAACGAATCAATATGCACTTTCTCGTCATATAAGAGCGTGCTCAGCTCATAGGCACCTTGTCCGGTGAGCCCGTTGATATGCATGACGATAGCAGTAGGATTGACAGCATTCACGCGGGAGGCAAACACTTCGCGTTCGGCTTGCGACACTATGTCGCCCTTAGTGATCACGACTATGTCGGCCATACGCAACATAGGACCGATCTTTCTTGGTGTGTTGATCCCGCTGAGGTTATCTATCACACATATTGCTTTGATATCTTTGATATAAGGTGAACACCGGTTGCACAGTCCTGCGCTTTCGGAGATAAGCAGATCGAAATTCTCTTTTAAGCCCCAGTCTAATACGGCTTCTATATTAGAGACAAAATAATGGTCGGGGCATAATGAACCGGATAACCCTTTCTTAACCGGTATGCCAGCTCTTTGATACAGCACATCATCATCGGTGTACAGGCAGTCGAACTTGACGGCACCTACCTTCACGCCGCGCTGCATCAAGGTCTCAGCAGTTTTTATAGTAACCGCTGTCTTACCTGAAGAAGGGGGACCGGATATAGTAATTAAATTCATTTTTATTTTCTTTCATGATGAACTAAAGTCAATTATCTGAGCTGTGCTTCGTCAAACAACTTCTGACAGGCATCAAACTCCTGATTCAGGTTATGATTCAGGATATAATCCCATCCAAGCCACATAAATTGACGTGTGTTAGGAAGTCTGTTATCTACTTCGGGATGCAGGCTGGGAAACAATCCCTGATGGGATAATATCTCAGCTACCTCTTTTCCGGCAAAAAAATCTGCTACGGCTTGCATAGTTGCACCTTTCGCTTTTTTTCCTATCATAAATACCGGACTGATGATAGCGCCATCGTTTGGCCAAACGGCTTTCATGCGGCTGCCTTCACGCACCATTTGTGTGAAGAAGTTGGGCATGATAGTGATGGCAGGCTTTTCGGTTTTTTGACGCTCGGAGCGTACCATCTGCGCCGGATGAAGACTTTTTAGCATATTCCGGCCAAGCGCTGCCACCGAGCTATCGCCATAGCGCTGCTTCATAGTCAGCAATATAGCATTAAACAAGTCGAAGTCGGATACAGGAAGGCTAATGCTTCGCTCGTACATTGGATCACAAAGAGAAAGCCAGCTATCGGGTATCGGACGACCGTCGAGCATATCGGTATTAACCAAAAAAACTGCCGGCACAACCGCCACTATACCGTGCTTCCCTTCGGGATCGCGCAAATCAATCTTATCATTATGAAACAATGGATTGATACGATCCCAGGAAATAGGATTCACAAAACTCCCATCACGGGTAAAACGCTTAAAGAATCGTTCTTCAAAAAACATATCAAAACCGGCCGACATATATATATCGTCTAACTCATCCGCCGTTGTGGCAGCTTCCACTTCCGAGCTGATCCAGTCTAAGCCCATAGAAGCTGCTTTCATCTGTGCATCAAGCTGTATGCCTTCCACAGCACATGACTCAATAAATAGCTCTAACTTTTCCTGCAAAGGAATACGAACCGGACAAGGGAGCAGTCCTTTGACACGGATTAGGCGTGAGGAATCGGTGATTTGTTTGTTATTGGCATGTCCCTCAATTGCAGCTAACAACAGTTTTTCAAAAGCATCATAGTCAATCTGACGCATGCTCAAAGCAATATCAAGGCGCAAGGCCTTGCCGAAGCTAGCTCGCTTTTCGGCATCGGCAAGCTGGGCAAAGCCCTGACGTACAAACACATCCAAAGTCTCGGGATAGTTCTCGGTGATGGTGAATAAACTATCTGCAGGATAGAAATAAGTATGCATCTTTATTCAATTTGATGCAAAATTAGGCCTATTTTGGTATTCTGATACCGAATACCCTAATTTAAGAATCATTCTAAATAAGCACCGGATACTAATGCGAGAAGCTATATCAAAAAAATATTCAGAAAAAATGGATAACCATCAAGAAGTATATTGACTTACTGCCCCATCTTAAACTTACCTACACCAGTCTGTGGGATGAACACAATCCCAATAATCTCACCTACCAAATCAGATAAGATCGTACACATAGCTAACGCAAAAAAACTGCTGAGGCTATATCCAACTTTAAGCTAATTCCCTCATATTTTTCAAACTAAGGGTTTACTAAAAGATTTTTCCTCAGCACTCCCTGCTCATAGGTAATTTGAAGTAAATAACATCCCGAATAAAAATCAGAGATACACTTTTTTTAGATTCCTCACTGCGTTCGGAATGACAACAGGTAGTTGGGGTAAGGAGTTCTACACATAGGCGGCTGCGCCGCCTATGTGTAGAACTCCCTGTCTGTAAAAAACTCCACGTCATCCTATGTTTGTCGCAAAATAGTTAATCTAACTATTTACTTACTTTGTTCTAATTAATCTGGCAAGAATAGGGGTGGGATTATGCTATTATGCGTCATTTGTCCTTAGAGACCGTTCGAAATGCTAGCCCCCACCCCTGATTGCCATCCTGGACAGTTCAGTAGGCCATGAGCCTGTATGTAGGATTGATAGGAAGACAATCACTCTCTTGCCACAAAACAAATTATCATGTACAAATATATTGGTATTGATGTTTCAAAGCAAACCTTTGATGTTTTTGGCCTATCCAAAGAGGGGGTCAACCTTTCCCTTAACCGGAGCTTCATACAGCGTACGACCTGTAGGGCTGATGAGTTGCAGCTGCATGAAAACATGAAGGTTATGCTCGAGAAGCTCTATCCATTCATAAAAATTAGAGATGTATTTTTTTAGATTCCTCACTGCGTTCGGAATGACAACTAGTAGTTGGGGTAAGGAGTTCTACACATAGGCGGCTGTGCCGCCTATGTGAAGAAATCTCTGTCTGTAAAAAAATCCACGATATTTCGAGCGTCAGCGGGAAATCTCATACACGATTCTTTACGACTGCTTGATGTCTGGAGAATCATTTATTCTACTATCAGTTTTCCGGTTAGAACTCCGTCTTGGTATATTATTCGTACCAAGTAAACTCCTTCTTTCCATCCTGCTGTTTGTATTCTGGCATTTCGA
>Ga0265293_10001906_pt1 | contig 43863 bp, 22 predicted proteins | sample Munlanlewell138R_FD_192505 | JGI IMG/M metagenome (GOLD analysis project Ga0265293, IMG submission 192505) | Leachate microbial communities from a municipal landfill in Southern Ontario, Canada - Leachate well 138R | ecosystem: Engineered > Solid waste > Landfill > Unclassified | place: Canada...
CAAAATCCGCAGTATCCGCCAAAATAGAAAATATTGTTTCTCCATGGGTCACCAAACCAAAAGAATTTTCCTCATCTGAAAAAGCCACAAAAGTTGGCGCATTTTGAGCTTTAGCACCCAACGCAATTAGTATTAAAAATCCAAAATAAATTAATCTTCTTTTCATTTTTCTCTTACTATTTTACGAGAATTGCCTTTAATTCCCGTTTAACCTAAACTTCTCTCCTCTTTCAAATGGGTATAAAAAATAAAAAACATATAGAATAAGAGATTGGTTATTCGTCTTACAAAGAACAACCAATCTCTTCAATTAGAATTTTACGATTTTCATCATCAATATCCCGGATTTTGATAAGCCGCTTTTTCTTCTGCTGTCATTTCCAAACCGTCAATTTGCCCTTGAGGAATGGGCCTCAAATAATGATATTTTTCAATTGTACGGGTAAATGTTTCAGGTTCATGATCACCTTTTACAGGTCCACAAATTTCATAAGTACCGGCTAATTCCTCCCATTTTTGTGTGCGTACCAAATCATACCAGCGGTAACCTTCGCCATAATATTCACGGGAACGCTCAGCCAAAATATAATTGATATCAATAACAGAAGGGGTAGCTTCCATCATTTCGTCACTATGGTCTTCAATTTTTTCGAAATTTCCATTATTGTGCCAGCGCCACTTACCTGCACGTGCACGAATCACATTAATCAACTCACGAGCAGTACCGTTATTTGCATAAATACCACCAATAGCTCTGGTATTAGCTCCTTTAACAGCAGCTTCGGCAGCTATAAAAAATAATTCCGAAAATTTGGCAATATTGAAAGGACGCGTACTCCCGGCATTCGGTTCACCTAACCCTCCCGCATTATCTGTACGATAAGGACCAAGTTTCCACAAACCCGGATAAACGATTCTGCTGATACCATTGGGATGAATGACATAATCAGCTCGGCCAGGTAAAACACCGGCTCCAATATTACTCCTATCTACATCTGACTCGTCATCAGGATCAGGATAATCGATTTCCGTATCTGGTTCTTCGTTAAGAAAAGTCAATATAGCTCCCCCGGGATTCACCGTAATATTGTCCCCGTTATATACAAATGGTATGTCGGCATAGGTTGGATTTTTGTTCCAATTTCCCCGATAAACGGTTGTAAAAGTACCATCATAACGGGAATCGTTAGTTTTGTCTGCAAATGTATTTTTGATTACCCCAATTGTAGGACACATGCGCGTCCATGGACGACCTAATGCTTGACAAGCTTCACGTTGAACGGAATTGATGGTTTTTGACCAATCTTCAACAATAGCACTGGTTATTTCGGTATAATTCCAAGTCATCATCCATCCTGCAAAATTATCAGGAGCACTACCGGTGCCATACGTGAGACTTCCATCATTATAATATTCACTTTTTTCGGTATGATCTGCATAGAGCAACATTTCATTATTGCGATCATTTTGTGCCAGGTTTACATCGTAAAATGTCGGTTGTAAACCAAAAGGTCCCGGATTTTCAATAGCTTCTACAGCTGTGTCATAAGCCTTTTGATAATACCACTGCGCATCATGCCCGTCGGGATCAACACGGTCACATAATGGATAAGTTGGAATGTTGTTTGGATTATCTAACCACCATGCATAAGTAAGGTAAGCTTTAGCCAAATAAAGACGAGCAAGGGTTTTTGTAGCCGTCCCTGTCAACCGAGGCGTTTCAGGTAAATCGTTTACTGCTGTAATTAAATCAGGAAAAATAGCTCTGGTATAAACTTCAGGAACGGTATTGCGTACGGAAAATCGGAAAGGAGTCGTATTAAACATTAATTCACCGGATCCCAAATCCAACGGTACTCCACCAAATGTTTGTACCAATAAAAAGTAATCGAATGCACGAAAAAATCGGGCTTCGGCAATCAACGCATCGGAAATGGTACCAACTGCAGTGGCATTTTCAATAATACCACTAGCTGTATTAATGTTCGGGAATGCGGCTCCCCATAATACATCGGCACGACTACTGGTTGAAGTGATCGATCCAACTCCGGAAAGATCCATGTCTTTAAAATTTGCATCCGCACTCTGAGCGTAGGTTGCTTCATCCGTTCCCGTAAGACATGCATTATAATAGTAAGCCTGACCGTAAATCCAGCGTAAATGAGCATATAGCGAGGTCAATCCTCCCATCACTCCTTTTTCGGTCGTAAAAAAACTGGGTTCGTAGATATGACGAGGTTTCTCATCCAAAATATCGGAGCACGACACGAATAGCCATGCCAATAATAATGCTCCCATAAATGTTTTTAAATGTATTTTTTTCATCATTGTTTTTTTTAGAAAGTTAAATTGATACCTATCAAATAATTTCGTGTTGAAGGTGTATTCGTACCTATCGTAAGCAGCCTTCTGAGATTTTGAGAATAAGGTACCGCTGCATTTTCATCCCCATAAGAGTTGGTTTCAGGGTCCATCCCCGATTCGTCGTAATATGGTGAAAACATTACAAACGGATTTTGGAAAGTACAATAAAGGCGCAACCGACTAATACCGGCATTTTTTATCCATTCCTGATTAAAATTATATCCTAATGTAATGGTACGAATCTTTAAATACGATGCATCGAAATAACCCAATGTACTCCCATATTTGGGGTTATCTCCCGAGGTAATCCCACCAGGTTTCGGGTATTTGGCATTGGTATTTTCCGGCGTCCAATAGTCTACTTTTACATTTCCTCTACGTCCGCTCAACATATTGAGATAGCCGTTTGATGAATAAAGCGTACTGATGAGGGTGCCTCCGCTTTTGAATGCTCCAACAACACTCAGGTCAAAATTTTTATATGCTACTCGTGTATTAAACCCCCCTTGAAAATCCGGCTCGAGTTTCCTGATTTGGCGGTCATCCGGACCAATTGCTCTAACCGGTGTACCATCCTCTTTATAATCGCCGGTATATTTTACTTTTATCATTCCTGCATTTCCTCCCGGTTCAAGAATATTAAGATATTTAAAATCAGGATCGGTCTCATTCCAAAGACCTATTTTCTCGTAGTCGAAAATGACATCGATAGGATAACCTTCAAACCACCAGTTACTCTCGTCCCTATCCCGATCCGATGCAAGTGCTACCAGTTTGTTTCTATTGCCATAAATATTGATACCGGCATCCCAGGTCCATCCATTGTAATTGTCCAATATCACGCCATCGATAGAAATTTCCCAACCTTTATTTTGCGTTTCCCCGATATTGCCCATGTAACTACCAACTCCGGAAGTGCTGGGTAAATTCACCCTTAACAATATATCTTTCGTATGTGTAATGTAATATTCAAGAGAACCGGATAAACGACTATTCAAAATAGAGAAATCCACGCCATAATTCCATGTTTCAGAGTATTCCCACCCAAGATTTTGATTAGGCAGTTCAGATACATAGTAACCTACATCAAAATAATCGCCAAAGTTATAGGGCCGAATGCTTAAACGCCCCAGTGTAGAATATGGATCCACAGACTGATTAGATGTCTGTCCATACCCTGCCCGTAATTTTAGCATATTTATTGTTGTAATATCTTGCATGAACGATTCGTTTTTGATATTCCAACCGACAGATACGGCAGGATATGTATGCCATTGATGTCCTTTTGCCAACCTAGAAGAACCATCGGAACGCAAAATAGCCGTCAGCATATAACGATTGTCGTAGGAATACATGATACGCCCCATCCAGGACATCAGACCACTTTTATAATAGTTCTGATCCTCAGGTTCAATCTTTATTTCCCCTGCTGCATGCCCCAAATTGTAAAATTGAAAATGATCGGCAGGAATATCTTTGGCCGAAATATAAGAACTATTGTATTTGGTTTCCTCGGCAGAATACATTCCCAGCACATTTAACTGATGCTTTTCTGCAAAAGTACGATCGTAAGTCAACAGATTTTCAACTGCCCAGTTTGTAGTGGAAGACTTGCTGACAGAGGCTGTGGAAGGTGTGGTAGGTGAGGCACTAAATACACCTTCTCCGGTATATGTGCCACCATCACTGTTACGGTAGTTCAACCCCAAATTTATGCGGTATTTCAAACCTTCAATACCGGGAATTTTCACTTCGCCATACAATGTATTATACGTACCAATCGCCTTGTTCTGATCTGTCCATGCGTCACCCAAATTTTCCAAAATTTCTCTGGAATACACCCACTGTTCGTCCAACGGCATCTTTACGGTTCTTTTCCATGTTCCATCTTCATTATATGGATTTGCAATGGGAGAAAGACTTAACACGCCGTATAATCCCAATCCATCACCATGATTAACAGAATAGTTGCTGCTCGAAGAAAAACCGAAACGGAAAAACTCCCCTACTCCCTGATCAAAAGCAGCACGCAAAGAAATACGATTATAATCCTGAAGAGGCACTACCGCTTCTTCTTGATAATACCCTATTCCAAAATTATAACTTCCTTGATCGGTTCCTCCTGACACACCCAAAACATGATCGGTAACCATGCCGGTTCTGTAAAACAAATCCTGCCAGTTGACATTTACATCATCCGATTCATCTATGGCGTTATCGTACATTCCTGCAGCTTTACGCAATGCAACAAATTCAGGTCCATTCATCATGGGATATTCGGCAAAAATATCTTTTATTCCGTAATATCCACTATAACTTACCTGCGGTTTTTGGCCGATAGTTCCCCTGTGAGTGGACACCAAAATAACACCGTTTGCACCACGCGATCCATAAATGGCGGTTGCAGAAGCATCTTTCAGGATATCGATACTCTTGATATCGTTCGGATTGATGTCGTTGATAGATCCTGCGAAAGGAATACCATCAAGCACTATCAACGGATCGTTACTGGCTGTAAGTGACCGCGTGCCACGAATACGGATCTGCATCGGAGAACCCGGCTTAGTTGAAACCTGAGACATTTCCACTCCCGGAATACGTCCTTGCAAAGCTTGCGTAATATTGGAAGAAGGTACTTCGCGTAAGACATCCCCCCGAATTGACGCTACCGAACCTGTTACGGCTTCTCTTCGTTGAGTGCCATAACCGATTACTACAACTTCTTCCAATATTTCCACGTCAGGAACCATAACCACATCAATCGTTGTTCTTCTATTTACGGGAATCACTTGTGTTTTCATTCCTACATACCTGAATTCAAGGGACCCATCAACGGGAACATTCATTAATTCATACCTTCCTTCCATATCGGTTACTGTTCCTCGCGTAGGATCACCCGATATTATTACCGTTACACCAATAACCGGTTCATTGTTTTCATCGGTTACCGTTCCTCTTACCGTGATGTTTTGAGCAAACATCCCTAAGGATATTATCCACAGTATTGCGAATAACCATCCTTTTTCTTTAAACGACACATTTTTGTTTTTCATTCGTTTTTCCATTTAAAAAAATTAATAATTCATGTTGATTTAAACTTAAATAGTGTTTTTCTCTATTTTAAAAAAAGAGGAAAATATTGCATCATACATCTTCAGTCCTTTCATATCATTAATACTTTTTCTTTTTTCTCCGAATAGATATCCCGTATCTCCATTTTAACAATTTGTAAATAAAAATACATCACAAATATAAATGAATGCAATAAAAAACTTTTGCTCAAATGTTACCTTCTTTTTGTTATAGGTTACATCAAGAGAAAATAATGTTACCAATAATTTAAAATTAAATACACAGGGGAATTAAAACAAAAACAATCTCTGTTTATAACCACTTAACAGTTATGTTATTAAAGCAAATTGATCCCGGAGTTTGTAAAGGAATGGATCAATCCTCATTGTAAGCAATAATTCTAAAAGATAAAAAACGAAGAATCGTTAAATCCGGCTTAATGTTCTACAATACTGTCCCAATATTTATTGACAAAAGCCGCAAAAGCCGGATAATTCGGACTCGCCACATGTCCTCCTCGATGACGACGATATCCGATATCTCCATCCAAATAGGCTTTATCGGTTAACGGCATGGGTATTTTTTTATCGTCCCATAACATCGAATCCTTCATTACAATTCCTTTTTTCCCCAGTAATTCATAAACAGAAGAAGCTGCAACACAGCTCAGATACTGTCCATAGGGATCTACCCATGAATCACCCACAAAATCGCCTGAGCCAATGAAAATAGGACGTGGAGCACAAAGAGCCAATAAAGATTCTCCATCAACTTTCATTCTTACAACTTTTCTGGGCATGTACCCATCCGAACTACTAGAATCAACGCCCATATAGGACATAAAATTGCCGGCCATCCAATGATATTCTTGAGTCCACAAACTGTTAGACAAATCCTGTCCCCAATGTCTCCTGCTTTGAACTACACCCAAACTGCCGGAAGAACTCGGAAACGAAATAGATATACGGGGTTCGTATGCCATTGTTACCAATGTCGCCTTTCCCAATCGCGAATGCCCTGTCAATCCTATTTTGAAAGCATCCACATCTTTATTGGCATCGGATTCGAAATAATCGATAAAACGACTCACACCCCACGACCAAGCTACTAAAGTTCCCCAATCATAGGGTTTACGCCAATTTCCACGATTAACCAAACCAATCAGATAACTGGTTAAATACTTACCGTTGTCGGGTTGAAGTTGCGTATAATCAAAAGCCAAAGTCCCAATACCCAAAGGTGAAAAATTATTCCAAACCTCTTCTTCTATTGAAGCCGGATGTCGTGCCCCAAAATTCCAAGCAAAAGTTATGATAATAGGTACCTTTCCTTTTGAATGAGCAGGAATGCGTAAAATTCCGACCAGTTTCGGTATGTCTCGAACTGCAGGATAAAGAGAAGTATCGATGATGCCTGTAAGGGTATATTGTTTATAAGGAATACCGTTATCGGCCGTATTCATTAGAGTATCACCTACCTCCCAGGTAATTTTCAAATTGTTGGCAGCAGGAGGTACAGTACCCCATATTTTCTTTACTTCTTCAAAAATTTGGTTCCTGCGAATATGCCAATTTTCAGCCGTAATGCCATTCAAATCATGCAATGCTAAAGGCTGATAAAATTGAGAACCTGTAAAATATTCTCCTCCCGGTTCCCATGATTGAATATAATTATTCCACAGTCCATCCTCAGCTCGCGCTACCGTTACTACATCACAAAAGTCATCTTGTGAAGTTGAGCTGGTACCGGTTGCCCATGTCCATATCCCATCGGGATTGGATTCTTCTTTCGGTTTAAAAGAAACATCACTTCCCTCAAAACGAAGTTTAGGAAATATCGTCGCGTTGTAGTGGGTTACCTTATCAGGAAGTGGAGGAAAAGAAAGCCCCAATTGCCACAACATTTGATCTCTATCCTGCTCAGCAGTAACATTTGCCGGAGGAAAATCAGGATAAGGATCTTGTGCAAAAATTTGAACAACAAAGCATAGAAAAAAGCATCCGCTAAAAAACAAATTTGTTTTCATTTCTCTTCTTTTGAATAAATATAGATCTCTGCCGATTCCAAACCGTCGGACTCTGCCGTAATTTTGATTGTTCCGGGTTTATTTTCTTGCGATCGTACAATCACAAGACATAAGCCGTTAAAAGCTTTCCTTTCTATAGCGGGGAAAGGCGTCATATCGGTTGCATCGCCATTATCGGTGGCAATAATATCACCGGGACCTTCAATGGCAAATCGAATAAGATTATTCGCTCCGGGCACAAGTAGTCCTTCTTTGTCCGTTATACGAACCGTCACAAAAGATAAATCGTTACCGTCCGCTTTGATTTCCGATCGATCTGCTTCATATTCAAGTCGATAGGCATCACCCGCAGTTTTTACACTGTCCTCTGCCCATCTCTTCCCATTCCTGTAGGCTATTACCTTCAACACACCAGGCGAATAACTTACATCATTCCACCGTAAACGATATTCATATTTTCCTTTCTTCTTTCGTCCAAGAGATTTTCCGTTCAAAAACAACTCGCCTTCGTCTCCCGAAGTAAACACATGTACCGGTGTAACCATACCCACACGTTCAGGCCATGTCCAGTGCGGAAGAATGTGCACCATTGGCAGGTCAGGTCGCCAACGCGATTGATAAAGAAAAAAAAGATCTTTTTTGAAACCCGCAAGATCGATGATGCCGCAATAGGAACTTCGGGACAAATAGTAAGGTGTCGGTTCTCCCAGATAATCCCATCCGCTCCACACGAATCCGCCTGCGACATAAAGATGACGATCTTCCGAGGCAAACACTTTGTCGGGCGAAGAGCCGAATTCCATCGTGTAAAGCTCGTACGCACTCACTTGTCTGATGACGGGATCTCCTCCCTGACCATCTTTTACCGGTGCACTGATTCCCTCAAATACCGGGAATAAATAGGTTCCTCTACTGCTTACTGTAGCCGCATTTTCACTACTGAGAATAACTTTATCGGGAAATGCATTGTGAAAAGCAGAAAACTGTGGCGGTGTGCTAATTCCTTTAAGTCCGGCATAGGCCGAATCATTACGAATACCCTCACCCTGATAATTCAAACTTATCACATCCACACAGCGTGGAAATGGCATGTCAGGCTTGGCAAAATTCATGGAAGCTGTTGCCGGACGTGTAGGGTCTTCGTCTTTTACAATATCGTAAAGTCTTTTTGCCACTTTAGCCCCTTCTTCACCGGTATATTGTTCGCCAACTTCATTCCCAAAACTCCACATGAATACCGAAGGATGGTTTCGATCACGCCGGATCATGGCACGCAAATCCTGTTCATGCCACTCCGGGAAAATCAGATGAAAATCCAATGGTGTTTTCCCCAATTCCCAACAATCGAAAATCTCGTTCATGACAAGAAATCCCATCCGATCGGTTAATTCCAGCAACTCAGGCGCAGGCGGATTATGGGCTGTGCGAATTGCATTGCATCCCATTTCGCGCAATATTTCCAGTTGACGTTCAGCAGCTCTAACATTGAATGCTGCTCCCAATGCTCCAAGATCATGATGGAGATTTACACCTTTTATAAAGATGTGCTCTCCATTAACGAAAACACCTTTTTCGGAATCGAAAGTTATCGAACGAATGCCAAAAGGAGTATCGTATTTATCGATAACCCGATTATTCTGCAATAAGGTTGTTGAGACAACATACATGTGGGGTTTTTGTGTTGGCGGCGGTCCCCACAAAAGCGGATTTTTCAGCTCAATACTATGATGTGTTTTTATCCTTTCCCCTGCTTTGATCGTTATTTCCGAAGGTACAAAGGAAGCAATAGGTTTATCCTCTTGGCTGCCATCTGCATTCAAAAGGAAAATATGCGTAATTACGTTAATATTGACATCCTCTTTTGAATCGTTATCGATATTGACTTCCAAATCGATGATTGCCGATGAATTCGACACATCTCGATCCTTTACAATGGTTCCCCATTGTCCTACATGAACCGGATGCGTTTTAACCAACCAAACATTGCGATAAATTCCTCCACCGGGATACCAGCGGGAAGAATTCGGTGGATTATCCAAACGGATCGCCAATTGATTTTCTTCTCCGGGTATGACGTAAGGAGTTAAATCGACACGCCAGGAAGCATATCCGTATGGCCATCCGCCAACCAAATGGCCGTTCAACCAGACCATGGCATAAGACATTGCCCCTTCCACATCCAAAAACAGGGATTCACCTGCATCGGAAGACGGAATATCCAGTTTTTTCCGATACCATGCCACTCCGGGACTTGGCAGCCGCCCCATACCGCCACCCACTTCAGCATCCCATTCCTCGTAAAAAGGGCCTTTGATTGCCCAATCGTGAGGCAAATTCACGCATTCCCACGAACTATCATCAAAATCCGATCTTACAAAAGCAAAGTCGCTGCCCGGATCACCTTGAGGACGAATATATCTTTTTTGTGGATTCTTAATAAAGGCATTTCCTGTAGGTAAAATCCACGGTTTGAGTACTTGACGTGCAGTTTCTACTTTTATGGCTTCTGTCGGGCGGGCGTCGGCAGGTTTATCGTCTCTACTGTGCGATACTGTTGGACGTATGTCGTATACCAAACTATCGACAATCGAGCCCGATTCATACTTAAAAAATCGCCATTCATTGTTAAGACATATGCGTTCTCTTCCTTCAGCATGAGATGGCACCGACGAATCCTCCCCAAAGGCAAACACAGGAAAAAACAGGCATATACAAAAAACACATGCTATTCGAAAAGCAAACCTTACAAGGTATAAACAACATAATCTTTCAGCCGATTTATTCATGAATATTCATCTTTTTCTTTATTTATTTTTCTCTCAATAAGTGCTGAACAGCAGCCGACAGAAAAATATAGTCGGCACAAATTCCTACAGTAACTTCATTTTCTCCCCAAAGAAACGGCCAATCTTCCTTATTTTCAGGAAAATCAGGTTTTAGAATCAATAAACCGGGAACAACACCTCCGGCAATAAAACTGAAATCGGCACGATTGTTCCCATAAGTAATCTTCTTTGAACGCGTTCCTACTGCCGAAACAAAAGAGATATTGGAGTAAGGATGACAGCCAAAAATATAATTAAGACCTTTATAGACATATTCGGAATCCACAATATCCGGAAAGAATTTGTGAGCATAATAGTTCGTTGTTGCCCACCTTATAACATCACTGTTTCCACCCCAACCTCTTGCCACAATGGGCACTCCATAAGGATTTTGCTTATTTAAATCATCGCAACTCTTTTTATGTCTCACAACATAATTCCTTAATTGTTTTCGATAATCTTGATCCATGTATGGATATCCCTGTAAAGCCATCAGTAAACCGGGCATACCCATCCGGTCGAGTTCTGACCAAATGGTTTCGTTGAATCGTTGTGCATATGAACCATCATCAGTGGTAATAAAGAGTTGAAGAGCAGCAAGTATTTTCATGTTATTCCTGAATTTCTCCAAAAAACGCGAAGTATCCTTTTTTGAATAATATTCATTTTCGTTCCAAAGTTTTTCGGCATAAAACAAACACTGATTCGACAACGTATCGTTATAACCTTTCAATACCCTGCTTGCCGCCGATAATGCTGCAGCGGTATAATAATCAAGCGATGGATTTCGGGTTGTGAACGCCCACCGGTCATCCATTGTACCACTTGATTTTCCATCCGTTTGGTAAGGTTTGAGTGAAGAGTTATAAGGGAGATTGTCCGTTTCGGTTGAAGCATCACCCAGGTGATGATATTGGTGAAGGTTGGGAACAACAATACCCCTGACCGGATGCCCAATATTTTTTACCTGTGCCACAATGTTTAAAGTGCCATGTTCGATTTGTTGCAAAATATCGGGCTTCCCGTCAGGACGATGGATATCCACATAACGGGTTTCGTAATCGATATAAGTCTGATCCCGATCAGGTTTAAATTTTTCCCATGTATCGACAAGGCTCAGCACTGCATTGCAATGCGACCCGGTCTGAATATCGAAATCTCCTGCATCAAACCAGCCACCTACAGTCAATCCGGGAATGCGATCGAAAGGTTTATATTTTGTATCGGTTGTATCACCCATCCAATAACCATCAAAATGTTGATGATGAAGAGGTGCCTGTAAAGCATCATCGAGAAAAGGCACACCATGCCATACTCTATAAGCTTCATTTACCATCATATGATCCATTTGTACGGGAAACCAAATGTCGGAAGTCGGATGCCATATATGATCATAAACATCAGATGCGATGGGAAAGGTATTCGTTTTTTGGTCACCGTATTGAATAAAATACAAACCGGGTTCTTTCACCGAACTGAAATCGAATTTGATGTAATTATATCGGAGATATCGACCCCAAGTCTCAATATCCCTGCTGAGTTTTTCGATGATCTGCCCATTTTCTTTAACCTTAAAAAGAGATGCTTTTTTTAAAGGAGCATCGTTTTTGTCTAGTTCGATCACTGCCACTTTTTTCTGTTCAGGTAGATACCCCACTTGTGAGAAACCGATAACCGGCACACGTTTCCACTCAGGAATGGCATATGGCTCCACATACCATGTTAAAACCTCTCCGGTTTTTTTGTCCGCCAAGAGGCTGCGAACCACAAACCAACCATTCTGTGCCAAAATACGCCCATCAAAAAGCATGACTTCACTTTCGGAGTGTATTTTCACACAACGTTCAGGATCTTCAGGGGCTAAAACAAGTGTTTTACCTTCAGCAAGCGGTTTTGGAACAATAAATTCGCCTTTTCCTCTGTCATCGAAGGTTGTGTGTCCGGCAAACTGCGGAATTTTTTCGTTTATGGGTTTTAAAACAGTATTGCTCGACGGATATAATGGGAATATACCCGGTTTGCCGTCGGCGAGATACGTTTTTTCGAAATACGAAGCAGGTAAAAACTCAAGATTGAATCCGGCTTTACCTTTTAATTCATCAGGAAGTGGTTTGTCGAGATATACCCGTATGGTTATCCCGTTACCGTCGGGCTCTACTTTTATTCGGGAGTCAAAATCATAAGACTCATATCGTAAAGTAACTTCAATACACGAATTTGATTTGTCTATTTTTCTTTCCACTACTTCAGGAATCAGATCCCATTGCTCCGGTGTGTTTTGGAGCCGTACAGCTCCCCCCGTAGCCATTCTTACACCATGATGAATGAGCTCGATGCCGGCTGTTTTCTCATCGAAAAACATTCCGTTATATTGGTTACTAAAAACCAATACATTAACACCTTGTTTTTCAAAATACTCCAACTCGTTTAATTGCAGTTGTTGACAATACCCATGGACTGAAAATAGAACGAAAAATAGCAGGCACAGGGAAAAACCTTTTGGTGTTTTTTTAAAATGACGGATCGCTTCGTTGGTCAAATGACGGGATACTGAAAACGAAACACAGTGATTTTTCAAACTTATTTTCATTATTCTTTATTTTTTTAGTTGTAAATTATCTTTAATTTTTGCTTAATCTCATGTTGCTCCCGGTTAATTCGTTATGTTATTCCGGGTTGTTCTTCTCGGTTCTTTCACTTATCCGAAAATAGTCGAAATCGACATATCCACCCGTGTTTTGTGTGGCGTAATTAAACAAACCGAAACGGTATCCCATGAAATGAGGAATGGTGTAAGCCATTTTGAGCGACGAACCAATCGGTTTCCACAACTTTTCATCCAAACTGTAGTAGAATGTTGCCATGTCTACCCTATCTTTGAAATTACATTCGGCTTTAAGATAGACCGTTTGACCATTAAAGAGTACACGTTCCGCTTCAACAGGAACATCTGATTCGGCACTTACCATTACAACGAACTTATCCCCATTTTCATATTTCACACCCACTTGTCCGTATTTTTGTTGCAATAACGCCAGACCAGCAAAGTCTCCCTCTTTCATATTCGACACATCGATGGATGTGATGCCCGAACACTCAGGTCCAAAGGTTCGTTGTGTCAACGTATTTCTTGCCTGCAAAAAATCGTTGTCGATCCGTCCTGTCCTTAACCGCAAATAGCCTTTGCGTTCGTAGACCGACCAAAGCGTATTGTCCGAGTTGTGATTCCACTGCCAAACCAAAGGAAGGACCGGATCTCCTTTTTGACGAGAAAACTCGTCAGAAGCTACAATGCCGGGAATTAAACCTTTGCTTTCCGGCAAGTCGAGCGTATCGGGAACTTTGCCGTCGATGCCCAACACCGGCCAGCCATTTTCCCATTTTACGGGAACAAGATAAGGAATGCGACCGACAGCACCATAGTCACGAAAAAGATAGGAAAACCATCTTCCGTCAGGGGTGTCGATGAGACCGCCTTGTGCTATACCTCTATCCTGCAATCCGATTCTACCCTCATAAGGACCATGAATGTTATCCGCCCTGTGAATAACAACTGTACGCATGCCGCCTTTCGGCCAGGTAATATTGAAAAGATAATATTTGCCGTTTATTTTAAACAGCTGGGAGCCTTCTGCTCCAAGTCCGATCTCGGAACCGGCCGGGGCACTGGCATTCTCGATCAATACTTTTTCAGTCCCTTTTTTTACTCCCGATAGATCCGCTTCGAGCTCGGCAATCATCAGTTTCCCGGCTCCCCAGATCATATATATCCTGCCGTCATCATCAAAAAAGAGGGTATGATCATGATAGGCCGGAGCAAAAGATATCGCCTCCCAAAGACCTTTTTCGATATCGTTGGTGGTGTAAATATAGGTTTTGTTGGTTGTACCCGAAAAAGTACTGACGTAATAAACACCATCATGATAACGAAGACAACTTGCCCATGATCCTCCACCGTAGGCATTTTTCCCGTTTTCCAGATTCAATGCATCCACATCGTCCACTATATCGTAAGCATAATTAACGATTTGCCAATTGACCAGATCTTCCGATTTCATGATGGGAACACCCGGACTCATGTGCATGGTGGTACTGCTCATGTAATAAACGTCACCCACACGGATTATCGACATATCGGGAACATCGGCAAAAATTACCGGATTTCGAGCCAATTGGGCATGAATAAATAGAGCGTTAAATAGAAAATTACAACTTATCAGCAATAAAATAAAATTTCGTTTGAACATGCTTCTTCTTTTCTTCTTGATTTTACATTAAATTTGTTTTCTGTGGATGCAACTGAAAATTATTTTACTTAAATAACAATTGTGCAAATTCATACAGACTTCGTCTCCAACTTTGCCATTCGTGAGCAGTATTAGGAGATACGTAAAAGTGAGTATTGAGACCTTCCTTTGCTACCGCATCGGTAATATCTTTTAGGTTTCCACCAAAATTCCTGGCGTTAGTTTTCATGGAATCTAGTTCCCGACTACCATAGCCGACAAACACCAGTTTGACTTTTTGTTTTAATCCGGGTGTGTTTCTCACATCTTCTACACTTATAGTACCACCACTGAAAAGTCCGATATACGCAAATTTATCCAGATTATTTAATGTTATCAGTCTGGTTTCAAATCCACCCATCGATAATCCTGCCATAGCACGATTCGGTTGATCACTTAGAGTGCGAAAATTTTTATCGATGTAAGGTATTAACTCATCGACAAGCACTGTTTGAAATGGTTTGATATCGAAATTTCTTAGACCACCGAACTCTATTTCATTTGTCATTCCATAGGTCATTACAATAATGAATGGCTTTGCTTTACCCTCAGCAATCAAATTATCCATAATTAAATGAGCTTTGCCTTGATTGGTCCAACCCGTTTCATCTTCTCCAAAGCCATGTTGTAAATACAATACAGGATATCGTTTGTTCAAATTGTTCTCATAATCTGGTGGCGTATATACAAATGCCCTACGTATAGTATTTGTACTCTCGGAAAAGAATAAAATTTGACGCACCTGACCATGAGGTACATTCTTTAATGCATAGATATTCTGATCATGTGCAGGAACTTCAATGCCACTTCCCCAGCGCATTGCACCATAGAAATACAAGCTTCCCGGATCCGGCACTGCAGCACCATCGATCCAGAGCTGGTAGTAATGAAATCCTTCGTCCTGGGGAGCCGATTCGCCTGTCCAGATACCGGCTGTGTCTTTAACAAGATCATACTTCACAGCACCGATATCAAGTTGTACACGCTTTGCCTCAGGAGCTTTAATTTGCACTCTCACCCTGCCTTCGGAATTCACCATCGGGTAATCCCTGCCGGGCTGATTGGTTGAAGAAGGTTTAAAATCTTCAACAACTGTCTGCGCTTTTGGGGTAAAACAGATTCCATTAAATAATAGAATCATCAGCCAATTGATTAATTGTTTTTGTTGCATGTTTTTATTCTCCTTAAAATAATTTTTAATAAATGATTAAGTTTTGTACTTGTATTTTCGATATACCGACCACCATTTTACTTAAACAATAATTGAGCGAAATTATACAAATTGTTTCTCCAGACAGGCCATGTATGTCCTCCGGGATATTCGCTGTAAACATAATTGATTTTCATCTCATTAAATTTTGCAAGCATCAATTGACAATTATCATAAGCTATATCTTCCTTTCCTCCCATTGAAATCCAGAATAACTTTATATTGCTGTTGAGCATATCGGCATTTTTCGACATAAAATGATATTGAGTATCGGCCAGATCTTTTTGCATGGGTTGTATCCAACCACTACTGAAAACGCCAAGATATGAGAACAAATTTGAATTATTAACACCGACATAAAGGGTCTGTATGCCGCCCATTGATAAACCTGCAAGTGCACGATTTCCGGAATCAGTCTTTGTTCGGTAATTTTTTTCAACAAACGGGATGACACAATTTTTCAATTCTGCTTCAAACATTTTCAACGTCATTTCGCCAAACATCCCCATCGACTCTACGTTTCCATCGGGCATAACAATAATCATCGGTCTAGCTTTTTCCTGGGCAATAAGATTATCCAGAATCAAATCTGCTTTTCCCTGATTTGCCCATCCTCTTTCATCTTCTCCTCCACCATGCAAAATGTACAGAACAGGATATTTTTCAGCAATATTTTCGTCATATCCGGGTGGAGTGTAAATATAAAATTGTCTCCATTTATTAAAGATCGTTGAAAAGTAACGTTTAATTCTTATTTCACCGTGTGGTACATCTTTTACGGCATAATAATTTTCTCCCTTTATTGGCATTTCAATGCCGCTTGCCATTCTTCCCATTCCGTAAAAAGTCTCACTGGCAGGATCAGCAACTGCTACACCATCAATTAATAGCGAATAGTAATGAAAACCCTCGCTTATGGTATCCGTTGTAACTTCCCAAAATCCGGCAGAGTCCTTCACCAGGTCATATTTTTTTCCCAGATCAATTTGAATCTTTTGCGCTTCTGGAGCTTTGATTCTGAATTTCACACTATTATCAGGAAATATCTGTGGATATTTTGCACCTCGAACATTCGTAGGTGCCGGTGTACCAAGTATGGTAAATTTAGGAAATACCGAAGTATCAACAGGTTTGAAAAGAAATTGAGAAAAAAGGTACAATGAACTTTTCCATACATTGAAATCATGCCCACCCGGCATAATATAGTAAATGTGGGGAATGTCGTTTGCCTGTAAATACTCATGCATCCGTTGACTGAACATTATCAGATTATCGTTATCTCCACAGGATATCCAGAGTAATTTAAGTTTCTTCTTTGCCTCTTCCGGATTGGGTATCAGTAATTCCGGAGCTTTTGTGTTGGGTGCCGACGAAAAACCACCGATCCAGGCAAATTTATCGAGATTGCCCAATCCAAAATTCAATGCCTGTCCACCGCCCATCGAAAGTCCGGCAATAGCTCTGTGCTCTCTGTCCTTAAATACAGGATATTTTTTTTCGATAAAAGGAATTAAATCGTTCAACAAATCCTTTTCGAAAGTTTCAAATGCCCGAACTCTCTCCAGCTCCATAATATTACCCACTGCACGATCGTCTTTCATCGCTCTTCCATTAGGCATAACCACAATCATCGGCTCAATTTTGTTTTCTGCATAAAGATTATCCAGAATTACATGAGGTTGCCCCCCATTTAACCATTCCTTTTCATCACCGCCGATGCCATGTAACAAATACAAAACAGGATATTTTTTATTTTTTGAATAACCGGGTGGTGTGTATATTATAGCCTTACGTTTTGCACCGACAGTTTTGGATTCATACAAGACCGAATCAATTTTACCATGTGGAATATTTTCACGTACAATATCAAATCCTGAAGGAATAGCTTTTATTTCATGTTGAGAATACCCATTTATATAAAATATAAAGAGCGCCATCCATAAAAAATTCACTTTTTTCATCGTTTATTTAATTTAATTATTCATCTTAATACACAAATTTTTCATTATCGCACTTAAAAAGTATTTTGCAAAGTCATGTTGGCTTTATTTAAGAAAAAATCCGTCATCATTTTATAGTATTTTTCCTCAAACAAACCCGGTCCATGTTGACCACACGGAACTACAACGAATTGACTTGGCATATTTTAGCCTTACCGCATCGATCGAACTGTTATAGGAGGTGTATTTGCCGACATTGCCTTCGATGTCAAGAGTTACCGAACCAACGGTATGTAAATTAACTCCCCTCGATGTTCCGGCAAGAGATGCTAAATGACCACCAGATGAAAACCCGGTTATGCCGATAAATGTAGTGTCCAATTGATAGTTTGCTGCATTAGCTCTCACAAATCTTATAGCCGCTTTAATATCGTTTATTTGCGCAGGAAATTTCGCATCTGTACTCGAACGATGATTGGGTGTTACAACAGCAAATCCTGCATCAAGCAGCGGTTTGCCTAAAGAAGAAAAAACCATTTCCTTTAGGTCGTTGCTAAACCATGCACTACCGGAAAAATTTGTTTCATTTCTTGTTAGAATTCAAAATTATTCCCTCCTAAAAATTCTATTGAAAACTACGACTAAATTTTGGACTCCTCCTATCGAAAAAGATAAAGGAGCTTTAATACTATTCCAATCATCACTTTCCGGAATTTCAATCTCGGCTATGATGTAGGATGTGCTGTCTACCCAAGGCACCTCTTTCTGGGTTAATATAACACCATGATCCATCCATCCATTCAACCAAATTGTCGGAAGAAAATACATGATAGTCTTCCATACAAAACCAATTTTCTCTACATTTTCCTTTTTCGGGTGGTATGTCATGAGAAGGGTATAAATAGACTTTTCCGTTAAAAACCCGAGTCGAAGGATCAGCCGTAAATTGGTTCCGAATAATAGGATTTTGCGCTAACACATTCACTGCTAATGTAAAAGACAAACTAATGAGAAATAAATATGAGTAAATAAATATCTTCATAAAATAGTAATAAATAGTTTCTTAAGATCTTTTGGATCGGAACTGTTACCATAATACACTTCATATTCACCTGAAGTTATTGTCATTTTTCGTTGACTCCAATCGTAAAATTCAAAGGAAGAAGGAGGTAAATCAATTTTTACTTCTTTGGTTTCTCCGGCTTTGAGATGAATGCGACTAAAACCTTTCAACGTTTTTAGTGGACCATCAATATCATCCACTTTCCGAACATAAACCTGAACTACTTCGGTACCATCGCATTTTCCGGTATTGGTAATAGGTATGGTCAACTGAACGGTTTCGTCGGCGTTGATCGTTGTTTTATTTGCGATAGCAGAATCCAATTTAAATGTAGTATAACTCAGTCCGAATCCAAAAGGAAAAAGCGCATCGTCCATATACCGATAAGTACGCCCTTGCATGGAATAATCTTCGAAATCCTTAAGTTGATCTGAACTCTTGTAAAAAGTAATCGGTAGTTTTCCGGATGGATTGTAATCACCAAAAAGTACATCAGCTACAGCTTGTCCTCCGGATTCGCCAGGGTACCAGGCTTGAAGTATGGCCTCACAAGTTTCCGTTTCAGGGGTTAAAGCAATAGCAGAACCTGAACAGTTTACGAAAATAATTTGCTTGCCCGCCTGTTTTAATGCCTTCAAACAATTGCGTTGAACCGAAGGAAGTTCAATATGGGTACGATCTCCACTTTTGAATCCCGGATAAGAAACCGGCATTTCTTCCCCTTCAAGTTTACCCGATAGTCCGCCCACAAATATTACTGTTTCGATACCCTTGAGCTTTTTGATCAAGTGGGTGTAATCTACATCAACCTCTTTGCCAAAATCGAATTCGATATTTGCCTGCCAGTCGTTCAGCTGGGCGTAACGAATTTCAATCTTATATTTTTTACCCTTTTCTACGCTGTAAGGTATGCGTGAGGACAATGTTCGCCAATTGGAATATTTTCTGAGGGATTCACCGTTTACCAACAGTTCAAAATATCCGGTAGCTCCTCCTTTAAAAACAATTTCTTCAGTTGCCGGCGCAATAAATTCCGTTTCATATTTTGCAGAAAAATTTTCCAAATTTACCCCGGGAGCAAAAGCATACTGACCTGCAGTAGTCAGTTTAATCGGTTCGGTTATTTGTTGAATTGTCACAATCTCACCTGAAAAATCCGGATTGTTCCAATAAGTGGCTTTGAATCCTTTTTTTCCTTCGATTGAACAGTGTGAAAAATAACTTTGCGTTACCTTGTCTTCTACCAAATCGCAACCTTTGTCATATAAAATGCTATCAGATGAAACCTTCGATTTAATACCTTCTAAAATCGAAATGGTACGTATCGGAACGCCATTGTAATTTCCCCAAAGCATCGATTCATCGTTTGCATTTGGCCCGATTACGGCAATTTTATTACCCTTTTTGGATAGAGGCAAAATAGTATTTTTGTTTTGCAATAAAGTCATCGATTCACGCGCCATCTCTAAAGCAAGTTCCCGATGTGCTCCACAATTGATGATCGATTCGGGTATCTTTGACCATGGGACTAAAGAATCATTGTCCAAATCGCCCAAATCAAAACGACCTACCAAGACGCGCATCAGACTTTTATCGATATCTTCCTCTTTCACCAAATCTCTTTTAACGGCCTCAGGCAATGATCGATAGGAAGGACCCGCACACTCTACATCGGTTCCTGCCAAGACACCCCTTGCAGCAGCATGAACCGGTGTGGATGAAACCTTGTGATTGGTGTAAAAATCAGTTATTGCTCCGCAGTCCGATACTACCAGATATTTAAATCCCCAATCATCCCGAAGTATGCGTTGCAACAACCGGGTACTGCCACAACACGGATCATCGTCCAAGCGCTGGTAAGCGCACATCACTTCCCGAACGTCGGCTTCCTGAACCAACGCTTTAAAAGCAGGGAGATAGGTTTCATGCAAATCGCGCGGATTAAGATCATTGATGTTTAAAACATGGCGACTCCATTCCGGACCGGAATGAACCGCAAAATGTTTGGCGCAAGCCAACAATTTCTTATACCTCGCATCAGATGGTCCTTGCAATCCGTTCACTACCGATATTCCCATTCGCGAAGTTAAATAGGGATCCTCTCCATAAGTCTCCTGACCTCTTCCCCAACGTGGATCACGAAAAATATTGATGTTGGGTGTCCATACCGAAAGACTTAAAAAACGTCTGTTTTCTTGCCCGCTACGCTTGGCTTTATGATATTTAGCCCGCGTTTCGTCGGAAACCGCAGTAAATATTCTGTAAACCAACTCATCATCAAATGACGCCGCCATCCCGACAGGCTCGGGAAAAACCGTTACACTATCGTTATTGGCAAGGCCGTGCAAGGCCTCACTCCACCAGTTGAATTTCGGAATACACAACCTGGGTATAGCTTCCGAAACGTCGCACATTAAAGCCGCTTTTTCCTCAAGAGTCAATCGTGATAGCAAATCTTTTGCTCTCTCTTCCGAACTTAGACTCGCATTCTGAAAAGGGTATTGCTGTGCCGATAAAGTGATCGTCAACAAGAAAAATACCAGTGATATGAATTCTTTTTTCATGTAAATTTATGTTATTGGTTTTTGATTCTATTGCACTCGAATTTTTCGTTTAACATAATATTCTAAACGGTTCAAGATGTAAACTTAATTTGTTTACCAAAAATTCCTGCCTTTTCTTCAAAATCCTGTTAATGATTTTGAAGAAAAATTTCAATAGTTTTTCATTCAAATAAATTTTATTCATACGCTTATTATTAAAGAAGTAATACATGAGTCCACTTGAAAATGTTCAAAATTCAAGAATTCGACGTTGTAATAAACTGATAATCGAATGTTGTTTTTTCAATAAATGACATTTTCAAGTGGACTCATACATTATTTCTCATTCAATACGATTTACAGGTAGCATACATCCCGATAGTTGTGCCGGTAAAACCTCCACAATTGGCAGTCGATAAGTATTGGGCGGGGATATGTTGACATAATGCCTCCCATTTGCCCTCAGTTAAAGCATAATAGAAATCATAATGCGTACCGGCTGAAACTACTTTCAGATCTATAGGTCTGTCTTTTTCCCAATCGGAAATTTCTTGTTCACCCAGGATTGTGTTCCCATTTTCGGAAATTTTTACAAGCGCGATCCGTCGTTTGCTACCGGACTGACTTACAGATAGAAAATACTGATGATTTTCATCCTTAAACAACAAAAGACCGGCAGCTTCTTTTTCATCAGAAGAATTAAACAACATGCGCGTAGTACATTCAAATTGATGATGCTGCATCCTGCGGCATACAAAAGCCGGGGTTTTCTTTTCTGTAGCTGCCACATCTGCACATCTTAACGTAAGGTATCCCCGATTTTCGGTTAACGAATACAAATCGGTTGCCGGCCCCCTTAACGTCATCCATTCCAATCTTAATGTGGGTTTGTCAAAATCATCCCTTTTCTCAAAATTTCCAAACGTAACATCATCTCCTCGTTTCACCCCTTCTCTTTTGAGAATCATCGGGACAACATCTTCACCCTGTGTCATGTACGGGAAGCCATCTTCACTCCATTTTACGGGCATCATGAAGGTTTCGCGACCTAAATTCTCGAATAAATGATCAATAGGACGGCAAGCCAGAAAAACAGCCCACCAATCGCCCTCTTTTGCCTGAATCAAATCGGCATGTCCGGCACACGTTATGGGATTGCGACGCTCACGATCGAGATGTCGTTGAGTCAAAATGGGATTATTCTCCCAAGGAATAAATTCTCCTGTTGGAGAATCGCCTCGAAAAATAACTTCCGAATGCCAATCGCCAGTGCCTCCTTCAGCAGCCATCAAATAATATTTCCCGTTTATTTTATACATATGGGGTCCTTCAATCCAAATCGGTTTATCTTCAGGACGAGCACCTTTATTTACCAATACGATGCGGGGTCCGATAGTTTTGTCCGTTTTTACGTCGAACTCCTGAATTTTAATTACACGATGCCCGTCATACTCCAGCCTACCCTCAGGCGCATCATTGTTTACGATATACGCTTTGCCATCTTCATCAAAGAAAAAAGAAGGATCGATACCTTGTACTTCAGGCAATAGGATAGGATCAGACCATTCGCCGAAAGGATCTTGTGTTTTTACAAAAAAATTGCCCGCTCCCACGTTTGTGGTAACCATATAATATGTTTTATTATACGGATTGTATTCGATAGCCGGCGCAAAAATTCCGCCACTCACGTGCTGTCCCTGCATATTGACAAGCTGTGAAGAACGATCAAGCACATGCCCTATCTGTGTCCAGTTTACCAAATCTCTGCTATGAAAAATTGGCACACCCGGAAAATAGGTGAAGGTGGAAGTTACCAAAAAATAATCTTCACCATTGGTACAAATACTTGGATCCGAATACCAACCCGGCAAAATAGGATTATAAAAATACTCCGGTCCGGGCAAGGGATTTTCATTGTAAAAATCATCTTCTCCTTTATAAACAAAATGATCAAAAAGTGCCGTGGATTTTTTTATTTCGAAATTATTCTTTCCATCATTTGAAGAATGAATTCGACCCTTTTCTTCACATCCTATAAGGAAAGAAGTATTAAATAGACCTATCCCTATTAATATTAAAGACAAAGCAATAGCATTGAAAAATTGTTTCCCATTCATAATAAACTCAATTATATCATTTCGTGGACTCACACATTAATTTTCAACACATTAATACTGCAGTTCGCCTGTAAAATCGGCACTCACATCTCTGCCCGCTAATCCATCGGCGAAGCCTTTGTAAGCATGTTTTCTTTGGTAATCCTTATCCCAGAGGCAGGGTGCATCGTTGGGCAACCAATTGACATGTTCATCGGGATGATCCGAAACGCACCAAACTGTTATTCCATACCATTGTGGTTCAGGAATAAATTTTTTATACGCTTCTATCACATACCGATATAAGGCAGCTTGCTGTGCATACTGGTCGGGAGTTGGCGAAGCGGTGCCAATGCGAATATCCATTTCTGAGATTTTGATTAATTTGCCGGTAGCTGCCAGCTTCTGGAACATTTGGTCAATTTTTGTTGTATCGGAAGAGAGTGAAAGATGCATCTGCGTGCCAATTCCGTCAACTTGTGCTCCCTTGCTTTCGATATAGGTTACATAATCAATCAATCCGTCACATTTGGCCAAAGAATTTTCCAAACCATAATCGTTGATAAATAATTTGTCGGTAGGTTTGCCATATTGTCGAGCTAATTTGAATGCCGTTACAGCATAGTCCTTGCCCAAATAGTCCTGCCAGTAAAATTCATCTGCTGCCGGTTCGGTTGCATTCTTTCCACTGCGAAGTTGACCGGCATCGTTCATGGGTTCATTAACAACATCCCAAGCATGAACGTCATTTTTATAATGATCAACCAATTGCGAAATCCAGTTTTCCATTGCTTCGCCAATAATTTGTGCTTTTTCTTCAGGAGTTTTATCTATAATGATGGGACCTGCACGTCGAATTTTTGATTTGGCATAGCGAGCTTTTATTGTTTGTGCAGAGGATTTTTCAACAATTTTAATTTCGTCGATATAATAGGTAACATCCGGCAAATAACCCATATCGAAACTTAATTTCACATTTGAAGTGTTGGTTAATTCCACAGAAATCAGAGTCCATACTCCGGCAACAGTTGTAAAAGCTTCACTAGCTCCGCTTCCAGTCCAGTCCATCCAAGGATATTGATTCCCATCAACTCCACCCGGAAATGAAACGCGACCATTTCCAGCCACATCCGATTTCACATAAAATGAAAAAGTATACGTTTTGGAAGGATCAAGAGTGATCTGATCACTTTCTAGCTGCAAGTCCCAAGCATTTTTAGAAGTGGAGCTTGAAGTCAATTTGACTGAATAAGAACCTGAAAATTTTTCTGAATTCGAAATTTCAATTCCGGCACCGGGGTTTAATGCCGACCATCCGGTTAAATCGCCTGTTTCAAAACCGCCATTAGTAACATAATTGACTTCTACAGGAGCAGCATCCAAATCAATCACGCTGATGGAGTTGATATCGACGTAATAAACCCCCGGCACTTTCCCCATGTCGAAAGCAATTCTTATGGCATTCGCTACAGCCGTAAATGGAACATTTTTATTTTCCGCATCGCTCCACACTTCTTTATAAGTAATCTGCGTCCAAGAAGCGGATGTATTAAAAAGCGCAGCACCATTTACCCATGGGTAATTATCTACCATACCCTCAAACGACATTCTTCCCTGTCCGGGTGCTTCAGAGCGAATCCAAAAAGAAATTTCGTAGGCATGCCCTGCCACTACCGGGATTTCAGGACTTGTCAATTGCGTACCCCATTCATCTCCGGCTGTGGTGGTTTCAAAGCGAACAGCCGGCCCGTTGTTCAATCCTGCTCCTTGAACGACAGTTATACCTCCGGCATTATTTCTGTTCCATCCCGTGAATGAACCATCTAACAAAGCACTAACATCCAACAGACTCTCGCCCGGAGAAGGAATGATTTGCGGAGCAATTAAACTGTTGAGATAACTGGCATTCTGATTTTGGTGCCATACGAGCGTATGACCAAAAACACTTAGATTTGCTTCTTTCAATTTATCGATTAAACCATCAACTTTTGTAAAATTCAATTGACCGTTGGAATTAACCATTGCTCCGTGTTTCATGTGATATCCTACCGTAATTTCATCAAAATTCTGATTGACAATATTCCGATAAGTTTCATTTTCCATATATAAATCTAAATCAATTCCAATTCCCAGAATCATATCGGTGTAAGATTTCAAAACATCATATCGTGAAATTTTCTCTTGCAATGGCAAAGGCAATTCGGACATAGATACTTCTCCATAATATGGATCGCGTCCCCATTCCATTTTATCGTCGTAGCACGAAACCAAATTACCGATCATGGCGAACAGAAGGACGAGTTGCAACAAAATGTAATTTATTTTTTTTATTATTGATTTCATAATTTCAATCATTTAATGGTTAATCTTCTTCATCGGGAAAATCACTATATGTTGGTGTATTCAGAGGAACCACACGTAGATTATCAAAGTAGATTTTAACATTCGTGGCAACTGGATCAAACACATCGGGCACCCCAATATTATGGAACCACGGACCTGATTGTTTATAGTCGGCATTCGCCATAGAGGTTACAACGTCACCAAAAGTTTTTCCATTATAATCTTCGCTGAGGCTAAATGGCAAGGTAATAGTAAACCAGCAGCCGGGATTTTCAAACTGAATAATTTTTTCGTTTACATACCATGGTCGGTAAATCATGCAGTATCTATCTGTTCCGTAGCCATCAGCCATTACCATCCGGATTACACCGGAATTCCATTCACCTTCAACATAAATATCCATTTGTACGCCACAATCGGAAGTCGGGGTGCTTGCCGGAATCACGGACAAGAGAGCTGAAGGCCAATTGCTGCTGTTTGTCCAGTAGCGGATATCGGAATTAGCGGCTATCGTTTCACCATCTTTGTTAAAACTTTGGTATCCTCCTTGCGATTTAGGCCCGACTCCATTAGTCGGAATCAATTCGGTAAGGGGCGTGCCGGCATCGTCAATACCCGAAGCCCAAGAATAATTGTTTACGTTGTCAAAATCATGAAATACTCCATTTTTGAAATTGAAACATGCTGGAGAATAAGCTCCTCCATTTGCACCAATAACCAAAAGAGGTCCACCATCACCGGAAACACCTTCAGGAACTGTAACAATACAATATTCCCCTTTTTCATTATCAGAAATGATTCCATCGGTTACTACTACATTACCGGGGAAAGTTACACTCGTAATACCTTGTAAACCTGTACCATAGATAGTTATTTGATCTCCGGGAGTTGGCATGGTATGCGAAATCTCTGTAACTGCAGGCGCCGAAGCCCTAATTTCGAATGAGTAAACAAAAAAGTTGGTAGCGCTTTTTTCTATCCGAATGGTATTGCGAACTTCCTCCGGAGCTCCAAGTGTAGGCACGTCTCGAGATATCGTGATCGACATCGAATTATCAGTTACAAATACAGGATTAAAATAATTATCGTATCCATTGATATATACTTTTTTTACGCCAGTAAAGCCAGAACCTTCGAGACGAATGGTTTGTCCTAAACGTGCAAATGTAACTTCTCTGTCAGGTACCGCAGATTGAGCATCTTCAAGATAAACCTTAGTTATCTTTACAGGGATTGAGTTTGCTTCATCATCGCTGTCTTCACATGAATTTAGCGAAAGAGTAATCGCAATCAATCCTAAGAATAGACATGTCTTTATAAGATTTTTATAACTTTTATTTTTCATCGGACTATACTTTTTAATGGTTATTAATCAAACAAATCTGTTATCCTATCCTCCGTAAATGTGTAGGGAACGGGAGGATCGGCAAGTTTGGGATTTTGAATTAATTCAGATTCGGGATATGGAAGCAAAAATATAGCCGGAGTAACCTCACCTACCGCTCTATTTCCGGGATCAGTTTCCGGATCTATACTGAGGTTATTAGGAGCACTAAACAAATAGGGAGTTATGGTTCCACGATTTTGATTTTTGATGTAGTTGATTACTTCCTGTTGTTGATAGTAAGCACGGCTTAACAGATCATACCAATAGCGTCCTTCCATACAAAATTCAACCCGGCGTTCGTGACGGATATCTTCCCACGTAATACTTGCTTTTGCCGGCAGGCCGGCGCGTTTTCGAACGTCGTTGAAATATTTCAATGCCGTATCATCTGAAGTGCTTGTCGCATTGCCCAGAATAGCTTCGGCATAATTCAAATAGACTTCTGCCAAACGAAGCATGTAATTATCCAAAGCAGAATTCATTCTTCCGATAGCCGGATTGTCTTTGTTGGAGCCGGTAACGCCTTTTTTAACATTCAGGGTTGTGGAGCTGTTTCCGGAAACATTTCGGTTGTAGGTAATGCCTCCATTAGCTTTATTGATTTCGGGATAATGATCTCCATAACCCATCCATGTAGCTTTACGGCGAATGGTATCATTTTTTTCGTATTCCTTGATCATGTCATACGGGCATCTTGTCCAGTCGCCCCATGCAGCATCATCACCGGTGATTTCGGAACTGTACGCAAAATAGGCCTGATGTGTGTTAATAACCCCGTATCCGGTACTGCTGTTGAGGCCTGGAACCCATTGAAATGCAAACATCGACTCTGAATTGTTGTTATATTCGATTTTGAACAAATCCGGATAATTATCCATCAATTCAAAAGAACTTTCTTCAATCACTTTTTCAGCTGCCTGTTTTGCGAGGTTCAAATAATTTTCATCTCTTGTTCCCACATTTGGGTTGATACCATAATTGGAAGCCACAAAGCCTGAGTGTGCCAAATAAAAACGCGATAACATTCCGAAAGCACTGTAGCGATTCACTCTGCCTGTTTGTCCAACATTTTCTGGCAGATATTTTGCGGCAAATTCCATATCGCGAATGGCAAATTCAAAAGCATCTTTTTGAGTATTGGAATTTACGATAGGGTTGGTTGCCAACGGCGAAGGATCTTCAGCAATAATCACGTTTCCCCATAATGAAGCAAGATACCAATATGCCGTACCACGCATAAATCTTGCTTCGGCTATGTATTGATTCTTTGCTTCCTGACTGGCAGAACTTTCATTAATACTTTTTATTACTTTGTTGGATTGTTGAACAACAACATACAGTGAAGCCCAAGCACTAACCAGCGGGCCGGTTAATCCCGTAACCGACAAATCTCCAAAAGGATAAACATAATCGGAATAAGGAGCATACAAGTTATATGACATTCCATCACCTAATCCAAAATAAAATTTATCATTGAAATCGAACCAAACTCTGTTATAAAGCGGAGCAGTAAGTGAAGGTAAATTATCGGCTGTCAAACTGCTTCCCGTTATCAGATTGTTGGGCTGAATGTCCAGAAAATCATTGCATGAGGCAGCAAAAAAAGCTAACGCGATGACGAATGAAAATATTATATTTTTTGTTTTCATATTAGATCGTTTTAAAAAGTTTAAAAAGAAACATTAAGTCCTATCGTATAGATTCTTGGAGACGGATATCGTCCATTATCCACACCATTTAACTGATTTCCACCACTGTAGGAGACTCCGACTTCCGGATCATATCCGGTGTATTTCGTAAAAGTATAAGCATTCTGAATATTTGCAAAAACTTTTAAATCCGAAAGGCCTGTGCTGCTGATTAATTTTCTCGGGAAAGTATAACCTAACGATATATTCTGAATTCGTAGATATGAACCATCTTCAATAAAACGGTCGCTGAAGGCGAAATCGTAATCGGAAGTAGCTGTGGATAAAGGCAAACGACACATGTTCCAGTCGCCACCTACAATTTTCACGTTTCTGTAATCATTGGGCCCGTTGGGATCTATCAAATCCGTTTTGGCATAATTGACGGCATAACTGAATAGGTTTGAAATATTACGACGCGGATTCCCCATGTATCGTCGTGCATAGTTGACTACATCATTTCCGTAAACTCCTGTCAGAAAAATGGTAAGATCTACATTCCCAATAGTAAAAGTATTTCCAATTCCATACGTAAATTTTGGCTCGGGATTACCAATGAAAGTGCGGTCTTTTTGATCAATAACCCCATCCTTGTTTATATCTTTATAAATATAGTCGCCAATCCACAATCCATTTTGTTCGTCAATGGTCAGGCCACTCATGACAGGAACAGGTTTCACATTGCCATTTTCATCTTTGTAATAAAAATCGGTTGCTTTTTCGAAACGACCAATAATTTGATAGCCATAAAATTGGCCAATTGGCTCTCCTACAACCGTACGATTGATGATGGTATAACCGGTAGCTCCCCAGCTCGAATCATCAATAGAACGCACGTCTTCGCCGGTTTGTGTGTTAATGGAGAGTACTTTATTTCTGTTCAGAGTAAAAACCACATTGCTTCGCCACTGGAATTTCTTGCGATCAATGTTGATGGTATTTAAAGTAAATTCAAATCCTTTATTTTCTAATGATCCCAAATTCACCCATGGTCGACTGCTTGAACCTTGTCCCGAAGTCCCTACATAAGCGGGTAGAGAAGCTTGCAGCAAAAGGTTATTTGTCTTCTTGTGGTAAGCATCGGCAATAAATTCTATTCTGCCCTTAAACAAACTCAAATCTACACCGATATTACTCGAGCTGGTTGATTCCCATGTCAAGTCTTCATTGGGTGTATTGGCGGCTATTAATCCGGAACCCCAATTGGTAGTTGATGTGGCATATGTAGCCAGCCATGCATAATTGTCGGGAATGTTTTGGTTGCCCACGAGTCCCCAACCTAAGCGAAGCTTCAAATTATCGATCGTTGTCGCGTTTTTCATAAAATCTTCTTCTGATATTCTCCAAGCAAAAGCTGCTGATGGGAACCATCCGTCGCGATTTTTTGGAGCGAACTTCGAAGAACGATCATAACGTAAGGTGCTTGTCAACATATATTTATCTGCATAAGAATAAAAAACTCGCCCAAAATCCGAAAGAAGCGCATTTGCACCTGTATATCCGTTGTTGGCAGCAGTGGTCGCATCACCCAGAGTAAGATCTGTAGCGCCATTGGTTGGAAATCCAGTACGCGAACCATTTAGATATTCCCACGAGGATTTTTGCATCTCATGTCCATACATGGCGTTTACTTTGTGTAATCCAAAAACAGCATCGTAGGTCAAAATATTTCGCCAACTCCAAAACAAATTGTTCTGCTTGGAATAGGTCCCTTCGTTATCATCCCTGAATTGTGTTTCGGATAAATAATAAGTTGGTTGAAAGCGATAGGTATTGAACAAATTATCATTGAACGAATATTCGGTACGGAAGGTCAGATTTTTTATCGGCGTCAATTCCAAATAAGTATTCGATCGTAAATCGTAGGTCTTATTGTTGTTGTCAATCAACATGGCCATAGCCATAGGATTGGTCGGCATAAACTGTTCATTCGAAGCAGCAAACGATCCGTCAGGATTACGTACAGGAACGTCTGGTGGCGTTTTAAGTGCGGTGATAACCAATGATTGATCCGAAACGGTTAATTTCTGAGAGGTGTTCGAAAAAGCAAAAGTTACTCCTGCTTTTAAATAACTTTTTACTTGCGAGTCGAATGTACCCGTTAAATTCCATCTCTCAAATCCCGAACCCGCAGCTATTCCGTCTTGGTTGGCAAATCCTCCGCTCAAATTGTATGTGTTTTTTTCTGTTCCTCCCGAAACATAAAGGTTGTGATTATGCATCAATGCTGTATTGAACAATTCCTCTTGCCAATCCGTCCCTTTTCCCAATAAATCGGGACGAACATAATTGTTATTGTAACTTATTAGTCCCAAGTCGGCTAACGTATTTCTATGGGTAGCATATTCTTGCAAATTCAACACATCAATTTTTGTTGGAATTTGCTGCCAACCGATATAACCGTTATAGCCAATAGTAGCTTCTCCTTTTTGTCCTTTTCTAGTGGTAATAAGAATAACGCCATTTGAACCCCGCGATCCGTAGATAGCAGTCGCCGAAGCGTCTTTTAAGATATCAACCGATAAAATGTCTGCAGGATTGATTGTTGCCAATGGATTAGTGTTAACATTCGATGCGCTCGATGATCCTCCTTCAATAATTACTCCATCTACAACATAGATTGGCTCGTTGGACGCATTCAGCGAATTGACTCCTCGGATACGAATGGACGCACTCGCTCCCGGTATGCCCGATGTTTGCTGCACTTGTACTCCAGCCGCACGACCCTGAAGCACCTGATCTATAGAAGTAGAGATGGATTTTTGTATCGCTTCACTGCCTACCGATACGACAGAGCCTGTCAAGTCGCTTCTTCTCATCTGCCCATATCCAACCACTACGACTTCTTCCAATCCCAAAACATCGGATTCCATTACCACATTAATGACTCTCTGGTTACCAATTTTAACGGTTTTTGTTTTAAAACCAATGTAAGAAAATGTAATTGACGAGTTTGGAGAAACAACAAGGTTGTATCTTCCATTTACATCCGTTACCGTGCCATTAGTAGTTCCAACTTCAATAACGTTTACCCCTATTAAAGTTTCGTTGTTTTCATCGGTAACCGTTCCGCTAATCTCAAAACTTTGAGAAAATACATACTCCGAGATAATTAGGGCTAATACCAAAAACCCCAATTTTGTTAATGCTTTTTTGATGTCTTTCATATCAAATATATTAAAAAAATTTGATTATATATAAATGAAAATTACTAAGCAAATTTAAAGAAAGTAGAATAATCTCGTTTGCTCAAATGTTACCTTCTTTTTGCTGCAGGTTACATCAAGAGAAAATAATGTTACAAATCCTTTAAATTTGGATACAAATCGCTGCGTCGAAACCTACCCGTCAGGTCAACAACCCCTGCCCTTACCCGAAGCCCTAAAAAGGAGGTTGAAAAATCATCTGTTGTTATTCACTAAAGTTTCGCACTTCGCTTTAATGATTTGAAAGACGGAAAATAAAGAAGTGCGATTTAGTTATTCCCCGTCCGATTATCAATATATTAATAATTCCATTTTCGTCAACCTGCTTCCCGGAGCAGAGGAGCAAGCATTTTTGAAACCAATTCTGCCGTCTTGGGACAATTCATGATCAACTCAAACAATTCGTCGATATCTTTCTCCAATGCTTCGCATATGTAAAGCTTTACATAACTTTTTGTTCGCCCCGCATGCAAATCAATCCTGCAGCTTGCAAGAGAGCTGCGCCGCCTCACCGGAGAGAAGGCAATACGAAGCCAAGGGCGTTGCCGGCAACGGCAGGGTTTGCAGGAAGGCTTAGTAAGTACTGTGAACATAGCGAAAGCGAACCGATTTTGGCGGTCAGCCGGGGTAAGGTTGCAAAAAGTGCCGGCAGATGCGAAGGGGTGAAGTTAAACCAAAGATGGGGACATTTTATTGCTGAGTGGAGGTTTAAGCAAAGACAATGCAGGTTGCAATACCGGCAGGAATTTGCACAAAGAAGTTGTGACGAGCATGCTTCATTGCGAATCCGTGCGAGTGTTCAGTATCGGAGTTTTTTTCCGGCAGATTGCCACAGGCTAGAAACACCGGAAAAGCTTTGAGAACAAAGAACCGGCCACCACCAACAGAATATCATGTGTATATATTACTCAAAAAGTACTCCACATTTCAATGGAAAAGTATACCGGTCAGCAACAAGAATGGATAGCATCCGTTCATAAAAAATGATAAGCATGTATACAAAACAAGAAATAATCATCAGGAGTTATCGTGAGGGAAAAAGTCAGAGACAAATATCGCGAGAACTACAAATAAGTCGCAAGACGGTAAGAAAGTATCTCAGAGAACATGAAGAGGCGCTGCAATCAGCCGTGAGTGAAGCAGCAGGCCGGACAAGTAATTTATCGAGAGCACCAATCTATAAGAAGGTATAACCACGCACAAAAATAAAATTAACCCGTGAGGTAGAGTCTGCAATAGACCGGTTGCTTGAAAAGAATGAACAAAAGAAGCAGCAAGGGCAGGGAAAGCAGCTGCTCAGGGAAGAAAGACATACTCGAAGCACTTCAAGGTCAGGGCTATGAAATAGGTTACACTGCGGTATGTAATTAGAGTTTGTTTATAAAGTCCTATATTTTTTGCTTTATTATTAAAAACCGATTTTTTTTTAAAAGTTTTCTTTTTTAAATTTCACGTTTTATAGTTTTAAACCTACTCGTGCCGGGTAATTTTTAATTATATACATTTATTAGTACAATTTTACAGAGTTCTTTGACGTCTTGACACACCAATCCCTATGTTGATTTTCATTATAAGACTTTGAAAGCGGTTTTTCCTATTCCAACATCCTGTTCACCATTACTCGGAGATTGTATCCCAATATACTCCAGGCAACTTTTGAACAGAATTTCTCAAATCCATCCCATAGTACTCTTTGCAGATCGAATCCTCTTTTGAGGTTGGATATGACCGCCTCAGTAGTTCCTCTCCACTTTTTGAGTATTCTTTCTGTTTCCGGTGAAATGACGATGTTTTGCAAACTTTTGGTTACTTTGGTAAATACAATATTGGTTAGTCCCAACTCTTTGCATTTTTCAAGGTTTTCTTGGCTGCAAAAACCACCATCGGCGGAAGAACTCTCGGGGATACGAGTATAATTGGTTTTAATTCTTGTAATACTCGGAATAAGCAAACTTTTGTTGGTCGGATAATGAACATTGGTCTCAATATTGGTGGTATCGGTACTTATTTTATCTACCGTTTCAATGCCTTCCGATATAGCTATATTGTTTATTTCTATAATGATAGACCTGATAGACTTTTCGCTGATTTTGGATATGTATTTTTGCATTACAGAATAACTGTAGCCCTGATTATCTTCCGGTCTCAAAAACATGGATCATATTCTCGAATCATACATATACATATACATATACATATCTATTTCTAATTCTCTGTATGTGAGACGTTTTATCTCTTTATATATGGCAGCACGCAGTACTTGTTCCACCGTAGGTGAATCTTTGCGACCAAAACTGCTTTCTTTGATGTCCGAAAGAATATCACTGCTGACCAATTTTACAAAATGGGGGGTTCTGTCCAACAATACATCGAAAAGGGCTAATTCGGGATGTAAACCCCAAATAGGTGTGTCAAAACGGAGCTTGAGTTCATTATACAGTTTCATATTGCTTTAATTTTTAGCTAAAAAATAAATATCAATCATATAAACAAACTTTTAAACAACTTTCCGACTAAAAAACATACTCTAATTACCATGCACGGCACACCCGAAAAAAGGGTGTCCGAACAAATATTATTCGAACACCCTTGAGAAAATTGTGTAGTATTAACTTATACTAGTCCCAATTTGGATTCTGTTTGAGAGCAGAATTGAGATCAATTACGGTTTTTGGGAAAGGAAGCAATTCGTGTTTGCCTTTCTTGAAACCAAGATTGCTTTCACCATATTTCTCCACATAGTAGTCAGCAGGGAAATTATCATCTGACTCATCAACGTAACCTTTGTGTACTGTACCTATGCCTTCAGCCAACTCATCGCGTAGGTGAGCAACATAGTAGCCTTGTTTTTCGAGACTCTCAGTCTTGCCCCAACGGATAAGGTCGGCAGAACGTGTACCTTCAAGCCACAACTCAAATCGTTTTTCGTTCTGAACAGCTTCAAGAGTGAGCTCTGTAGAAACGGTCTTTGATCCCGCACGAATCTGAATATCCTGGAGGCACTTAAGACCAAGACCATCGTCATCGCTAGTCCGAGCACATGCTTCAGCATAGAGGAGAAGAACTTCTGCGTAACGCATGAGACTAAGGTTCCTGTCCCATGAAGCGTCAATTGCGTTAAGGTCTCCCTGATCTTTGTGAACAACAATCTTCCAACAGAAATATCCTTCGTTTCCATAGATAAACTGATTCGGTATAATACCACGTTCAGGATCTTTTTCCTTAAATGAAGTTCTACCAGGTGTAAAAGTATCACCGTCGGAAAGCCACTGATGATCGTAAAGGATTTCATCGTATGTTTTGATCCAAGCTTTACGACGAGCTGAATTCATACCGTCATTCTCGATAAGGTCTTTAGCAAATTTCCCGGTTGGATTAATCCATCCCCAACCATTATTGTTAATTTGTGCATCCTTTAAGTTCGAACCATGAAGCCATTCAAAACGCCAGTTGAAAGTCATGTGATCGTTCCAGCCAACACGGTATTTATGATCGGGATTACTAATAACAGCAGGATCAGGAGTGATGTTGAATTCAAACACCGATTCAGATGTGGCTTTTCCATCAGCATGACCAATTCTTATCATGTCTTCAGATGGCACCAATTCGTAATTGCCAGAATTTATTACTTCCCTGAGAGCTGTCTTAGCACCGTTGTAATCCTCTTTCCAAATAAGAGCTTTACCTTTAATGGCATTAGCAAAACCTTTGGTAATTTTAACAGCACCTGCCTTGTCGTCTGGCCCTTGACGTTCTGTAAGATCAGGAAGAGCAAGATCGATTTCATTTACAACCCAGTCCATAACTGCTTCCTGAGATTCAGCGTTTTCAGGACGAGATTTACTTGAGAGAACTTCTTCTACGATAGGAGGCGTACCCCAGTAAATACCGAGCATCATGTGGTCGTATGCTCTCATAACTCGTGCCTCGGCAACGCAGCGTTTCATGGTCTCTGAAAGTGATCCGAGTTTATCTTCAGTGAAGTTATTAATCACTAAGTTACACTTGTGAATAGAGCGATAAAATGCAGTATATGCAGCAAGCGGAACTGGGTTTTGGTTCGTATAACGAAATTGTTGGTATTCTCTTTGATCTACACAGTCACCAACACCAGAACCAGCCAGGTATATATTATCGGATTGAAAGTTAGTGAGTCCAAAAATTGGTCCGTAATTATACTCGTTGTCCGACTTGGCGAAGTTCTTGTGTGTATCAAAATACACCCCTACCAATGCAGCTTCTGCGTCTGCATCTGTCTTGTAGAAATCTTCCATTGGGAGGACACCCTTTTGGGGGATGTCAAGTACGTCTGGGTTACATCCTGTAAATACCAAGGAACTAATACAGAATAATAAAATATATTTTTTCATAAATTTAATTTTTTAGAATGAGAAATTAACACCAAAGATAACTTGTTTAGCTGTTGGGTATGTACCAAAATCGATACCAAGTTGGTTCGAATTATTAGCTGAAGCAGCTTCAGGATCAAGACCGATGTAGTTGGTGAAAGTGAAGAAGTTTTCAAGAGAACCAAATACCCGGAGATTGCTGATATGAAGCTTACTTGTTATTGAGTTAGGAAGATTGTATCCTAACTGAATCTGCTTGATCTTGAAATAAGAACCGTCGAATACAGTGAGATCAGAGCTGTATGCATCTCTATTCCAGTTGGGTACAGTTGGGAACTTACTGCCAGAGTTTTCGTAGAACCATGCGTAGTTGTTACAATATGGACGGTCTGTACGGTATCCTTGAATCAGAATTTCGTGACCACCTGCTCCTGTTCCAAACAATAAGAAATCAAAGCTTTTGTATTCAAGGTTGATAGTGATACCGTATGTATAGGTTGGAAGTCCGTTGCCGATATTTGTCATGTCGTTTGAATCCCACACGCCGTCACCGTTTACATCCTCGTATATTGCACTTCCATCATCAGCCAATTCTTTGAATTTATATCCGTAGAAATACCAGAGAGGTTCGCCTTTTGAACACCGTGTGGTGATAGCGCTTCCCTGAAGTCCTACACCGTCAATTTTGTCAATTATCGGATCGAGGTAAGTAAGTTTATTTTTGACAGTTGATAAGTTGGTATTAACAGAATAAGCTAAATCACCAATTTTGTCTTTCCAACCAAGTTCAATTTCAAGACCAACGTTCTCAACGTTACCAGCATTGAGTGTGGTGGTACCAACACCTGACTCAATCACTGGTTTAGCATTTACAAGAAGCCCCTCAGTTTCTTTTTTGTACCAATCGAAAGTAAAAGAAAGTTTTCCGTTGAGCAAGCGGGCATCAAGACCAAGGTCAATTTGTTCAGACTCTTCCCAAACTAAGTCTGGATTAGGCAATCCAACCCTACTGTCTGGTATCGAACCGTAAGAAAGTGTAGGATCGTATGGAATGTACTGATACCAGTCGCTGTTAGCCGCAATAACACCAGCGTATGGATAATTGTTAAGAACGCTAATGTTACCATTGCGTCCCCAAGATCCACGAAGTTTCAGGAATGTAAGTACGTATTCGCTGATATTGTCTCGTATGAAAGACTCATTACTAAGCGTCCATCCTGCTGATAATGACGGGAAATAACCCCAACGTGAATCTTTTGGAAGTTTCGATGCGTCGAATGCGTCAGCGCGGTAGTTTGCCTGGATACTATATCGATTGTCGTAGCTATATATCAAACGACCAAAATACGAAATGTTCTTTGAATCGTTTGGTGCATTGTTAGCTGTCACCTTAGCATCTGGTTTCAGATAATCAATATAACGGTAATTTGGTTGGTAACCCTGAAGGATATCTACACCCTCACTAACTACTCCAACATTGTCCGAATGATGCATTTCATAGGACATACCTGCCATTGCACCAATTTCGTGTTTAATCCCAATTGTCGCATTGTAGTTGATGAAGTTTTCAAACTGATAGTAATAAGAGGTGTTTGCATCTGCACTTATACGATAAGTTGTTCTGCGAACAAATTCATTTGCTTCGAACGGGAACTCATATTGGTGTGCATTGCCCTGATTGATACGATAACCAAGACGGGACGTGTAAACTAATCCTTCAATAGGGTTGAAGTTCAAATAAGAAAGTCCGCGAACATTGATACCCTTGTTATATCCATCAATGGCATCTCTCCTGATTAATGGGTTAGAAGACTGTGTTTCACCGCTAATTGGAGATATTCTGTAGTATATGCCATCTTCGTTCTTAAGAACTGCAACTCCGTCTGCGATAGCTTGCTTTTGTCTTGGTGTCAATTGGTCTTCGTTTTCAACCAAAGGACCGAAAAGAGGATCGGAAGTAATTGCACCTAAAAGAGCTGAACCATTGTCACTCTGTTGAGAAACAGACTTTGTTTTCCATTTTTCAATGGAGTTATTGGTACCAATGGTAAACCAGGGTTTGATTTTGTAATCTCCGTTTAACTGAAGAGAAAATCTCTCGTAAACATCCTTGTTACCAACGAAAATACCGTCATTCTTAACATAATTCAGAGCAGCGAAGCAGGAACCTTTATCGTTACCACCCTGGAAACCGATAGTGTGACGAGAGTTCCATGTAGGTTCAAATACTTCGTCAGCCCAATTGACTTCAGTACCAGGAACATAACCCGCATTTTGTAATATCTGATCTGTAAGGAATCCTTGTTCCTTACCGTAAGCTATATATTGCTCAGCATTCATAACATCCAATTTGCGAGAAAGGCTGCTAAGCTGCAACTGTGTATTGTAGAATATATTCCCTTCTTTTGATTTAGAACCGCTCTTAGTTGTAATGAGTACAACACCATTACCGGCCTGAGCACCATAGATAGCAGCAGAAGCAGCGTCTTTCAAAATTTCCATCGATTCGATCATTTCCGGGTCGAGATATTGAATATTGTCCACTTTCAAACCGTCAACGATCAACAATGGTCCGTTTTGATCAGAGTTTGAAGACATACCACGAACGCGGATATCTGCGCCCTTACCAGGAGCACCGGAATTTGATAATACTTGAACACCGGCCGCTTTTCCCTGAAGTGCAACTGCAGCATCTGATGTAGAGCGGTTTTTCAAGTCTGTAGCTGAAACTACAGCCACAGCACCTGTTAAATCACTCTTCTTCTGAGTACCATAACCGATTACAACTACCTCTTCCAGGTCAACTGCAGTTGATTTCATTGTAACATCAATTTTGCTGCGTCCCGCAATTTTAATAATCTGCGTCTCCATTCCAACAAATGAGAAAACAAGAGAACTTTGCGGATCTTCAACATCAAGGGAATAAAAACCATCTACATTAGTTATAGTCCCTTGTGTAGTCCCTTCTACTACCACTGTAACTCCAGGCATAGGATTATTATTCTCATCCGTTACTGTACCGCTCACGTTATGTGACTGGGCTATACTCAAGAATGAGAAAAATAACATAGGTAACACAATTAGTGCAACCTTTAAAAATCGATTTTTTTTCATAGATTGATGATTTTAAGTGAATTATTAAAAAATAAATGAAACTTTTAAACATGTATAATCGCATCTACTAATTTCTGTAACCAAAATTTCCGACCGAACCTTTTGAGACATAAATTAGCTATATTAAATAAATATTTAACAAATATAGATGAATGTAACCGACATTATTTGCTCAAATGTTACCTTCTTTTTGCTGCAGGTTACATCAACTGAATATTTTGTTACAAAATGTTGTATAATAGTTGCGGATTGAGGGTCAATCAGAAAGCATTATATTGTATAATACATTCAATCGGTAAAATAGGCGTGATTTGTTAGCGTTTAGCATATCATCCGGCTTCGAAGATTCGATACACTGATTTTTCTTTGCTATCATTGTCAACAAGCTGAAAATTTGTTTTCCGTGTTTTGGTATTCTACGAATTGACATCGAGTAGCTACTAATATATCGGGATATGTATAAATAAATTGTGTGTAAATTGAAAATTATTATGTATTTTTGTCAATATTTCTGTTGGTAAGGGTAACATGAAAAAGCAATTTTTACTCGTTTATATTTTATTTGGATGTATTGTGTTTGAAGCATACAGCCAGATAGGAATCTTTTATTCCACCGATAAAGATATATCCAACAGTTTGATTAACTGTATTTATCAAGATAAACGCAACTACTTGTGGATTGCCACAGAAGATGGATTGAATAAATTTGACGGAATCAAATTTACGGTTTATAAAAATAAACCTAACGATTCAACATCTCTTAAAAATAATTATGTAAGATACCTGTTTGAAGATTCGAAAAACCGTTTTTGGGTGGGTTGCATAAACGGGTTGCAGCAATTCGACCGAAAAACCAACCATTTCGAAGAAATCAAATTATTTTCATCACACAAACGAATATACACTCACATCACTTCTATTACCGAAAGTAATGATGGCTCTATCTGGTTAAGTACATCGGGTGAGGGGGTTTTAAAAATATCAAATGAGAATGGCAAAATTTTTAGCACTGTTTCTGAAATAAATTCAAACTTGCCTACCGCTCACCTGACTTTTATTTTTCAGGATAGTGACGGGAAATATTGGATTGGTGCCGAAAATTACGGGCTCTATCTTTACGATGCTTCAACCGGGCAAATGCATTCTTTCAGCGTTCAAAATCGGAAAATCGGGAATAATGAAATATCCGCTATCACCGAAGACGACAACAAGAATATTTTTGTGGGTACACTTTCTGGCGGTCTCTACGTATTCGATCGACAGCACTTTTCTTTCGTTCCACTAAAAGATGCCGATGGCAACGAATCATTGCCGATAAAAAGTTTATTTTTCGACAACAAGCAAAACAGACTGCTCGTAGGTACAGACGGGCAAGGTCTCAGAAAATTAAACGATAAAACACGGCTACTGGAAAAGATAGAAATCAATTCATCTCCTTTCGATTTTTCAAAAACAAAAGTTCATTCCATTTTGCGAGACAACGCAGGAAACCTGTGGTTCGGACTTTTTCAGAAAGGGGTTTTTCTGGTAAGAAACAACCCTTATCAATTCAATTACATCGGTCACAAATCCTACAGTCAAAATCTTATCGGAACAAGTTGCATCGCATCAGTATTTAAAGACAAAAACAACACCTTGTGGATTGGTACGGATAACGACGGACTGTTTCAACTTAGAAACGACACAAAAAAATCCATTCACTATGCACATACGAATCATCCGAGATCCGTTCCCAATACCGTATCGGCAATTGTGGAACTTGACAACGGCGAAATGTGGTTGGGATCTTTTTCACAAGGATTGGCCCTTTTCGATAAACATACCGGTCACTGTACTTACTACAACAATATTCCTCCACATATTCAATCCAACAACTGGTCTATAAAAATCAACTGCCTGATTAAAGATAATCAAAATAATTTATGGATTGGAACACATGGGGGAGGTCTTTACGTATTTGATACATCCTCGCGAACCTATATTAAACATTATGGAAGCAATGCGATATGCAACGAATGGATATGTTCGTTATTCATGGACAAAAAGGGAAGAATATGGGTAGGAACATATAAAGGGTATTCCATTATCGACACGAAAAATTTGCACATCCAAAACAATGTGGCATCCGAATTGTCAAATGCCGTCGTCTATACACTATCTCAGGACAAAAAAGAAAATATGTGGGTCGGGACAACAGAAGGGTTATACATCTTGGACGGCAAAAACGGGACTCTTCTGGGAAAATACACTACAGAAGACGGGTTGCCAAGCAATGTCATCTGCGGAATTGTGGAAGATGGTCAGCAAAACATATGGTTGAGCACCCATAACGGTTTATCCAAATATAATACGCGAGAAAACCGGTTTATTAATTATTACAATTCCGATGGATTGCAAGGAAACGAATTTTCGAGGGGTGCATTTTACAAAAATTCCTCAGATGAAATTTATTTCGGAGGTATAAATGGCATTACTTTTTTTAATCCATCTCAAATAAAAGAAAAACGAGAAGAACTTCAATTATATCTGATTGCATTAAATATCGGGGACAAAACCGTTTTTTACAACAATAAAAACAAAAAAGACAAACCGCTGCGTTTCATCTCCGATCTAGATACCATTTATTTGGATTATAAGGACAATATTTTTAATCTGGAATTCTCGACTTTTGACTTTGGTATCCCCGAACAAATTTCTTACCGATACCAAATGGAAGGATTTAACAACAATGAGTGGATTCATATGGAACCGGGAGTCAATAAAATTCATTTCACCAATATCGATTATGGCAAACACAAACTAAGAGTTGCCGCATCTGTACACGATACCTCTTCCCCTATCAAGGAGCTCACCATTATCATATCTCCACCTTGGTATCTTTCTTGGCAAGCAATGTCAGCCTATGTGCTACTTTTTCTTCTAGTGGCTTATGGAGTAACCAAATATATTTTTGACCGCATAAAATATCGAAACGAACTTATTCGCAGGCAACATATAGAAGAAATTAACGAGGCAAAACTTCAATACTTCACCAATATTTCGCATGATATCAGAACTCCAATGAGTCTCATCATTAGTCCACTCGAAAAATTGATGGCTTCTGAAAACGATACCCAAAAACAATATACTTATCAGATTATGTACCGAAATGCAAACCGCATTTTGCGCCTCATGAATCAGCTGATGGATATACGAAAAATAGAAAAGGGACAAATGATGATGAAATTTCAAGAAACAGATATGGTCGGATTTATAGAAGATTTGATGAAAACATTCGAACACATTGCACAGAAACGCCATATCGATTTCAAATTTATTCACGAAGATCCAAAATTGAATGCATGGATCGACATGAACAACTTCGATAAAGTAATGATGAATGTATTATCCAATGCTTTCAAATTTACACCGGATAATGGCATTATTACGGTTAAAATGAAATCGGTTTATAACGCGAAGAAAGATGAATTCCACACAAAGAACTATCTCGAGATCGTGGTTTCAGATTCTGGCACAGGTATCGATGAAGAAGATACAGAAAAAATTTTCGAGCGCTTTTATCAAAGTGAAAACAATTATATGGGTAAAAATGTAGGAACCGGTGTGGGACTGCATTTATCTCGATCAATAATGAGTCTTTTGCATGGAACTATTGTTGCCCGAAACAAAAAAGACGAAAAGGGGGCTGAGTTTATTATCCGTTTACCGTTGGGTAAAGAACACCTTTCTTCTAAAGAAATAAACACATCCTCGGCAACAAAGGAATCCGTTGAAACAATAATAGAACAGCCAATCTCACTTTATGAACAACTGAATCCGGTTCCTGAAAATAAGATCAAACCTAAAACAAAATTCCAAGTACTGATTGTGGAAGATGATGACGAAATACGTAATTATTTAAAAAACGAATTATCATCCTATTTCAAAGTAGAAGAAGCCACAAACGGGAAAGGAGCATGGAAAATGATTCATGAAAAACGTCCCGACCTTATCATAAGTGATATTATGATGCCCGAAATGGACGGAATTATGTTGTGCAAGAAAATAAAATCAAATGTTGAAGTCAACCATATTCCGGTGATTCTGCTTACAGCCAAATCAACCGTTTCCGATAAAGCAGAAGGCCTCGATGTAGGTGCCGATGCCTATATCGTAAAGCCTTTTAACATTGATCTGCTGATAAAACAGAGTATGAATTTAATTGAAAACCGAAATCGCATAGAAATAAAACCTCTCGAAAATAAAGAAATAAAAGATATACTCACACCAACACCATTGCAATCGGCAGATCAACAGCTGTTGGAAAAAGTAGTGAAATTAATTAACGAAAATATTTCAGACCCCGATCTGA
>Ga0265293_10001907_pt1 | contig 43859 bp, 38 predicted proteins | sample Munlanlewell138R_FD_192505 | JGI IMG/M metagenome (GOLD analysis project Ga0265293, IMG submission 192505) | Leachate microbial communities from a municipal landfill in Southern Ontario, Canada - Leachate well 138R | ecosystem: Engineered > Solid waste > Landfill > Unclassified | place: Canada...
GGTTTTTCTTTTTACCGGCACCCTGTCGGCGATGTCGAGAAATGAAGCCAAGCAGAGGGTCAAGGCCCTGGGAGGCCAGGTCGTTTCAGCCATCAGCCGTAGGGTGACCGACCTGGTTGCGGGCGACAAGCCGGGGAGCAAGCTGACGGAAGCTGAAAAGCTGGGGATCAGGATCCTCGGCGAGGAAGAGTTTAACCGGATCATTGGACAGCAGGGTGGATGACAATGAAGAGCAGACGGGTGCACGTGATCGTGCACGGCCTTGTTCAGGGAGTGTTTTTTCGGGATTACACCAGGAGACAGGCATGGATACTGGAAGTCAACGGCTGGGTCCGCAACCGGCGCGACGGGACCGTTGAAGCGGTGATCGAGGGAGAGGAGGACAGGGTGGCGGCGATGATTGACTGGCTGCACACGGGGTCCCCCCATTCGGTGGTCGAATCCGTTGACGTCCGGGACGAAGAACCCCTCGGTGAGAAAGGGTTTGATATCAGGTACTGATTTCCCGCAAATACAGCGCAGCAGAAAGAGAGAGGAATGAAAAAAGTTCAGATGCCGTCCGGCAGGCCCCTGGGGAGGATTGTCTGCCCGCATTGCGGCAATGACAGGGAATTCATCGAGGTTGCCCGCAATGTCGTTGTGACCACGAAGTATGTGCAGAACAATGACGGCAGCTTTACCCCCGTAGAGGACGACAGCGAGGTGACGGGCAAGGTTGAGCTCTACTGCGGCGAATGCGACGCCGATGTCAGTTTTTTCCACGACCACCTGACCGAGATGCTCTTCTGACCATGGCCCCCCGGATAATTCACGACAACGATTCACTGTTCGACCGGTATCACGAACTGGCGGCAGGGGATATCGTTGTCGGCAGGGTGCGGCTGCGGCGCGGAGAGGAGCACCTGCTTCTCGACCTGGAGGCGCGGGGGATCAAGCTTGTCCCCTCCGCGACCGCGCAGCTCTGCAGCCGCTCCAAGGTGTTCCAGGCAAGAATTCTGGATCGCTTCATGGTGCCCGGCACGGCGCCGGTTTATGACCCGCACGACCTGATGCGCCTGCTCACCGAATACGGCCGCCGGGGCGTGGGCCGGACTGTCTGCAAGCTTGACCGGGCAAACGGCGGCCAGGGAGTACTGCTGTTCCCGTCGTTGGAGGACGTCTACAATCAGGCCGTTCCCGGTTCGCTGCCCTTTCCCTTTGTCGTCCAGCCGTTTGTCGACGGGAGCCGGGACGTCCGGGTTGTCCTGCTGGGAGAGTACGTGGAGGCCTATGAACGGCGGAATCCCGGAAATTTCCGGCATAATCTGCATTGCGGAGGAGAAAGCATCCCATGGGAACCGGGCCGGAAAGAGCTTGATCTCTGCCGGCAGGCCATGGAAAGGGCGGGCTTTCTCTACGCCCATGTTGACGTGCTGGTTGCGCCCGATGGCGCGGTGTATCTGAATGAAATAAATCTGCGGGGCGGGTTGCGGGGGGCGGCGATCGGCCAGCGGGAATATCTCCAGGCGGTCGACCTGATCCATTCCCGGGTGCTGGCTGGACTGCGGAAAGAAACCTGAGAGTGTTCCGCCTGCGGTTCGGGGGGTGGGAAGTGGCAGCGCCCCACCCCGCTGCGGGGACGAATGAGCGGAATCAAATGTTTGCGCTGCCGGCTGTGCAGGGAAAAATTCGTAGGTCGGGGTGAGCTTGCGAACCCCGACACAAAGCTCGTGGGAATTGTTGGAGTTCGCGAGCTCACTCCAACCTACGAAACTGCGACCTATCTGTTTGATCTACCGTTATGTTGTTGATGAGTCCGGAGTTTGCCGACAGGGCTGGATGGGATGAAGGCGCAGGAGATGTCGTAGGTTGGCGGTAAGCGCAGCGAACCCCAACAATTCCTATAGGTTAGGTTGGGCTTTGCGAGCTCATCCACTTCTGCCCGATCCAACGTCATGGTCTTCACGAGCTGAGGATTGTTGGTAATCAACAAAAAAAAAGGAAGACTGATCCTTCAGCCTTCCTTTTGTGCGAATCAGGGATGGTACTGAATCAGACGCATCCTGTCGGTTTCGGCAGCCCGGCCATTTTACAGGCTCCCTTACCGGGTCCGCTCGGGAAAAGCTCGTAGATCCTCTTCAGAGGGAAGCCGGTGGTCTTGGACAGAATCCGAACCATGGGGGCGATGCCGTTCTTCTTGTAGTATTCCTGAAGTGCGTCAATAACTTTCTGGTGCTCGTCGGTCAACTCGGAAATACCTTCGATTGTCTTTACATAGTCAACCCAGTTTTCATCCCACTCTTCCATGCCATTGGCGAGGAAGCCGTCTTCGTCTACAGCGTAGCTTTTTCCATTGTGCTCGATAGTTGCCATGTTATCCTCCTTGCGGCAATGTATTAACGTCCATGCAAACTAAATCTTACCCCTGTCATAATGAGTAAAATTGATTTACTATAGGGTAAAATCTTTGTCAAGCAAACAACATTATTTTTTTGAATGAATGAGCAATCAGTTTTTCCCCTGGCAACTTTCCTTTTTTCCTTGTAAAAAGCCCATGTTTTCAGGATGATTCGATGCCGCCCGCCGGCGGCGAAAAGTTTTTATATCCGCCGGAAACGGCGCTGTTCGTCTTTTCATGATTCAGGAGCGAAAACCCCATGCTGAATATTTTACGTAAGAAAGCCCAGTCCATCGTTATCCAGGCCGTCGTTCTGATTATCGCCATCGTTTTCATTTTCTGGGGTGTGGGGACGAACATCGGCGGCAAGAGAAACATGCTGGCCTCCGTCAACGGAGTGGAAATCCCGTATCAGGATTATCAGCGAAACTACGATAACGCCGTGGAAAACCTCCGCGTCCAGTTCGGAGGCTCCATTCCCCAAGGTCTGCTCGAAGGACTCGACCTGAACCGCCAGGTGCTGAACCAGTTGATTCAGGCTGAAATCCTCCGGCAGGGAGGCCGCAAGATGGGAATCACCGTCAGCAAACTGGCCACCCAGGAGGAAATCATGGACATGGAGGTCTTCCAGACCGACGGTCAGTTCGATCTGGCCCGTTACCGGGAGATCCTCAGCCAGAACCGGATGACGCCGACCGTGTTCGAGGCCGGCCTGCGCAATGACCTGCTCACCAGCAAGGTCACCGAGGCGATCCGAAGTTTCGCCCTGGTCACCGACAACCAGGTGGAAACCGTTGCCGCCTATGCCGGCGAAGAGGTGAAACTGGCCTATGCCGCGGTGCGCGGTGAAGATATGACGGCCAGGGTGCGGATCGAGGAGGAGGCGCTGGCCGCCTGGTACGACGAACGGAAAAACGACTATCTCTCCGACCCGAAGATCCGTCTGCAGTATCTGTTTTTCAGCTATGACGACGATCTCGGCCAACTGACGGTCACCGACGAGGCGGTCAGGGCGTACTACGAGGAGAACATCGGCACCTATTCCGTCCCGGAAAGGCGCCGTGCCAGGCATATCCTCCTGCGGGTTTCGGAAAGCGATGATGCCGGGGTCCGGGCCGCCAGGAAGAAGAAGGCGGAGGAGATTTTGGAGATGGCGCGGGAGGGGAACGATTTCGCCGAGCTCGCCAGACAGTATTCCGAGGATCCTTCCGCCGCCAATGGGGGCGATCTCGGCTTTTTTAGCCGGGGCGCAATGGTTGAGCCGTTTGACGATGCCGTTTTCCGGATGCAGCCCGGCGACATCAGCGAGGTGGTGGAGACGGTTTTCGGCTTTCATATCATCAACCTGGAAGAGGTCAGTCAGTCAGGTGTCCGTTCCCTTGACGAGGTCAGGGACGAAATCGTCGACCAACTGAAGCAGAAGGTGGTCAAGGGGACTACCTTCAAGCGCGCTTCACAAGCCTACGAGGATATCATCCGGGCCGGAAGCCTGGCGAATTATACCGCCGGCGGAGAAGGGGAACCGGTTACTCAGACCGACTATTTTTCCCGCAATGAGCCGTCCGGTCCGCCGGTTTCCGACCCCAGGTTCCTGCAGGAGGCATTCAGGCTGAAGAAGGGGGAGTTGAGTTCGCTGGTGGAAACAGGCGATGGCTATGCCATCCTTTTTGTCGATGATGTCCAGGAGCCGCAGGTTCCGGCACTGGAAGCCGTCCGCGAACAGGTCGAAGTCGATTACCGGAGAGCAAGGAGCCTGGAACTGGCCCGAGAGGAAGCGGAAAGACTGCTCAACGAGGCCCGGGACAAAAAAAGCCTTGCCGCTGCCGTGCCGGCGGAGATCGGGATCAAGGAATCAGGCTATATCCGGCACACGGATCCGGCATCTGCGGGAGAAGTGCCGGCCCAGGTTGTGCAGGAAGCATTTGAGCTGTCCGCCGGAGAAAAGCTGCCGCAGCAGCCGGCTGCCGTCGGTGATGCCTTCTACCTGTTCGAGCTCGTTGAAAAAAGGCAGGGGGACCGGTCCATGGACGAAAGCGAGCGCGCCAAGCTCCGCGAACAATTGCTCACCTCGGTGGAGAACGAATTGATGACCGGGTGGCTGACCTGGATGGAAAGCAAGGCGGATATCTGGGTCAATGAACAGCTTCTGCGATAGGATCCGGCTGCGCAGGGAGTCTTGAGTCGGCAGTCGGCAGTCGGCAGTCGGCAGTCGGCAGTTTGGGATTTGAAGCCTGTCGTCTTGTCAGCGTTGCAAAACCCTTCTCCCGGGGAGGTAAGCGAACAAGTGAGACTCCGGGTAGGTGCCCCGGTGGGGCGGATGAGGGGGATTCCCCTGACAGCCTACAGGCTAAACACCTGATCCGCTCGGATACGTGAGCCTGCAGGCGAACCACCAAAACTGCTCATGCGTGGCGGAGAAATTTTCGATTTCGATTTCGATACCGATTTCGATTTCAATGGGGGTTTCCTGCACGGCGCGCAGCCTGTAGGTTGGGGTGAGCCAGAGAACCCCAACAATTCCGATCGGTTACGTTGGTCTTTGCGAGCTCGGCCCAACATGCGACTTGTATTCATTATCACCGGCGACTTTCCTCAATTCGTAATTCTGCATTCATAATTCGACAGATTCCCTTCCTGCATCGGCGGTTCATATTTTTTTTTATTAAATAAACACCGTTTCCGTGGTATATTATTATTTCTTTTGGTTTTTTTTGTGCATTCTATTTCCGGATCCCCATGATTGCTGAACAGGAACAGGCTGCTCTCTCGGTCATCGCGGCCCTGCCGCCGTTTGAAAAATCACTGCTGCTTTGCATATCGGTAATTTACGAGCCGGTCTCAGCCGCCTTTCTGCTGACCTGCATGCAGAAAGCGGACTTCGGTGGGCTTGGAACTTTCCGCCCCGGAAAGGAGGAATTGCAGGCAGCGATAATGGAGCTGCGCCGGAAAAAACTCCTGGACGAGAAAAACCGCCTTCACCAGCCCCTGGTTGAATACGTTACCAGGCATGCGATAGAGCTGGGCATCTTCCCCGAGCTTGCCGCCGTTGTCGAGAAGCAGGCCCCCGTGTCCTACCAGTACGGCAAGCGGACCACCAGGTGCTGGCGGGCCATGCGCCAGTTCCGCATCGGCGTCTACAGCAGGGATTTTGACAAGATCGAAGAGGCGCAGATTTTTCTCGACGAGCACTGCCGGACAAGTTTTGCCGGGAAAGCGCCGGCGGTCCCGGTTGCGGCCGAGGCCTTTGATGCCGGCTGGTTCGGCGGCCTGCCCGGCTCCCTCCAGTTTTACCTCCTTGAGCAGATTTTGCGGTACAGCATGGCGCGGCTGCAACATTACCCGCCGGTACTGGATTATCTTGAAGATGAATCGGTCATAACCGTTTCGCCCGATGAACAGGTTCCTTTTCACCGCCTGCTGGCCGGATATCTGCTCCTGCAGGGGCGGCTGGACAACCTTGAACAGTTGCTGGACCGCCATGCCGAGTCCTTCAAGGCTTCCGGGTTTGCCGGCACGGTCACATTCCTGCGTGGTGATTCCGGCGCCGCCTTTGATCTCTTTGACGCCGACTTGCGGACCCTGCATGATTTTTTTGGGGACAGGCGCGCGTTTTTTTTCGGTCTGCCGGGACTGTTCTGTCTCCTCGCTCTGCTGGAAAGAAACCGGGACGAAGACCGGGAGTTGATCAGGGGATATGTGTCATCAGCCCTTGACAGGTACAGCGGATGCCCGGAGGAGGTGCCTTACCTGTTCATCAATGCGGTTGCCTGCTCCATGGACGACGAACTCTCCGACATGATGGATCTGACCGAGCAGCTTCAGGCCGACGAAAGCAGCCTGACCCGGCTGCTTGCGACCTTCTGCCTGTACTGGATGGGGGTCGAGATTCCCGGTGAGTTCAGGGACCGCCTGGTTTCCATCCATGAACGGGCCGCCGGAAACGGCTTTTCGTGGCTGGCCATGGAATCCGCCATGCTGCTGGATGAATTGGGGAAAAGCGAACGGGATTACGGCATAATCGGCGAAGCATACCGGCGCGATCTGCGCTGCAGGTCGATAGTCCAGATCATCGAAACGGGCAAATCGTGGAAACACAGCCTGCAGGAGCTGATCAACCTGACCAGTACGGTCAAGGAACAGGAGAGAAATACCCGACTGGCCTGGATGGTACGCTATGCGGACGGTATCCTGCACCTGGTTCCCAAAGAGCAGAAGAAAAAGGCCTCCGGAGAGTGGAGCAAGGGCCGGACCCTGGCCTTGAGCCGTCTGGCCGACCAGGCCGACCTCGATTACCTCAGCGCACATGACCGCAGAATCTGCGCTGCCTTGACACCCGTTGACGAGGTGTCAGGCAGGTCCGGCGGCTATGTTTTTGACCCGGAAGCGGCCCTGCCTGCCCTGATCGGCCATCCCCTGGTATTTCTGGAAAAGTCGCCGCAGACCCCGGTGGAGATCGTCGCCGGTGAACCCGAACTGCTGGTTGAGCAGCAGGGCGATTATCTGTTCATTCATTTTACCCAGGACATCGGGGAAGGCAATGTGGCGATCTGGCAGGAGACCCCCACCCGCTTCAAGGTTATCCGGGTTGATGACAACCACAGGCGGGTGGCCGCCATTACCGGGCGCAAGGGTCTGCGGGTGCCATTGTCCGCCAGCGCCCAGCTGTTGGAAGTCATCGGCAGCATCGCCTCGTTCATGACCGTGCATTCATCGTTGGGGGTGGACATCGTCAACCGCGATGTCGAATTCGTCGAGGCCGATCCCACCATCCACCTCCACTTCATCCCCTACGGCAGCGGCTTCCGGCTGGAAATGTTCGTTCAGCCGTTTCCTGGAGGGGGGCCCTATCTCAAGCCCGGCGCGGGAGTCGCCAATATAGTGGCCGAGGTGAACGGCAGGCGGCTGCAGACAAGGCGCAACCTCAAGCTCGAGGAGGAGAAAGCCCGGGAGATAGAGGAAAGCTGTCCCATCCTTGACCTGGCCGTTGACCTGGAGCAGGAGAACAAGCGGGAATGGCATCTTTTTGATCCGGAAGAGTGCCTTCAGGCCCTGCTGGAGCTTGAGGAAATTCGAGACAGGATCGTGCTCGAATGGCCGGAAGGGGGAAAGCTGTCCGTCAGCCGCCAGACCGGGGTCAACCAGCTGAATCTCAATATCCGCACCAGCCAGCAGGACTGGTTCGGGATCAGCGGTACCCTGGACATCGACCAGGATGAAGTCATTGAGCTGAAGATTTTGCTGGACAGGGTGAAGCAGTCCCGCAGCCGGTTCATTCCCATAGGCGACTCACAGTTCCTGGCCTTGACGCAGGAGTTCCGCAAGCGCCTGGACGAACTCATCCTTCTCTCCGAAACCAGGCACGAAGGCAAAGACAATGAGATATTCATTCATCCCCTGGCGGCCCTCGCCCTGGAGGACCTGACCCGGGAGGCGAAAACCCGGGCCGACGAGGGCTGGAAAAAGCGTCTGCGGCTGATCCGGGAGGCCCAGGAACTGGTCCCGGAGGTGCCGTCCACCCTCCAGGCCGAGTTGCGCGACTACCAGGTAGAGGGCTTTGTCTGGATGGCGCAGTTGGCGCATCTCGGCGTCGGGGCCTGCCTGGCCGACGACATGGGCCTGGGCAAGACCCTGCAGGCCCTGGCGGTCATCCTTCACCTGGCCAGAAACGGGCCGGCGCTGGTGGTCGCGCCCACCTCCGTGTGCATGAACTGGGAGCAGGAGATTATCCGGTTCGCCCCGACCCTCAAGGTGCACATGTTCAGCGGCGCGGGCAGAAAGGACAAGGTCGAGTCCCTGGGCAGGTTTGACATCCTGATCACCAGCTATACCCTGCTGCAGCAGGAGATCAGGCTGCTCGAATCGGTGGAGTGGCAGACCATTGTCCTGGACGAGGCTCAGGCCATCAAGAACGCCGGCACCAAGAGGTCACGGGCGGCGATGCGGCTCAAGGGCCGGTTCCGCCTGATCACCACCGGCACGCCCATCGAAAATCATCTCGGCGAACTGTGGAACCTGTTCCGCTTCATCAATCCCGGCCTGCTCGGGACATTCAAGCAGTTCAACGCCCGCTTCGGCATCCCCATTGAGAAGCACCATGACCGGGATGCAAAAAAAAGGCTGAAAAAGACCATCCGACCTTTCATGCTCCGCCGCATCAAGGCGCAGGTCCTCGACGAACTGCCGCCGCGGACCGAGGTTTCCCTGCGCGTCGAAATGATGCCCGCGGAGATGCGCTTCTACGAGGCCCTCAGGCAGCAGGCCCTGGAAAACATCGAGAGCAGTTCCGAGAAGAGCGGCCGGCACATGCAGATACTGGCGGAGATCATGAAGCTGCGCCGGGCCTGCTGCAATCCCCGCCTGATCGTCCCGGACATCGACATCCCGTCGGCCAAGATGCAGGTTTTCGCCGAAGTGGTGGAAGAATTGATCGGCAGCAGGCACAAGGCGCTGGTGTTCAGCCAGTTCACCGGCCACCTGGCCCTGATCCGGGAATATCTTGACAACGAGGGGATATTCTACAAATACCTGGACGGGACGACCCCGATCAGGGAACGGCAGCGCCAGGTCGAATCCTTCCAGGAAGGGGAGGGCGACCTGTTCCTGATCAGCCTCAAGGCGGGCGGCCTCGGGCTCAACCTCACCGCCGCCGACTACGTCATCCACATGGATCCGTGGTGGAACCCGGCCGTGGAGGATCAGGCCGCGGACCGGGCGCACCGCATAGGGCAGAAACGGCCGGTGACCGTCTACCGGCTGGTGACCGCCAATACCATTGAAGAGAAGATCGTCAAGCTGCACCAGGAAAAACGCGACCTGGCCAACTCCCTGCTCGAAGGCACCGATGTCAGCGCCCGGATCAGCGCCGAGGAGCTTCTCGAACTGATCAGGGAGCATTAGGGGAGCGGTGGAAAGAAGAGAACCTTGCATTACAGCGGAACAGGAGGAGAGATGATCATTCGGACGGTTTCAGTTGCAACGGAGGAGGGCGCCAGGCTGACGGCCGCTCTGCTGGACAGGTTCACCTTCGGCGACGCCGGCTGCCGGGAGGCGGTGGCCGAAATCATCGATGCGGTGAGGCGGCGGGGCGATGAGGCCGTTGTCGAGTATACCAGGCGGTTTGACGCCCCGGGCATGACCGCCGGGGAATTGCGGGCAACCGAAGAGGAGATGGCCCGGGCCGTGGAGGAAGTGGATGACCGGGTCCTGGCCTCCATCCGTTTTGCCGCGGAGCGCATCCGGACCTTTCATGAACGGGAGATGGAGGACTCCTGGATTCTGACCCGCGATGACGGGACGATCACCGGCAGGCTGGTGCGTCCGGTGGATTCCGCCGGGCTGTATGTCCCAGGCGGGCAGGGCGGCTCCACCCCGCTGGTCTCGTCGGTCCTGATGAACGGCATACCGGCGGCCATCGCCGGGGTGCCGCGACGGGTCATGGTCACGCCGCCCAACAGCGAAGGCCGCGTCAATCCGGCGCTGCTCGCCGCCGCTCGCGAGGTGGGCATCACCGAGGTGTATAAGACCGGTTCGGCCTGGGCCATTGCGGCTCTTGCCCATGGGACGGAGACCATCCCGGCGGTGGATGTGATCGTCGGCCCCGGAAACCAGTACGTGGCCGAGGCCAAGCGCCAGGTCATGGGCCGGGTCCGGATCGACATGATCGCCGGACCCAGCGAGGTGCTGATCGTGGCCGACGAGGAGGCCAACCCGGCCTACATCGCCGCCGACATGCTGGCCCAGGCGGAGCACGATCCCCAGGCCCTTGCCCTGCTGATCACCACCAGCAGGAGCATCGCGGAGCGAACGATCGGTGAGCTGGAAAAACAGGTGGAGAAGCTGAGCCGCCGGGAAGTGGCCCTGACCGCGCTGCGGGAAAAGGGCGCCATCCTGCTGGCGGATTCCCTGGAGGAGGCCGTCGAGCTGGCCAACCGGATCGCCATCGAGCACCTGGAACTCCAGGTCCGGGACCCGTGGCAATGGCTGCCGGCGGTGCGCCATGCCGGCGCCGTTTTTTTAGGCCCCTTCACCCCGGAGGCGGCCGGCGATTACGTGGCCGGCCCCAATCATGTGCTGCCGACCATGGGCACGGCACGGATTGCATCCGCCCTCGGCGTGGAGATCTTTCTTAAAAAGAGTTCGATCATTTCCTATTCCCGGCAGGCCCTGCTGAACGATGCCGGCCATATCAGGCGGCTGGCCGCCCTGGAGGGGTTGACCGCCCACGAAAGGTCAGTGGCCGTGCGCGTGGAGGACAGCGGGGAAAAAGCCGGTCAATGACCGGCAGGATGCAGGAGGCCGGGGATCTGCTGCGCCGCGGCCTGAACCGGGTGGGCATCGATGCCGGCGACGAGGTGGTTGCCCGGCTGGTCCGCTACTGCCTGGAACTGGAGAAGTGGAACCGGAAGATCAACCTCATCGCCCGCAACACCAGGCTGCAAGACATCGTTGACAGGCATTTCCTCGATTCCCTGACCCTGGTCCCGATTCTGGACCGGCTTGCCCCTGTGGACGCAACGCTGCTCGATGTGGGCAGCGGCGCCGGTTTTCCCGGCCTGGTGCTGAAAATCGTCCGCCCGGACCTCAAGGTCGTCCTGCTGGAGCCCCGGGAGCGAAGGGGGGCTTTCCTACGCCATGTCATCCGCCAGACAGGTCTGAAGGATATTGCAGTTACGGCGGCCCGGGTCGAAGAGGTAAAGGCCGCAGCGGGGACGCATGCGGTCATCACCGGCCGCGCTGTCGCCGATGTGGCGACTTTCCTGAACATGGTCGCCCCCCTGGCCGGTCCGGAGACGCTGGTGATCTGCATGCAGGGGGTCCAGGGCAGAGGCGGCTGGCGGGAGGGCGACAGGGTGAGCGGTTTTGTCTGCGCCGGGATAGAGGAAACCCAGCTTCCCTTTTCCCGGATGCCCCGTTTTCTGCTGCTGTTCAGAAAGATGATTAGAGTCGGCAGTCGGCAGTAGGCAGTCGGCAGTCTGGAGTTTGAAGCCTGGCGGCTTAGGGTGCTTCCCCTCATCCGCCCCTGCGGGCCACCTTCTCCCCAGGGAGAAGGGTTTTGCAGTGTAGGTTGGGCTGAGCTCGCGAAGCCCAACGTAACCGATTGAAATTGTTGGGGTTCACGAGCTCACCACCAACCTACGGGGGGTATTGCCCCGGACGCGTAAGCCGGGAAACTCCAGGCTGCCGACTGCCGACTGCCGACTGCCGACTCCCGACTGCTAATTCCGGCGTGGGCCGGCGCAAAATCAACAATTGGTGGTCAAAAAATGCTTGATCTGGTATGTACGTTTTTCTTTAGATGAATTGAATACCAGGGAATCACGGAGAGAGATCGATGAAAAAAATTGCGGTTTTGCCGGGAGACGGCATAGGACCCGAGGTGATGGCCGAGGCGCTGAAGGTGCTCGATGCCGCGCAGAAAAAGTTTGGTTTTGCCCTTGGGTACACGGAGGCCGATGTCGGGGGAATCGCCATAGACCGGCAGGGGCATGCCCTGCCGGAGTCGACCCTGAAGACCTGCGAGGAGAGCGACGCCATCCTCTTCGGTTCGGTCGGCGGGCCGAAGTGGGAGAGCCTGCCCCCGGAGAAGCAGCCGGAACGGGCGGCCCTGCTGCCGCTGCGCAAACATTTCGATCTGTTCTGCAACCTGAGGCCGGCCAAGGTGTTTAAGTCGCTGGTTTCCTCCTGCCCCCTGCGCCCGGATATCGTCGGGGATGGCTTTGACATCCTGGTGGTCCGCGAGCTGACTTCCGGCATCTATTTCGGCCAGCCCAAGGGCCGTGAAGGGAATGGACCGGAGGAAAGGGCATGGGATACCCTGGTCTACACCCGGGCCGAAATCGAGCGCATTACCCGCATGGCCTTTGAGGCGGCGCGCCTGCGGAGGAAAAAAGTGACCTCGGTCGACAAGGCCAATGTCCTGACAACCATGGTCCTGTGGCGGGAAGTGGTCAATGGGATCGCGGCCGACTATCCCGACGTGGAGCTGAACCATATCTACATCGACAACGCCACCATGCAGTTGGTCCGGGCGCCCGGCCAGTTCGACGTCATGCTGTGCGACAACATGTTCGGCGACATCATTTCCGACGAGGCGGCCATGCTGACCGGCTCCATGGGCATGCTTGCCTCGGCCAGCCTCAACGCCGAGAAATTCGGCCTGTTCGAACCGGCGGGGGGTTCGGCCCCGGATATCGCCGGCAGGGGCATCGCCAATCCCATCGCCCAGATCCTGTCGGCGGCCATGATGCTGCGCTACAGTCTGGGATACGACGAGGCGGCGGACGCCATAGAGGCGGCCGTGGCGAAAACCCTGGACCGCGGCATCATGACGGCCGATATCGCCGTCGACCGCTCCCGGGCTGTCGGGACGGCCCGGATGGGCGCCGCCATCGTCGAAGCGCTGAACTGAGGAGAACCCGGCCGCCATGATCAGACAAGACAACATCCTCCTGATAGCAAACCTGGCCTCGGCGGAACTGGCGCAGAAGGTGGCGGATGAGTTGGACGTCACCCTGACGGAGATGATCTGCCGCCAGTTTGCCGACGGGGAGCGCTACCATGCCTTTCCCTGCGACATATCGGGAAAGGACATTGTCATCATCGCCGCCACCCCGGACGATTCGGCTCACCAGGAGTTGGTGGACCTGATCGCCGGCTGCCGCTTCTGGAACGGCCGAACGGTCAACGTGGTTATCCCGTACCTCGGCTATTCCACCATGGAGCGGGCCAAGCCGGATTCCGGCGAGATCCCCAAGGGCATAACCCGGACCCGGCAGATCTACCGGGCCCGCCCGGACTATGTGGCCTTTATCGATCTCCATTCCGAGGCAGTGCTGCACGCCCATGCCGGTGAAGTCCGAACCAGGCACCTGTGGACCGAGCATCTGGCCGCACGCAAGATCATCGAGATCGGGGTGGAGGATTACGTGCTGGTGTCGCCGGATTACGGGTTCAGCAAGCGGGTGGCCCGATTGGCCGGTCTGCTCGGCTGCCCCCATACCGCCGCCAACAAGGACCGGTTCGATGTCGACCAGACCATTGTCGGCCAGCTCTCCAGCACCGTCCGCGGTAAGACGGCGATTATCTGCGACGATATGATCCGCACGGGCGGCTCGATGCTGCAGACCGTGGACCGGTGCTACCAGGCCGGAGCCGTCAACGTGCTGATCATGGCAACCCACCTGGTGCTGCCGACCGAGGCAAGGAGCAGGTTCCAGGAAAAGGGCATTGACCGGATCATCGGCTCGGACACTTACCCCGGACGCTATTCCGATGATCTGCTGGACCTGTACTCGGTGGCGCCGCTGATAGCCGAGGGAATTACATCACTTTTTATCAATTGAACAGAAAACAGACAGTTGAGGGGGGAAAAGAAAACAATGCGAAAAGTTGGAATTATCGGCTGGCGGGGAATGGTCGGCTCGGTGCTGATGGAGCGGATGCGGCAGGAGGACGATTTTCACGGCTGCGAGTGGTTCTTTTTTTCCACTTCCCAGGCCGGCCAGGAGGGACCTGAGATCAACGGCCGGACATACCTTCTCCATGACGCCCATGACCGGAAGCTGCTCTCGGCCATGGACATCATCCTCTCCTGCCAGGGGGGCGGCTACACCACGGCGGTCTATCCGGAGCTGCGCCGGGACGGCTGGCAGGGCTACTGGATCGATGCCGCCTCCACCCTGCGCATGGAAAAGCATGCGGTCATCGTCCTCGACCCTGTCAACCGGCAGATCATCGACCAGGCCCTGGCCGCAGGCATCAGGGATTACATCGGCGGCAACTGCACGGTCTCCCTGATGCTCATGGCGCTGGGCGGCCTGTTCGAGCAAGGCTGGGTGGAGTGGATCACCTCCATGACCTACCAGGCCGCCTCCGGAGCCGGTGCCAAGAACATGCGGGAGCTGATGGACCAGATGCGGTATCTGGGCAACCGGGCAGCCGGGCTGCTGGACGACCCGGCCTCGGCCATCCTCGACATCGACCGCACGGTCACCGCGGCCCTGCGCGAGGACACGCTGCCGACCGCCAACTTCGGCGCCCCCCTGGCCGGGAGCCTCATTCCCTGGATCGACCGAGCCATGGACAACGGCCAGACCAGGGAGGAGTGGAAGGGCATGGCCGAGGCCAACAAGATCCTGGGCCTGGCCGGGAAGCCGGTGCCGGTGGACGGCTGCTGCGTGCGGGTGGGGGCCATGCGCTGCCACAGCCAGGCCTTCACCATCAAGCTCAAAAGGGACGTGCCGCTGGATGAGATCAGGTCGGCCATCGCCTCACACAACGACTGGGCGTACGTGGTGGACAATAACAAGGAGGATACCCTGCGGGAGCTGACCCCGGCCAGGGTCACCGGCACCCTCGACATCCCGGTGGGCCGCCTGCGCAAGCTCAACCTGGGCCCGGACTACCTGACCGCCTTCAGCGTCGGCGACCAACTGCTCTGGGGCGCGGCCGAGCCGGTGCGCCGGATGTTGCGAATCGTGCTTGAACACCTGGGCTGATCGGCCGCCGACAGACGAACAGACGGGAACAGCTCGGATTCCAGGCTGTTTCCGTTTTTTTTTGGTACCGCAGTTTATTCGTCTTTCCTTCAGGTCCATAATTGAGCAGATATGGAGGAAACCCCTTCCAAATTTTGTGCAAATAAGGAATAATTAAACAAGAGTAACTTTGCGTATTACTTTTGGGCGGAACCTGGTACAAGCGGCTTATTGCCGCCTGCCGGAATCATTCATTATCATTATGGCTACTCCAAAAGGGTCCTTCGTTTTCGGCCGGCGGTTTGATTGCGCGGAATGCACGGTAAAGGACCGTCCCATACTGATAGTCGGATCGTCCCAATTCACCACCAAACTCCTGGTTAGCTACATACAAGCCAACAAACCGGCGGAGACAAGCCTGGTGGAACGCCTGGAAGATGTCCCCCATCCCGGCGGCATGAAACGGCGGGACTGGCGGCTGATCTTCATCGATTGTTCCGGCATGCCAGGGGAAGCCATCACGACGATGCTGCGGACCGAAGCCGCCCCGTACCTGCAGCATGATATCATCGCCCTTTTCAACCTGACGCAGGGCAATGCCGACATAGGCAATTACATCGACCTCGGAGTCAAAGGCTTTTTTTTCGAGAACGATCAGCCGGATATCCTGCTCAAAGGGATCTGCGCCTTGAAATTCGGTGAAATGTGGGTAGCGCGGGGCGTCCTGATGGAATATATCTGCCAGAAACCCAGGTCTTTCACTCCACAGGAACAGGCAGGCCCGCAATTGACCCGGAGAGAGAGGGAAATCCTGGTCCATCTTTCCTCCGGCGCCACCAACGAAGAGATCGCTGCCAAACTTTTCATCAGCATGCATACGGTCAAAAGCCACATTTTCCATATCTGCAAAAAACTTAAGGTTCATAATCGATTGCAGGCGGCGATGTGGGCCGCCAAGCATCTGAAGTAGCTTTCGCTACCCTGATCCCGGCTATTTTTTTCCACCTCATCCCTCCTCAAATCAATACAGCCTGACGGGATGCAGCAGGCTGCGCAGGTTCCCGGCGTTTTACGCGGCCGGTTTCCTCAGGCAAACGTATGAGGCCTTTCCGGAATAATGGAAAAATGTCTCATTCTTTCAGGTGACATCTTGCCCGTATAACTCATTGAAAAATCAATATATCTCCCGATTGTTCAAAAGTGCCGGTTTGCTATACTTCTTCATAGGAGAAGAATTACGGCTTTTCAGGCAGGGGTATGTCTCGATATGGAGAACGATCTGGAGCGGCGCAAACATCCACGTTTCGAGATTAAGTTGCCGGCTATCATCACCCAGCCTTCCTCCGGCCTGAACGGCAACAATTTTCATTTGCTGTTGACCAGGGACATTTCACACAGCGGGGCATTTTTCACCATGATGAAGCCCTATCCCTATCAGGGGCATGTACGGGTTGAACTGCTGATCGAAGTGAACAGCGGCTGCAGCCACTGTTTTTTGTACATGGTGGCGAAAGCTGAAGTCGTGCGCTGTGATGATTCGGGCCTGGCCGTCATTTTTGATGAGGACTTTATGCTGGCGCCGTTCCCTGTTCATTAATCCCTTCTGTCCGCAAGGTACTGTCCATGCAGACCACCGAAACCGCAATTTCGAAAATCGGGCCCTTTGCCAGAGGGGCGTGGGAAGTTGCGGGTTTTCCCACTGTTTTTCCCGTAGCCGCCGGGCTGCCGAACATTTCAATGCAGCACGCACCGTTTATAGACCAATTCAGTACGAAATTTCTCATCTTGTGCCGATGGGAAAGCAACGCTCATCTTTTTTTGTAAGGGGGCCGATATGAGTAAACGAAAACTATTTATCTGGCTGGCGTTAGTCGTCACTACACTCTTTCTGTTCCAGCCGCAAGCCAATGCTCAGCAAAACCAGTACAAAGGGCCGGGCCTGTACCAGGCGCCGTTGATCACCCAGACCCTGGAGCGGGTCGGCGTTGTCAGTGTCTGCAATACCGGCAAGGAATTCCGCGTGCGCCTTGCCGGCACGCCGCCCTGGCAGTTTAAGGCCATCCACATTTATGTCGGCAATGACCCGGTACCGGCTACCAAAAAAGGGAATCTCATTCCGGGAAAATTCAATTACAAGGTGAATAGAGACAATGACGACAGTTATGAACTGATCCTGAATCTGAAGGATGATCTGGGTTTCAGCTGGGGTATGCCCTATCGTCACTTGCGGGAGCAGAACATAGCTGTTCACGTCGGCATGATGAATAGGGACACCAATGTCGGAGAGGCTGCATGGGCCTATTCCGGAATGGGTTCCTCCATGGAGGATGAAGTTATTGACCCTGTTTTGTACTCAGATTTTCCGGGGGTGGGCAAGGGGTGGTCGTTCACCTATCTGCTGACACATCCCATGCGGGGCCACTTCCATGACGCCCCGGTGAGCGGTCTGGGCGTCATGACGCCGAGCAATGCCGGTCTGACCGACGATGCGGGGGGTTTTGAGTACTTCCCCGACGAATGGGCCGCGTTCTATATCGGCCGCTACCTGCTCGGCAGCACCATCGCCGATCATCGCGTATCGCCGCTTGATCTCTTCGAGAGTTCTGACACCAATGACGTCGAGGTCATCAACATGGCCCGCCTGCTGCAGAGCCTGGATTGTGATGGAGTTCAAAAAAGCGGGATCCAGATCACGCCCGGGACAGTCAGCGCCTTTGAAACCGTCATGGCTGAAGAGGAAATTGAATTCCTTGACTTCTACAACAGCGAGGAGATCGATGGGATTATCGACGCAGTAGTTGCCAGCGCAAGCGGGGAATGCACAGGCATGGAGGTGGTCTCGGCCGAAGATGCCAAGGCCCACCTGGAGGAGCAATTGAACAATTCCATGTTTCGCAAGAACATCTCCAAGACTCCGGTGATGGGTACCTCCAAATCCAAGCTGGACCTCATGCCGGTGCTGGTGCCCGCCACCAAGGCAAACGGTGATCCTGTCATGAGCGAGGAGACAGGCGCTTCCGGCATCGATTACTATGACGAGAATGGCGAATATCTCTACACGCGCGAAAAAGTCAGGCCGCTGGTATCAGTCTATGCCGACGAAGTACCCGAACCTGGAGGATCCGATACCTTTGGCGCCATCTCCCGCGACGACGGCAAGACCTGGAAGCGTATGAACCTCTCCCGCTCCGGCGACCGCAGCTCGTTCACCCTGGCCAACGGCCTGGACTTCTACGGCGAGGTGAAGAAGCCGAACCTCAAGGTCAAAGGCAACTACGTACTGGCCGTCTGGCAGAGCAAGTTCTGCCGCGGCGGCCGGCCGACCTACTCGATTCAGAAGTGCCCGGACACAGATGGTGACGGTGTGGCTGAGCCTTGCATTGTGTGCAAAGGAGAGGGTGAGAATGAGCATTGCGACTGGGACGATCCTTCCGACGACATCTACTATGAGGACGACATCTGGGGTGTGGGCGGACCGCAGCGCTCGCACGACTACACCGAAGACGGGTTTCCCGAGGTCGGCGAACTGCCTTTCTACTGTCTCTGGGTCTGCCGCGGCACGGTCGATGAGGTTACCGGTGACATCTCCTGGCGCAAGCCCGAACGGCTGACCTCCGGCCGGCGGGATGTATGGCAGGTTGCCGTCAATGGCGCCAAGGACGTCGGCTTCGGTGTGATCTGGCAGGAGGATCCCGACGGTGTGCGCCCGGGCGAGATGGCCGGCCCCGGCCACGGCTGGAGCGGCGCCACCACCAACCACAAGACCGATATCTGGTACGCTTCCATCAGTTGGGATGATTTTGCGCCGATCGATGAGAACTTCTCGCCCAACGGGGATCCCGAGCATTCCTTCGACGACCCCGAGTGGACCACCAACCGGCCCATGCCGCTGGTTCCCTTCCCGCTGCCGATTAGGCTCTCGGACAACGACACCTGCAACACGGACAACCTGAAGATCGAGTTGGACGGGAACGGGTTACCGATAGAAGATGCAGATGGCAACGGGACTCCAGTCATGGACGAGGACGGCAAGCATGCCGGTACCCATCGCTACGCCTATATGATTGATGAAAATGATAACGGAATTCCCGACCTGTGTGCGGGCTTCCATACTTTTATCAACGAACAGGGCGCAACCAAGAACGTCTGCATTACAGAAGACGGCCGCCTGCTCGACGGCGATACCGGTGCATCCCGGCCCAATCTCATGTACATGCCATATAAAAAGCCGAACGGGACCCAGAGCGCCTGGGTGGCGATTGTCTATGAAGAAACCAAGGGGGTCGGCGGCGGAGCGCCCGACCACACCGGCGAGCCTCCCTACGGCGGGGAAGACATAAAGCCCGATTCCGGGAAGAACGTCATCTACCACAGCTTTGAATTCAACAGCCCGGTCAAGGTCAGCGGCGGCGACATCGTCAACCTGCCGGCCCAGGACGAGGAGGGCAACCTGCTGTACCTCATCGACTACGAGACCGGTGAACTGGTCCTCGACTACCTCGGACAGCCCCAACTTGCCTACGAGAACGCGCGGCGCCCGCGGATGCTGGTGCAGCCTCCCGGTCAGGCCGGCAATTCGGGAACCGTCATGGTGCTGGTCTACAAACAGGGTGAGGAAGGCAAGGGCCGCCAGTCGGACATCTTCCTGCGGCGGGTAAATAAAAAGCTACATCCCGGCGGCAATCCATTCGCCTTCCAGAACTTTGCGTGCAACCAAACGGTGTTGGCGGATAATGGGCAGACGGTCTGCGTTGAAGGCGCCCTCAACATGAGCTCGGTCACGCCTACTGAGTACTGGGAAAACCCCGACCAGGACGATCAGGCCAAGGGCGAGGGCATCAAGGTTGTCAAGTACGACCAGACCGTGGACAACCTGGCCGACGCCAGCTGGACCAACCCCTACGAAGACGCCCGCGCTCACCGAGGCATCATCAAGGGCAACAACGTCTTCCTGGCCTACGACTATACTCCCAACTGGGCGGCGGCGCGCAATGCGCATGACAAGTATGACCTGTTCATTCGCCGCTCTTTTGACGGCGGCCAGACCTGGACGACGGATCCAGTCCCAATGACGGCAGAAGGAAATGACCCTCTTTTGAACGACGAGGTCTGCCATACACGGATTTGGAAGGATTACACAAGCGTCTCCTCGGAGGCGGAATCCAATCAGAAGGAGACGTATGAAGAGACGGTCTGCTTTGGACCGGGCGTATTCGAGCCGGCGCGCAACATGTCCCAGCTTAAGAACAACAAGCTGAGCGTGATCGAGCCGCGGCTGGTCGGGACCCCGGGTACGCCGCCTGAGGTTGTTTATCCAGAGGATAATCAAGACGAGAACGTCTACTGGGTCACCTTTGGTACATCGACCAACGTGCCCAAGCTCCACGGCAACAACAACGAGGACGAGGAGGAAGAGGAGGCGGCTCCGGCCGACCTCTACTACACCTTCACCCGCGACCGTGGCCAGACCTACTATAAGCGCCTATGGGAGGTCAATCCCGACAGCTCAGGCAACTATGCCGGCCAGATAGTGGAGCGGTACGACTACCTGGCCAAGGGCGATCCGGAGCAGGGCGAGGCCCAGATCCGGATGACCCCGGACGGCTCGCGGTTCTACGCGGTCTGGAACCAGGATGGAGAAGAGGGCAGCGACTGCTGGTTCCGACGCATCATGAGCCCGGACTTCCCGCAGAACGTGGCAGCACCGGAACCAGAACCATGGGAGTAATAGGACGAGCCCTGGCGTAAGCAACGACTATAACCAATAACGAAGGGATCCCGACGGGTATGAGCCAGGGAAGTACCCGGGATCCGAGAATCCGACACCATAACCACAGGACAAGTCCTGACGGGAGCGGCGGCTTCACCGGTCGCACCGCCCCCGTCAGGCAATTTGCACCCCCAAGACCGGTGAAGGAGGCAGAGGTCTATGAAGTTCATACAACGATCGCTGATGGGCATGGGCATGCTCATGCTGTGCACGGGGGGCGCTGTCGCTGATGACGGGGAGATGTTCCGCAAAAATGTCTCCAGCACGCCGGACCTGGAGACGGAGTTTGCGGCCATCCGCATGCTGCCGCTCTATGTGCCGGCGCAGACCTCGGGTGAAACCCTGCTGACGGAAGGCATCGATTACATCAAAGCAGATGGAACTATCGCAGAAAACCGCCTGTTGGCCCGACCGCTGATCACCCACTACACCGACGGGCACGTGGAGGGCATCGATGAGGAGGGCTACGGCGGCTTCCCGGGCCACGGTAAGCGTGACGCTTACGGAGCGGTCAGCCTTGACGACGGCGCCACCTGGAAGCGCACCAACCTCTCCAAATCCGCGGAACTGTCGTCCATCAAGATAAAGGTGGGGAAGAAATGGGTCCCCTATCCGGGCGATGTGGGCCGGACCTTTGCCGCATCGGACGGCAACAAGGTGCTGATTACCTGGGTGAGCCGCTACTGCGGCGGCGGCAGCCCGAACTATGCAATGGATAATGACACGGAGCGCGCGGCGCTCGCGACGTACCTGGAGGGGACAGGAACAATCACGAATGCAGCGGCGTGCACCGACGGGGACCTGATAGGTACGCCCTGTCTTTATCTCGAGGACCACTTCGGCGTTGCGGGCTCGCAGGGGTCTTCGGACCTGGCCGATGAGGGCTTTCCCCTGATCGGCGTGCTTCCATACGCCTGCGTCTGGACTGCACGCGGAGTCATCAACCCGCCTGGGGATGACGGTTTGAGCACTTTTACCTGGTTCAAGGCCGAGCGGTTGACTTCCGGCAGGCGTGACGCCAACCGGCCCGAAGCGGCCTGCGTCAAGGGAGCCGGCTGTGTCGTCACCTGGCAGGAGGACCCGGAAGGGATCCGGCCCGGTGAGGGCGAAGGACCGGGCGAAGGGTGGAGCGGCGCCATCGCCCATCATCAGACCGACACCTGGTATTCCTACATCGATTGGGACGACTTCGATCTGGTCAGCGAGGATGGAACCTATGGAACACGTGTACCCCTGGTTGACTACCTCGGTGAAACCGCTCCGCAGGCAGGAGTGCCGATGTCGATACCGGTGCGCCTGACCGACAACGCCATGTGCACTGCCATGGATGGTGATGCACCCACAAGCGATCCGTATTGCTACGCCGATTTCGACGGCAGCGGGACCCCTGATTTTTGTGCCGGCTATGTAACCGTCAGCATCGAGGTTCCCGACGAAGGCGGGGAGGCGGAGAATCACGATGTCAACATGTGCGTCACAGAGGACGGCCGTCTGCTGCGCGGCAATACTGCCGCCACGCGCGCCCGTCTGGGTCTGCACGGATATTCATCGACATGCGCCTACGACCCGCTCAATCCCGATGCCTGTCCCATCGACAGTGCCTGGTTCTCCATGGCCTATGAGGAGAACAAGGGACTCGGCGAGGATGGAGAGGAGGAAGCCACCTCCGAAGACCTGATCGAGAAGGTTGATATGGGCAAGAACGTCTGGTATCACACCTTTGACATGTTCAAGCCCGAACTGGTCTCCCAGGGCCTGATGTTGAACCAGCCTGCGGTTTATAAGGAAGATTTCACCAATCCTGAAAGCTTTCTCACCCAGGACACATCTCTCGGCTACAACTTCTACCAAATCGATCCTGATCCGATATATGAAGCCCAGGCAGGTATCGAAACAACGCTCTACCAGTCCGAGATCTCCCGGCGGCCGAGCCCGATCTCCCAGGATTGGTACGATGCAGGCAACAGCGGCACGGTGGCCTTCCAGTTGTGGAAGCAGGGCATCATCCGGCGCGGCGGCCCGGCCGACATCATGGGCCGGCGCTTCGTGATTCCGGAGGGATTTATTGCCACTACGGACAACCCGTATGACTACGCCAACATGGCCTGTGACACCTGGGCCTTTACCGACGGATCCAACCCCCGCTACGTCAAGGGCATGTGCGCTTCGCCGGCGATCAACATCTCTGGCAACACAATCCTCACCGGCGAATGCGGCGACGCGGCAGCCTGCCTTGACGCCTTCTCTTTCAACGAATACTTCGACGACTTCCTCGGCGGAGAAGGAGGGACTCCGTCGGAAGGGATCGCCAAGATCTGGACCTGGCAGCAGTACGGACCAAACTACGGCGGCACGACAACAACCCAGGAGGGCGCTCCGGCAGACGGGACGAATCTCAATGACGTCTCCTGGGAAAACCCCTATGACGTGGCCAAGGGGCACCGGGGTTTCATGGCCGGCGACATGATCATGGCCATCTACGCCTGGTCGCCCAACTGGCTGGCCAACACGGTAGGCCACGACAACTACAATCTCTACGCCCGCCGTTCGTTTGACGGCGGCCGGACCTGGAGCACGCTGCCGGCAAGCTTCTCCCACACCGACGGCATCACCTACTCGGGAAGCGGTACCTACACGTGTGAGTGGATGGGCCCCGCAGGCTCAGTAACCGAATATCCTGTCTGCGTGGATTACGCCGCCGGCGACTTCGAGCAGGCGCGCAACCTGTCCCAGTTGGTCGGCACCCAGGAGACCATTCTCGATCCGCGCTATTCGCCGACCACCCGCAGCATCACCGAGGCCTCGGTTTCCACCGCCTCTTTGCCCACAGGCTTCAGTTCGGGCGAATGCACCGGTGAAGAGAGCGCTGTGTGCGACGACACCCGCGATCCCTCGCGCTTCTTCATCGTCTACGAGACCGGCGACAACACAACAGTCGCCTTTGGCGAGGCCGAACCTCTCGACCTGTTCTACAGCCGTGCGGTCGAGTGGGGAGACCACTACCTGGTGTGGCAGGAAGATTCGAACGATCTCTGCCTTCCTGGAACAATCACCGATAATAATGGTGAAACAGGTCTTTTCTGCAACGAATTCGAGGCTCTCGAGGGGAGCGCCCTGTCCGAGTCGGGTGAAGCGTCCATTACCGCCAGTCCGGGCGGGCAGTTCTACTACGCGGTCTGGAATCAGATAGATTTTGACAGGGACGGCAACGAGATCTGCTCCGACGTCTGGTTCCGGAGGGTCCTGTTCCTGGACGACTATGTCCCGACGGTCGATGAGGGCTCCGACCCCGGCGGTGATGGTGGAGATCCTAATCCTCCAGACACACCTCCAGGAAAAGACAAAAACGTGAAAACTAAAAAGGTCAAATAAAAGTCGGAGAAGGGGTCAAGTCTTTGCTTGACCCCTCTCAACCGCAACAGGCACTGCCGGCGTCGTGAGCCGGTCGAAAAGGAGGTGAGGTGGGGTCGAGTAATTGTCAAGGAGAAATTGAGGAATGAGGGAAAGCGGGAGTCGGCCCCCTTCCGATCACGGAATCACGAGGGAAGAGAGGGGAGGGGGTCTGCATCCGCTGTAGTGTTTTCAGGGAAAAAGGAGGATACGCCATGAAAAATCTGTTCGCCATGTTAGCAATTGCCGCCATCATGACCCTGCCTGCCGGCCCGATGCTGGATGCCGGTAAGGCGGCCGATGCCGGTACGATCATCGCCAAGAAGGGAGATCCCAGCGGCCCGGGAGGATGGAAGGACGCTCCCAAGCCCCCCGGCTGGAGCAAATCGAAGAAAACCAGCAAGCTGGAAGTCCTGCCCGGCAGTGTGATCATGTCCAAAGGCAGCGGCGATAATCGGCCCAGTCCTCCAGGCTGGTCAGGCAAAAAAGGTAAATAAACGTCCTGTGAAAAGGGGTCAAGTCTTTGCTTGACTCATGTTGATTCCTGGCGTTTTCCAGGGGGAAATATCTCAGTTCATTTTCTTCCCATTTGTCCGAATTCTTCCCCCTTGAAGGAACGACCCAAAACACATATCATAAAAAAAGGGTGTTATCCCTGCCAACTCCCACCAGTCTGATTCAGGAACAAATGCTTACTGCCGCCGCACTACCTTCATTCAAGCAGTGCACCAGATGCGGGAGCACGTGGATCGACTGTACGGACTTCCTGTCGGATCCTTCCGTGAATCTGCGCGCCTACCAGGTGTCGTTCGAGGAGCTGGAGGCGGGCATTTTTCTGTTTGATCATTCCTGCAGGGCCTCCCTTTCCATCGCCGTCGGCGATTTCTCCCACCTTTCTGACGGCCCGGTCTTTGAGGAACGGGCCGTTGGCACCGATGAATGCCCCGGGTACTGCCTGAAAAGAACCAATTTTGACCGATGCCCCGTCAGGTGCGAATGCGCGTATATCCGGGAAGTGCTGCAGATAATTAAAATCTGGCCGAAAAATGCAGGGTAATGGGAGAAGCCTGACGTGGGTACGATGTCCCTGTCCTCGGGGAACACGTCAAACCGGATGGTTCCGTTCAATCAACCGCTCCGCCCGCTCCAGGAAAAGACGAAATGGAAAAATTGAATACCAACACGGCTGAAAATTGACTCATTGGCAAGAATATTTGTATTGTTTTTGTGATAACAGATAGAAGAAGTATAATAAACAAAGCGTGTGCGGGTCCTGACGAGAGTGTAGACAGGCGCCAGGATAAAAATCACCGAGGATTCCTTCTTTCAACCGAGATGGGGATGAATCCATGGAGCTGGTTGTCAAATATCCGGTTTATGACCTGGATAATCAGTTGCTGGTTCGGGAGGGAACTGAGCTTACCTCCGATTTTATGGACGATTTCTGCCGGGAAAAAAGGAGAAAACACCCCTTTGCCCGCCTGTTTGAATATGGGGATGTACAAAAGGACCTGCTGAACGAATTTCTCATTCCCCCCTACGATGTGATTTTCTCCCGGGAAGAAACAAGGACCAGGGTGTTGGGACTGCTGGCGGACGTAGCTCTGCCGATGCCTGTCTTCCGAATGATGGATTACTTCCGGAACAATGATTTCCACACCTATCGCCACATGCTGATCATTTCCGCCCTGACGACACTTATCCTGGACGATCTTGCTCCTCGGAAAGGCAATTCGGCAAAAGAATGCACGCATTTCGGACCGTTGCACGATCTGGGCAAATATACCGTTCCGCTGCCCATCCTGATGAAGGAAACACCCCTGACCGCCAGGGAGCAGGACAGACTGAAGCATCATGCCGTCGCCGGCTATGTCCTGGTGAGTCATTACCTCGGGGACCATGGCGGCCTCTCCTCGCTGATTGCCCTTGATCACCACGAGCGGCGCAATGGCACCGGCTATTCCAGGGGCATTGAGCTGCTGAATCTGGTCGTGGAGGTGACCACGGTCTGCGACATCTACGATGCCCTGGTTGCCCGCAGACCCTATCGACCGGTTTCCTTCGACAACCGGACCGCCCTGGAGGAGCTGACATCGATGGCCCGGCGGGGAGAAATCGGCTGGGCGCCGGTCCGGGCGCTGGTGGCGTACAACAGGAAGAAAAAGACCAGCGTGGAGGAGGTCGCTGTTTCGCTGGAGCGCCGGGGCAGCCCGCCGCGGCAGAATGTCTACGGCATGCTGTCCGAGGAAGAATGAAGGTCGAAAGGGTCCTCGAGGGACGCTATTGACTACGTTGACTAAACCCGGCTTCGCCGGAAGTTTGCAGTTGGCAGCGTTCCACCCCGTGCTGCGGGGACGATTGAGGAGAAAAACATGTTTGTGCACCCGACCTGCATATGCGGGCAAGGGGTTTGCCGGGGAGGCAAGCGAACGAAGTGAGAAGAACGGGAAGGGCAGGGCCTGTCCTTGACTCCCTGGGGAGCCAACAACGGACCCTGCCCAGTGACAGTGTTTAGGCGGTTTGCATCGCCGGCCGCAGGGTAAAGAGGTGGTAAACCGTGGTGATCGCTCCGGCCAGAAAGACAAGGCCCAGGACGATGGCGGTCTTGAACCAGAACATCATGGACATGTGCGCGGTCATGTAGCCGATGTCAAGAAAGCGCTCCAGGTAGACCTGGAGGATGCCGGCGACACCGAAGACCAGGCAGAGGAAAAACATCGACACGCCCATGGTCCAGAAACCCCAGTGGCCGGCCTTGGCGTCATATTTCTCAATGCCCTTGAATTGCGGCATGGCGAAATAAAAGACGGTCAGGTTCAGCAGGGCGTAGGCCCCGAAAAAGGCCATGTGGCCGTGTGAGACGGTTATCTGGCTGCCGTGCGTATAGTAGTTGATGGGCGGCAGGGTATGGATGAAGCCCCAGACGCCCGCGCCGACAAAGTGATAGAGGGCCAGGCCGACGATGTATATCCAGATCAGGCGGTTGACGATGGGGTTTTTCCGCTCGCGGATGTGCAGCCAGGTATCGACAACCATCAGCAGGATGGGCAGCGGCTCCAGGGCGCTGAATATGCCGCCCCACCAGAGCCAGTAATCGGGCGCCCCGATCCAGTAGTAATGGTGGCCGGTGCCGACGATGCCGGTAAACAGAAAGAGGCCTGTCTCGACGTAGAGCCATTTTTCCACCACCTTGCGCTCGACGCCGGTGACCCGGAGGATGATGAAGGCGATGATCGCGGCGGTGATCAGTTCCCAGGCTCCCTCGACCCACAGATGGATGACCCACCACCAGTAATAGTAATCGGCATTGAGGCTGGAGTAGAACGGTATGCCGAACAGGTACATGAGGGCGAGGAACAGGACCCCGCCGACCAGCATCCACTGCAGGACCGAACGCTTCTCCGCCCGCAGCACGGTCATGAGGATGTTGTAGAGAAAGAGCAGGGCGGCGACGACAATGACCAGATCCAGGGGTACAGGTATTTCGAGCAGCGGCTTGCCCTGGGTCCAGCCGAAGAGAAAACCCACCACGGCGGCAACGGCGGCGGCGGCGAACAGGATGAGCTGCAGCCAGGCGATTTTCGTGCTGTGCAGTTCGCGTTCACATTCCGCCGGCAGGATGAAATAGGCCCCGCCCATGAAACCCAGCAGCATCCAGGCGACCAGAAGATTGGTATGAATTGCCCGGGTCGTGGCGAACGACAGCATGTCGACCAGTCCCTGGGGCAGGGTGAAGGCATAATTGGCGGCAAGCCACAGGCCGAGGACAACCTGCAGGATGAACAAAACAAGAGAAAGCTGCATGTACGGCAGCGCTACTTTCTGGCTTTGATATTCTATGGTCATCGGTTTCCCTCCTTTAGCGTAAACTCAAAATGAAATCAGCAATGATGCCGGCGGTCTCCGGCGTGATATTCTGGGCCGGCATGCTGGAATCGGAATTGACCGATCTCGGGTCCAGCATGAACCGGACCAGGGTCTCCCGGTCATAGTCGAGGTCCCTGGCCAGTTCGCCGAAATCACCGGCAATATCCCGCCCCTGGTTGGCAAAGGAGTGGCAGCCGCCGCAAGCGCCGAGGACGATATCGGTCTTTCGTACTTTTTCAGGCTGTTCATCGCGCAACCGTGCGGCCTGCACATATTTTTCATCCTGGGGCGGCCATTTTCTGTTTTCAATGTTCGCCGTCCAGTGGAGGAACTGCACCAGGTCGGCGGCTTCCGCCTCGGTAACCCCGAGGTTGGGCATCTTGCGGAAGGAGTCCCGGTAGATCTCCTGGGGTTGCATGACTATGGAAATGATGTTGCTTTCCCCCAGCCGATAATAAGCCTTGGTCATATCCGGGGCATAATATCCGCCGAAGCCGAGGATCGTATGACAGTTGTTGCAGTTGTACTTGTGCCATACCTTTTTTCCGGCCACGACCCGATCGTCAATTTTGCTGGTGTGGGCGTACGCTTCCTCCTGGCGGTGAAAATCCCAGGTCAGCCATGCAAAGATGGCGACGGAGACAAGCGTTCCCGCCCAGAAAATGATTCTGGCATTTCGTAAAGTCATACTTTTTCCCTCCTTCCTGATGGTGAAATATCATGCCTGGCGGCATGCTGTCCTTTTCTGTTTCTCCTGTACAAAATTCCACACAGAGTGTACGGGTTGAGGATGAAATTGTTCTCCCTTGACAAGGACTTCTGCCCGTAATGTATTTTTTTTATAAGCCGGGTTTAATGCCTCAACCTTGATCTATGTCAATTATTTGAACTTTCCCGGCGGATGGCACTGGGTCCCGACAACACTGGTGCAGCCGGATGGAAGGAGAATTTTTGAAGGGGCCCTCTGATGCGGGATTGGGGTCGGGGGAATCCGTTGAAGGTTCAGGGGGGATGGGGCATGGGGCATGGTACGGCTTCCCGGGGGTCGGGACGTTTCTTACTGAAGCCCGCTGGAGAATTGTGTTTGTCGGCATGCTGTTCTCCCTTGCCGGGGAGGATGGCCAAGGCCTTGACGGTATCCTTTTCCCGGCGGGATTTTTTTTTGGGGCCGAGCGGTTCCGAGGTTGTGCAACTCAAGAAGCATGCCAATCAGCCGTGATGACTGATGACGTCTGCGGAAAAGCCCCCGGGACCGACCAAAGAGTAACTGTTCCTTTTGGCTTCAGGTGGTTTTGCGGCCTGTCGTCCCGAAATTTATCCTGTCCGGAAGGAAATCTGTCCATTTTTACAGGAAAGGGAGGGTTTGCCCGGGACCCGGCCAGTAAGGTTGACAAAGGGTTTTACCACCCTTTTCGTCATTTTCCTGGGGTTGGCATTACATTTGCGAGGAATGAAGGTAACCCCAAAGGGTCGGAAACGATGATCTTTGAGATGCTTCAGGGATTATTGCCGTCCCTGCGGAATCCAGGCCGGGGTGAATACAGTGGCAGCCGTTGGCACGGTTCTGGCAGAGGGTACGGCCAGTCATGATGCATTTATATACGGGCAAGATAATGGACAAGGAAAGACCCTACAAACAGTGCAAGAGGTGCAGGAAAACATGGAGGGATTCCTCTGAATTCCTGTCGGACCCTGAATTGAGGTTCCATGCCTATCAGGCCTCTTTCGAGGAATTGGAAACCGGACTCTTTCTCTTCGAGCACTCCTGCAAAACCACATTGTCTATCCAGGCGGGAGAATTTTCTCACCTCTACCAGGGCCCTGTTTTCAAGGAAAGGGCGACCGGAACAGAGGAATGTCCTGGATTTTGCGGGAAAGCCGGCAATCTGGAACCTTGCACCGTCGAGTGTGAATGCGCCTATATCAGGGAAGTAATGCAGATAATACGCTACTGGCCCAAGGATAGCGCCGGGGTGGAAAGTGCATGATGCCGCATCTGCTCCCCTGCCGCTGCGTTTGCGGCATGATCCCCGTAATGGCTTCCTCCGGGCTCAGACAAAAAAAGTACGGAAGGGGGAGGGCGCAGAGCGGAATTATTCGCAAGAAGAGTCAAGCAAAGACTTGACCCCCCTTGCTCAGAAAACATGTACGGCGGACGACTTGTACGAAAGCCGGACGCCCGTGCCGATATCCAGAGCCAGATCAACCGCGGAACCCTTGGTGACAAGTATCTTGAACAGGAGGTCATACACCGAAACATGGACTTCATAGACGAAGCCCTGGTCGATAATGCTTGTAATGATACCGGCGAAGGAATTGTTTAAGTTTGATTCCCGGTCGTTCAGGCCGATGACTATATCCTCCGGCCTGATGGCAACATGGCCGCAGGAGCTGTGATGACAGTGAGGTATTTCCATTCGGAGAGAGCCCACTTCCGCGGAGGTCTTGTTGAATCTGGCCTGGAAGACGTTTTTCATCCCCACAAAATCCGCCACAAAGGCAGAAGAGGGCCGCTGGAAGATATCATGGATGGTCCCTGTCTGCTGGATAACGCCGTTGCTTATGATGGCGGCTTTTGTCGCCAGTGATATCGCCTCGGAAAAATCATGCGTCACCATGAAAAAAGTGATGGCCGAAAGGCTATGGGTCTGTTTGAGCAGAAGCCGGATTTCTTCCCTGAATCGGGGATCGAGGGCTGAAAGCGGCTCGTCGAGAAGGATAACCCGGGGTTCGACCATGAGCGCCCGTGCCAGTGCGACCCTCTGGAGCTCTCCACCGCTCAGCGTATCCGGACAGCGGTGCAGCAGGTGGCCTATGCCAAGGTCATCGACGAGCTTCCTGAATCGTTTGTCGGTGGATTTTGTGTCGTGACGGCGGTAGCGGAGGCCAAATTTGATGTTGCCGGTAACGGTCAGGTGGGGGAACAGCGCATAATCCTGGTACATAATCCCCACGCCCCGTTTTTCCGGCGGCAGCCGGGTGATGTCCCTGCCGCTGATGACAATGCTGCCGTTCCGTACAGGGACCAGCCCGGCAATGGCCTCCAGCAGGATGGTTTTGCCGGAACCGGTGGGGCCCATCAGCACGAAAAAGCCACCCTCATCGACGGCAAGATCTATGTCATTAAGGCGAAATTCCCCGAGCTGTACGCTGAGCCCCTTGATTTCAATCACGGTGCCTTCTTCCCGGAAAGGGCAAGTATCCTGAGAACAAGAAAAAGCGACAGGCACACGATTACCAGCCATACCGCAACGGGTTGTGAATATTTCAGGCCGTAGCCCTCGAACCGTTCGTAGATGAGCACCGGCGCCGTCATGGGGTGGTATGCGACGACAACGACGGCCCCGAATTCGCTTATCGCCCGGGCGCAGCACATGATGAACCCTACCAGCACGCTGCGCCAGGCAAGGGGGAAGGTGATCCGGACAAAGGTGCTCCACATGGGCGCGCCAAGGCTCCGGGCCACGTTTTCCATACGTGGAGAGATACCCTCGATCCCTGACTTGACTGAATTGATGTAAAAGGGCATGCCGACAAAGACGAGAACGGTAATAATACCCGTGGTGCTGCCCATGATCCGGATTCCCAGTTCGCTCATGATATGCCCCAGCCAGTGGTTTCTTCCCGCCACGCTCAGGATGGCGATGCCGACCACCGGATGCGGTATGACAATGGGCAGGTCGATGATGCTCTCGATGAAATGTTTACCCCGGAAACTCGAACGCGCGAGCACATAAGCAAGGGGCGTCCCAATCGCGAAAGATATGGAAGCTGCCGATAGGGATGTATATATACTCAGCCAGATGGAATGGATGACGTTCCTGTCCTTGAGCGTCTCCCTGAGCATGGCGGAAGAGGGAGCTGTCAGCAATTCATAAAGAGGCAGAACTATGAACGCCAGGACCATGATTCCACAGGAAACCGAAACCCAGTAGAAAGGCCCCCTCTTCCCCACGATTTTCTGCCTGTCAGTTTTTGACTTCGACAAACTCCTTCAGTTCCGGAGGAACAAGCGACCGCATCTCCTCAGTGGGAATCCGACAGGGAATGAAGGGCGGCTGTCCCTGTTCCTGGAGAACTTTCAACCCCCCATTGGGATCGAGCATGTATTTGAGGAAGGCTGTCGCGGCTTCCTTATTCGGGGCATCCTTGATGAGGGTGACCCCGTAGGTGACTGAATCACCTTTCATATCCATGAATTCACCGGGTTGTTTCCCGGTAACCTTGACAACGGCCTGGGAATAGTATTCATCGTGCTTGTAATTGCCCAGGTTGATTTCTTCAGGCAGTACCACGTACTTCAGGCCGTGCTGCACGGCAACGGAGAGATACTCCCATGCATAATCCATGTTGCCGGTCTGCAACAGGGTCACCAGTTCAACCGACTTGGGCCGGACATTTTCCTGGGGACGGTTGGCGATCATTTGGTCATACAGCCCGGGTTTTCCGTAATACTTCTCGGCGAGTTGAAGCACCATCAGGGCCCGGTAACCGCAAGGGTCGAGGTTCGGGTCGGAGTGCCCCCAGACAACACCGTCGGTGCTGAGAATTTCATACCAGTTGTCCGCACTCACCTTGTCGGCCATCCTGCTTTTGTCCGTGTAGCAGAGCACAAGCTGATTGGTGGCGAACCGTATATTCAGGTCGGCAAATTGAGGAATAAGGAGCTTGTCGATCACTTTAAAATCGGCGGAGGCCACGATGTCGCACGGTTTGTGCAGATCGGTTACCTTGCGCGCGGCTGCCTGGCTGCCGCTGGCCTCACGCTGCAGATCCACTCCGGGATACATGGCTTCGAATTCCTTTTCCATGGTCTCGAACGGCATGGACAGGCTCCCCGCGTGGAACATGACGACCGTCCCCTTCGGCTCGGCCAGAGCAAGGGGTACAGCAACAAACACCAGGAAAAACAGGATGGTGAAAATTGTCGGTGCCGGGTTAAGGTGGGATCTTTCCATGGTTTACCTCCTCTTGGATGTTATTGAATCTTTCTCCTTGATACGATCTACCCGTTCCGGGAGCGGCCGGCGGCGAGCTGCCGCGCGCAACAAACCCCTTTTGCCCGCGGACCCCTCAGCTCTGCCTACCCGGCCATCCTCCAGAGTCCGCGTCAATCAGTGGTCATACTGTTTGGCGTATTCGGCGTCATTGTAGAGGCCTTCGCCGTGCAGTGATTTCCCGTAATTCCCTATGATGCCCTGTCCTTCCGCGGAGGCCAGGAAATCGATGAATTTCTCCGCCCAGGCCTGGCCTTCCGTCGCACCAGCCGGTTGGCACAGCCCGTGGTAGGTATTGATCAGGAAAGGATCACCCCTGAAGAGGATCTGCAAATTGTTCATTTCCTTTTTCGCGGCCACCCAGGTGCTGCTGTCCGTCATGAAATAACCAGGCAAATCATTGGCCTTTTTCATGGTCGCCATCATGAAGTCCTTGGTAACGATATACCAGTCTCCCGAGGGCTCCATGCCTGCCGCTTTCCAAATTGACATTTCTTTTTTATGGGTTCCTGAATTGTCCCCCCGGGATAAAAAATTCGCCTGGGCGGCTGCTATCTTCTGATATGCTTCCGCCGCGCTTTTTGCCTCCTTGATTCCGGCCGGGTCGCTTTCGGGGCCGACAATGTAAAATTCATTTGATCCGATCAGGGTACGCTTTATCGCCCACCCTTCCTGGACTGCAGCCTTTTCCGCAGCCGGGGCATGAACCAGGGCGATGTCAACTTCTTTTGCCTTCAACAGGGCAAGGGACTTGCCGGAACCGGCCTTTACCCAGCAAAGCGTTGTCTTGTTTTTTTCATTGAACGTCTCCGCCAGGACTTTCAGCAACCCCAGTTCGCCCGGGCTGCCGGTGGCAAGAGAAAAAAGATTTGAATCGTCTCCGTATGTTTCCGTACAATCGGCCGCCATAATTATTGCCGGCAGGCCCATGAAAAATAAGAACATTGCGATTGCCTGAATCCACTTCCTGATCCTCATGATTTTCTTTCTCCTTGTCATTCTTGGTTGTCATTCACCCAATCGAACGATTGGATTCGGCCGCGGCAAATTAAAATATTATACATGTCAAGTATAGCATATGTCAAGATTGACACATAATCGGCCAAAATGCATTTCTATTCTGACAGGATAATGGCCAAGGTAAAATCTTGCGCACAGTGCAAGAGGTCAGGGAGATCGCTGTTTCTGCTGGGTGAGGGAGGAGTAAAGGGGAGGGAGCAGGCGCGGACCTGGGTGGAGCAGAAGCACGATGCCGGATTATGGCAAAGGATTCGCCAGTGACGGTGCCATGAATGGGAATTTACATTATTTTCCTGCGCCGTTTTTTTTGCTTACTTGTTTTTCGCAACAACCCAGACACCATGGACAATACCTGGTATGTAACCGAACAGGGTCAGAATAATATTGATCCAGAAATGTTTGCCGAGGCCGACTTGCAGGAACACTCCCAAGGGTGGCAGAATGATTGCCAATATAATTTTTACAAGCTCCATGGAATTTTTTCCTCCATTTTGTGTTGTTCCCGCCGAACGTGGTCCCGGCGGCGATGCACCGTTCTGTTCCATCTTTATATAAAGAAAAACCATAAATACCAGACGAAGGCAAGAGCGATCGCCAAAGGAAGACAAAAAGGGGGAGGCTTCGCAAAAAGTGAGCGCCTTCCGCCGATCCGCAATTTCAACCCTGGCCACAACTTGCCGTACGCCGGTTTCCAGTCCTGGTAAAGGTGTTTGCCATCCGGTCAACAGGGATTTTCCGGCCGAATCGCGACGTCAAAAAAGTACATGAGGACGGGAATCCTGCCATTGCTTCAACCGTTCAAGCAGCCAGCCTGAAAGTTCTTCCGCCAGGTAGAATTGTGGAGAAAGCAGGTTGTCCCGGGGTGAGATGACCCCTTGTTGCACGGCGATCTTCGCCAATGGTGTGCCCGGATAAATACGGATGCCCGCCGTGAGTTTCAATGCGTCAAGTTCAAGTGAGTCGGCAAAGGCAAGACTTTCTTCCACGGAATGGCGTGTTTCGCCAGGACCTCCCAGCAGCAGAAACCCCATCCGTTCAATGCCCTGTTCGGCAAAGAGTGCCGATGCCGCCCGCACGTCTTCCAGGGTAAACCGCTTGTTCAGGTTCCTGAGCATAGGAGCGGAGCCGCTTTCAAACCCCAGGCTTATCTGTTTGCAACCGGCGGCGGCCATGAGCTCAACCAGTTCCCTGTCCACATTTTTCGGATACACAATGCAGCGCCAATGCATGGCCAGTTCTTGGTCAAGGATCTGCCGGCATATCGATTTGGCATAGGCAGGGGGGGAATTAAAGGTGTTGTCCACAAAGAAGAAATTCGCATAACCGGCCTTCACCCAATCTGCAAGCCAGCCGGCGATGATTTCCGGCGAACGTTTGCGCAGAACAGCGCCTTCAATGGAGGCGGTGGAGCAATAACTGCATTTGAGGGGGCAGCCGCGCCTTGTTTGCACCGGGATCCATGGTTCGTTGGTGCGGGAGAGGGAGGCGGACAGAATATCGGTTTCCGGGAGCGCCAGCAGATCAAGATCGGGGCAGAATGTTCTGGGCCGTTGGGAACGGTGACCCCGCGTATACAGGCCTGGTATGAGGGACAGATCGTCGTTGTTCTCCATACCTGTCAGCAGGGAGGGGAAGGCGATTTCCCCTTCGCCCGCTATGCCGAAATCCGCATCGAGATAAACCAGGGCGCTCTCGGGAAACATGCTGTATCCTGCCCCGCCGAGGATAATCGGTGCATCAGTCAGATTCCGGCAGACCGCCACGACCTCCTGCACCTTCTCGAGCAGGAATACAGGGGCTGCACAATGCTGGTCATCGATGTTTCTCACCGAAATGCCGATGCATTGCGGCTGAAACTCGGTGATCAGACCATTGATCGTGGCACTGACATCCATTTCGAACATCAGGTCCAGCATGGCGACGTCGTGCCCTGCGTTTTTTGCTGCTTCCGCCACGCACGCCAGCCCAAGGGGCATGGCCGGCATATTGAACCTTTCCGTGTTGGCTGAAATAAGAAGGACCTTCACTGGGAAACATCCCGGCGGAGAAGTTGAGTAAACACTTTATTCCTTTTTTCCCCTTTCCCGATCCTTTCCTGGCTCAGGTTATTGTACCGGCGCCGGCAGACGGGTGTGGGCGACCCGCATGGCCAGAACAAAGGGGAATCCCAGGTCCTCATGCTCCCGGGCCGATCCGGCAGGTTGGGGACGGCAGAGCGGGTTGACGGCGCCTCCGGTCATGCTTCTGCGGGCCGCTCATCCCATGGCCTGGCCGTCCCGTTGTTCATTGTTCTTCCCTGGCGCCGGGCCGGGCGTAAAAGCTGACCAGCATGCCGAGGATAAAGCCCAGCGCCGCCGTCAGCACAAGCAGGAGGATGACGGGCATCTCGACGGTAACAAACAGGAAGTGGGCCTGGACCGGGCTGCGGTTCTGAAATATCACGACCGCAAGCGCGCAGACTATCACCAGTATTGCAATGGGTTTGTTTTTTTTCACGGTTGAATCCTCATTATTTGCGGAAGACTTTCCCCCGGTGCCGGGGATCATGCCTTCAAACAAGCGCGCCGGATCTTTTTTGCGGTACAGTTTCCGGGGCTAATTTCGACGACCTCCCGTTTCCTCCTGAACGGCATGTCAGGCCGAAGCGGTCAATTTCAGGCCGATTATGCCCGCAAGGATAAGAACGAGGCTGAGGACCCTGCCAGTATTCAACGGTTCGTCCAGCAGCACGATCCCAAGTATGGCCGTGCCGACGGCGCCAACCCCGACCCAGACGGCATAGGCCGTGCCCACAGGAAGCGATTTCATGGCAATGCCAAGCAGACCCAGGCTGATCCCCATTGCCGCTATCGTGCCCAGGGTCGGCCACAGGCGCGTAAAGCCTTCCGTGAACTTGAGACCAATCGCCCAGCCTATTTCAGACAAGCCCGCAAGGAAAAGAATAAACCAACTCATAGTGCATCTCATTTGCTGTCCGGGTCGTCCCGGTCAGAAGGATACGAATTGAGGCCGTCCCCAAATCGTGATAGAAATTATTATTATACCGTTTCCGACGACTTTCTGCCGCAAAAACAGGTTCGTCGCGGGAGCGGGTGCATCAGGGCCGTGCCATTCTCCACCTAATGGAAATCAGCAATGGGGATAAAAATAGTATCAGATTTTGAATTTATTACTTTTGCATGATTCAAAAACGGATCGTCTCTTTGCATGCTGGATTGTAAGACCTGATCTTAAGATATGGGATCCTGAGGATTACCGTCCGCGCAGCTTTTCCCTCACGTATTCTCCAATCAGTATTGCGGCAGGGTAGGTCACCTCTTCCTCGGTCTGCGCGTGGAGCATGAGGGCCTGGGTGAACTTTGCGTATTCCATTTTGTCCGCCTTCTTCGCCGCGGCAGACAGCTTCTCCAGCGCGGCAACGATCGACTTGTGCTCCGCCAGCATCTGGTCCAGGTCTGCCTTGAGCTTGTCGGTCAGCCCGAGCACTTCTTTCATATCAGGAGTCACTTTGCCTGCAGCCAGATCGCGCAGCAGCCCGAGCGGAGGCAAGGCGTACTCCTCCTCCTTGACGAAGTGCGGATGCATCAGCTCTGCAACAGCCTTTGCCGCATCACCGAGTTCGCCAGGTTCCTGCGTGGCCTTACGGAGCATCCCGTGCAGCTCCTCATGTTCAATCTTCAGGGGACGAGGGATTTCGAATTTCATGGGTTGCATCTCCTTCTACGTGGGTTGTTTGGAGTATGATGGTTGGGCGAAATTTATTGCCGGGCTGGAACAATGCTGCCATTTTGGACGGATGTGAGCATGTCCGATAAGCTTGCCAATGGTAACAAAACTGACCAATTAGAGAGATAATGTACTCCTGCTGCACTGAGCCGTTGGATTTGAATTTTTTGCGAAACCAACAAATATCCTTGCTCCGAAGATGTGAGAACATTGACAAAAAACGAACAGAAAAAGCGCGGAAAGGCCCTGTGCAGCTTCCCGCAGAAAGAGTCAAGCAAAGACAAAGACTTGCTCCCTTGCTTCCATCTTCATACCGTAGATTCCCGGTCAGCCAGCCGGATGGTTTTCAGGCGATGCCGCCAGAACAGGAACATCCCGCAAACGAAGGGCACTGACAGTGCCGTCCCGGTAAACCAGCATTGGTGCCGGCATATGGAATTTTTCAGGCACAATATCCACCCATCCGCCCGTATTGTGAACCCACATGGGGTTTCTTCGTTCGTCATTATGGCGCATGAATATTTCATTAAAGCAGGGGATATGGGTATGCCCGTAAATGATGGAGGTTATCCGGTCATCGGCGTGCAGATATTCTTTTTTTGCCTGGGCCAGATAATGTTCAACCAGTTCACGGTTAAGCTGCAGCCCCTCTATACTGTGGAACTTCGCTGAAGGTGTCTTCAGGTCAACCCTTTTGTCATTCAGCTTCAGATGTTCCTGCAGGACTTCAAAAAACGTTTTTTCCCAGTCGGTCGGCGCCTTGTGGTCAAAATGGTGGTCATATATCATTTCCCAGAATTTATACGGAGGAGTCTGCGCAAGGGAATAGCTGTGCCATTCCGTGGTAATGGCGTTGAGCATTTCAATATTGCGGATCGTCAGTGGAATATCCTGCTGTTTTAACAGATCATTGAATATCGTGGTCACCATATTCCAATTCTGCTCGAACAGGTGGCCGTGGGTCAAAATCATATGTCGGCCATCCTTGCCCCTGATAAAGAAGTGCGGGTATGCCACGTGCACGGGAGTTTCGCTGCCGATGCCAAGGAGCGACGAGATCATATTATGCTGAGGAATCCCTGCTTCCCCCGTCCGGTTGTCATCAGAAATGATCTCTCCCGTATCGATATCCAGCGTCAGGGAAACCGCCCTGGGCATCTGCAGCGGGTCAAGACCTCTTTCAAGGCGATCCGTGATCCAGTATCTTTCCTGCAGCATTGACCAGAAATGGTGGTCATGATTTCCCGGAACATATATGACATTCTCGAACAGTTCACCAAGCGCCAGTCCCTGATCATGCTTTTTGAGATGCTGAAAGAGTTTTGCGGATAACCTGAATGAGTCTTCCTGGTTGTTCATCGCCAAGTCCCACATATCACCCAGGATGACCAGATTCTCGATTTTGCCGTTCTGCCGCCGTAACTCTTTGCAGTAATTTAAGAATTCAATAAATCTGGTCCGGACATATGGGCTTTCGCTGTCGGAGGGGTCAAGCCGCTGGTAGTCCGCCGGCTTGCCGGGATCACCGGTAATGCCTCCGTACCGTTCTCCGATATGCAGGTCGCTGATACAAACTGCGAATGGGTTTTCCTCAGCCGGCTTCTCTCTTCCGGCGCCGAACTTCTCGGTTGTGCCAAAAAAAGGCACTGAAGTGTTGACCTGACCGGCGTCTCCGGTACCGGACAGCAGGCTCATCCCTCCAGCGGCCATGAACAAGGCAAAACCGGCCTGTGTCTTAAGAAAGGACCGGCGGGTCAAGGAAGGATTTGCTGCCTGCGGTTTTGGCTCCGGCACCATGTCATTTTTGTTCATCTTTTCTCCTGTTTTTTGCATAACGAGTCTGTCAAAACAGTCCTTTCCGGAAGGACCCGGTTTATCCGGCTTGTGGCCGACCGGGTTATTTATGGGAAAGGTGGATGCAGACTTTTCGACTGCAGCCCGAAACGGACGAGTGCTGCCTGCGGATTGATCACCTTTGCTATGCCCTCGGACAAGCTTTATTCTATCATTTTTCAGATAATGGTAAACCATGTTGCCTGAAAAAAGAGAGCTTATCCCCATTATCCTCTGCCATGAGCAACGCTTTATTTTTTCATGCCGGGGCTGTTTTTTTCCATAATTTCAATCACCTTTTGGAGCCCCTTGTCGTACGCAATTTTCTCCGTAAAGTGAAGGCTTGCCACAGTCATGCCTTCACGCTCATAGAATCGGTGCGCATCCTTCCTTTGGGTTCCGGAATCCAGGTGAATCTGCTCACAGCCTTCCAGGGCGGCCCTTTCCCTGAGCCAGGCAATCAGCCTGGCGCCGTGGCCCTTTGATCGATATCCGGGAAGGGTTACCAGATCATCGAGGTACAGAAAACGCCCCCAAGCCAGGTTTTCACCAGCTCGAAAGCCGGCGACGGCAACCACCCCAGTCGGCTCTTGAATGAAGGCGAGCCGATAGCCCGCGCGCTCCTGGTCACGGACCCGGGAAAGAAATTGCTCCTTGGCAATATGAGGACGAAGCTCCCGCATGACCGGATAACAAGCGGCGATCTCGGCATCGGTTGCGGCTATGTGGATGTTCATGGTTGTCTCAGCCCTGCCCCCTTTATAACGGTGATAATGTGTTTCCTCAAAGCATCGGCAAAAAACGAACAGGAAAAACGGGGAAAGGCGCTGCGCGGCATTTCCCGCAAAAAGAGTCAAGCAAAGACTTGACCCCTTAAACACCATCCGGAAGCTTCGACTGCATCATTTGCCTCCGGTCCAATTTGCGCCCATCCACCACGAAGGTGCCATCACCAATTGCGTGAATGGTTCGTTTCTCTTTTCGTGAGCTGTCAAAGTACGCGGCAATGCCTTCGAGAACAACGATGTTGTGCTTTTGAACGATATCAATGACTTTGCATTCTATGTTTGCCAGGCATTCCTTAATCAGGGGCGGCCTGACATGCTTTGCCTTCACGGAAGTCAGTCCAAACTTTTCAAATTTGTCCGTGTCGGCGCCGGAACATGTTCCCACCCCAACAACTTGATCAATGAGATCCACAGTGGGAATTGCAATGACACATTCTCCGGACTCTGTGAGTGCGGCGTAGGAATAGTTCCAGGGTCCTGTGGTTATGGCAAATATCGGCGCAAAGTCCATCACCATGGTCCATGAGATAGTCATTATATTGTTCTTCTCTCCATCATTTGTCGTGATGAAGACAACCGGGCCTGGTTCCAGCAAAGTGAATGCTTTACTGATCTGCATCTTTTTCATCGCAGTATGTCCCATGCTGTTTGCCTAAGGGGCCTTCCTTGTCTCATTGACGTCCCAGCGGTCATGGAAGCCAGCGTAACTCACCAGGCAGTCGTCATCACCCATGCGGGGCATTTTCACTCCAAAGGTTTGAGCTTACAGGTTGACAGCCCGGCAGTGCCGGCAATCCCTGTGCAGGGATTTGCTCGGCTTGCCGTTAAAATACTAAGCGGTTGCGAGATTGTGCGCTCCGGATTGCGAAAGATAAGTCTTAACTTCTTTCTCAATTTGCTTACCTGCTTTATTTCTGGCAATTTTCATATTGTACCGTACCTGTAAATTCAGCCAGAACTCAGGTTCCATCCCGAAATACTTGCCAAGTCGAAGCGCTGTGTCTGCAGTGATTTCCCGTTTCCCATGAATAATCTGGCTGACCCGGTTTGCCGGGACATTGATATCTTTTGCCAACTTATTCTGGGTTATTCCCATCGGTTTTAGAAATTCTTCCAGCAGGACATCACCTGGTGTGATCGGAGATAGTTTTTTGGCCATATCTTTACCCCTTGTGGTAATCAACCATCTCAACATCAATGGCATGCTCGTCTTTCCATACAAAACAGATACGCCATTGATCATTAATCCTGATACTGTATTGACCTTTTCTGTTGCCTTTAAGCTGTTCCAGCCTGTTCCATGGAGGCACGCTCAAGCTGTTCAACGAAACGGCCGCATTCAAAACCTCAAGCTTTATCCTTGCTATCCTTGAAATGCTCCTGAATTTTCTGACATCAAAGTCATTAAAAAGCCTTTCTGTGTCTGTGCATTTGAAGGATTTTATCATGACCACATGATATGACGCATTACGTCAATCGTCAACAATCAATTAAGAATTTGAGATATAATTCCACATGTTTTTTATCGGACGGACAACAGCTAAGCAGAGAGGCGATTCTATCAGCACCTTTATTCATAACGACATATTAGCAATTTTGGTCGTAAAGATTGGCCGTGGAAAGGACGTGTATGAAAAACTTCCTTAATTCTGGCTTGTTCCTCCCAGCGGTTTTTATTTTTATCATTATAACGCCCGAATTAAGCCGCGCAGCGAAGCGGCGTCGGTTTGAATGAGGCATGATTGGATTTTCCCCACTATCTGAGTCGCCCGGTAATCCCCTCATTACCGCGGCATCAGCGCGAACACGCCCCAGCCCAGGTATTCACGCGTGTAAGCGGCGTAGCGCTCGGGTCCCGAGGTCAGTTCGGCTCGAACATCTTTTGCTAATTCGTCGTCGGGATTGGCGTCAAGCCATCGGCGCATGGTGAGCCACTTGGCCGCCTCGTATCTGTCCCAACTGTCCTGGTCTGCCAGAACCATTTCCACGACGTCGTGGCCAAGGCGGCCGAAAGACGCGAGAAGTTCCGGAAGCAGGAGAAAGTCGGAGATTGAGTTGGCAAGACACCCCCTGGCAACATCTTCCGTCGGCGGTAACTGCCGCCAGTAGGGCTCGCCGATGAGGATGATCCCTCCGGGGCGCAGGCTCCTCGCCAGAAGCTCGATGGTGCCGGCGGCTCCCCCGGCGATCCACGTGGCCCCTACACAGGCTGCCACACCGGCCTTCTCGTCAGAGACGTAGCCCGCGGCATCGCCATGGATGAACTTGACTTGATCGGCGACGCCGAGTTCTTCGGCACGGAGTTTCGCCTGCTCGGTAAACAACCGGCTCATGTCGATGCCGGTGCCGATGACGCCGTGATCGCGTGCCCAGGTGCACAGCATCTCCCCCGAACCGCTGCCGAGGTCGAGCACTCGGGTCCCCGATTCCAGACGCAGCGCCGCGCCGAGAGTGGCGAGCTTTTCGGGTGTGAGGGGGTTATGGATGCGGTGCGCACTTTCGGTGATGTTGAATATTCGCGGGATGTCCAATGCAGAAACCTCCTTACGGGTGTGAACAGATTCGGTCACGGCCTAACGCAGAAATCAGGCGCAGGCTAAAAGGCTTGCCGCATCAGCGCCCTCGCGCCCCTTCCTCGCCTGAGTTGACTTGTTAACGATTTACTTATTCTTGCCAACCTATTTATTTGCTGGATGAATTTATGAGTATCAAGAAAATTAGTTGAGTATGCTCAGCGTAAATTTTCAATATTACCAGCCGCAAAAAGAGTCAAGCAAAGACTTGTCCCCTTGCTCTGGTGAAAAGTCATCGGGCCGGGAATTGGGCCATGGCATGTATCTGCCAGTACCTGCTGCGGCGCCCTCAAGCTCACGGTCAACCAGGAGAAGAACAAAGTGGCCTCGGCCAACGAGTTCACCTTCCTCGGTTTCATCAAAACCAAACCTTATTCGTTATGCATTTGTCAGTTTCTTGAGAAAACAAACGATACGCTCCGTTTCCATAAACCCCAAATGCTTGTGGATAGAGATGCTTCGATGGTTGCCTATTTCGGTATCGCTTGCCAACTCTGAATAACCGTGTGATTTCGCCCACTGTTCCGCCCTTTGCATTAGTTGTTTGCCAATGCCCCGTCCTTGCCATGTGGGCTTTACATACCATGCTTCGACATATGGCACTTTTGAGTGACGACTGCCTTCAGCGAAATTGCGTATATTCAACTCCATGAAGCCTACTGTTTCTCCAGCAAGTTCGGCAATATATGCCTGAAGGATGTCGATAGATGTGCCAGAAAAATACTCCCTAATTTCTGACAAGTGAGCATCATTGGTGTCAGGCCAGACAACAGTTCTCATTGCTGACCACTGTCTTATGTCCTTTTCCGTCACATCTCGGATTACCATCGTTTTTCACGCAAAACGCATTGCTCACCGGAGAGGGCCGCTTTTTGGCCCGAATCCGGTGGAGCAACATGTGTACGCCCGGCATGGGCGTGATCTTATGGGGTGTAAGTTCCCTGTATGTGAACCCTGTTAATGTTGAGATAACAGAAACATAAATACTAGCCGAAGGCAAGGGCGGAACCTCGAGGGACCGTCCGGAGGGGCCGGAGCGCAA
>Ga0265293_10001908_pt1 | contig 43845 bp, 41 predicted proteins | sample Munlanlewell138R_FD_192505 | JGI IMG/M metagenome (GOLD analysis project Ga0265293, IMG submission 192505) | Leachate microbial communities from a municipal landfill in Southern Ontario, Canada - Leachate well 138R | ecosystem: Engineered > Solid waste > Landfill > Unclassified | place: Canada...
GACCTGTTCCTCCGACTCCCCGGCATTGCGAAGAACGCTGGCAGCCCTGGCATAAGTGTACTGCACATAAGGACCCGTCTCTCCGTCGAAGTTGAGGATCTTATCCCAGGAGAATACATAGTCCTTGATCCTGCCGTTGGACAGCTCGTTGAAGATTACAGCGCCGATGCCTACCTGTTTTGCGGTAATATCTACATCTTCCGTGTTCACTTTCTTTTCTAAAATGATTTCCCTGGTGCGCTCGATTGCTTTGTTGAGCACATCCTCAAGAAATACCACACGGCCATGCCTGGTGGACATGGTGCCGTCCTCCAAACTGACCAGGCCAAAGGGAATGTGGATGCAATCCTTTGCCCATTCGTAACCCATGAGTTCCACTACCTTAATCCACTGCTGGAAGTGCAGGTTTTGCTGGGATGCCACGATGTAGAGATTTTTATAGAAATCATAATGCTCTTTCCGGTAAATCCCTGCGGCGATATCCCTTGTGATGTATAGGGTTGATCCGTCCTTCTTGGTAATCAGAGCAGGAGACATGTCATATTCGGAAAGGTCCACAATCTGAGCCCCTTCCGATGCCACCAGCAGGTTCTTTTCTTTTAATTCAGAAAGAACTCTTCCCATCTTGTCGGAGTAGAAGCTCTCACCCGCATAAGAGTCAAAGTCGATCCCCAGCATTTTATAAACTCTTCCGAATTCCCGCAGGCTTTCATCCCGGAACCATTTCCACAGAGCGGTCTCTTCTTCAGCACCGTTTTCCAATAGTGTAAAGGTTGCCCTTGCCTCTTCTTCCAGAGAAGGATCCTTTTCGGCTTCTTCATGGAATTTTACATAGTAACCCAGCAAGGCTTGAATAGGCGATTTTTCAACATCTTCCTTGTTACCCCAGCGGCGATAGGATACGATCATCTTTCCAAACTGCGTTCCATAGTCCCCCAGATGGTTGATGCGGACAGCATCAAAGCCGAGGAAATCATAGAGTTTATAGATTGCATTACCTATAACAGTACTGCGTATATGTCCAATATGAAATGGCTTTGCAATATTGGGGGAGGAATACTCAACGACGACCTTACGATTCTGCCCTATATCGCTGCTTCCGTAGCCTTCCTTCATTTCGGCCACCTCGGACAGAACTTCGCGAATGAAAACTTCTCTGCCCATGAACATATTTACATAAGCGTTTACGCTCTCGACTCTCTCAAACATCTTATCATTAGAAAGCTTTTCAGCGATATCTTTGGCTATGATCGCCGGCGACTTTCTCATGACCTTTGCCAAACGGAAACAAGGAAAGGCATAATCCCCAAGTTTGCTATCCGTAGGTATTTCAATCATTCCTGTCAGTTCTTCTGCCGTGAGTCCCTCAATTTGTTCTGCCAATAGGGCTCCGATCTGCTCTTTAAAATTTATCATTCAACATTCCTCCTCAGAAATTATCTTGATTCCGTTTTGCGTAAGTAGCTCAGCAAGGACTCCGTCCCCGTCTATCAATGTATGTGTAAAAGTGCCGTCATAGATCCTTCCACAGCCACAGGAAGGGCTTCTTGATTTTAGGACAGCAAGTTCTATGTCTTCGCCTAACTCTCCGGCCCGTGCTCTTGCTTCTGCAAGCACCATGGCGGCGCCTTCCCGAAACTCTTCAGTGAGATCCTCCCCTTCTTGGCTGTAGACTCTGCCGTCTCGGATCTCCATGGGAGGTCTGGGAACAGGACAACCTGCGGCTACTTCGGGGCAGACGGCAATATAGTTATGGCCTTTTGCAAGATCTATTACTTTTTCATTTAGGTTGTTCCCACCGTTGTATTTGCAGTTTTCACCCAACAGGCATGCGCTGATAATATACACAATACACCTCTACTTCAATGTGACGATGGTCACACCGTCACCGCCTTCATTATAATTGCCTTTTCGGGATTTTTCCACATGTTTGTGTGTTTTGAACATGGATGCCAGCCCATCTCGAAGAATTCCGGCCCCTCTTCCGTGTATGATGGTGACTTCCTTAAGACCCGCCATGAAGGCATCATCCAGGTATTTATCTACGTCCATCAAGGCATCATCCAGCACTTTTCCTACTACATTACAGCTGGGCGTGACCGAGATCACCTTGCTCTGATACATACTGCTATGGCGTGTATTTTGCTTTTTCTTTTCTCTTTTACCGTTCTGGACCTTGGAAATCTTATTAAGTCCCACATTAATCTTCATGAGACCGATTTGCACCTGAACCTCGTTCTTGTCATCGGGCAAAGAAATCAGCTCGCCTTTCTGGTCCAGAGAGAGGATCCTAACTGTATCCCCGACGTTCAGTTCATCCGGACGCACGGGCTTAAGGTTTTGCTTAACTTCTATTTTTTCTCTGTGCTTATCCTGTAGTTCACGGATTTCCCTGCGCAGCGCCTCCTGTTTGCGGTTCCATTGAGAGGGATCGTTGTATTTTTCCAACTCTCGCAGTTCGCTCTGAATCAGGTCTGCCAGCTCTTTTGTTTCCTGAACCACATCCCGGGCTTCTTCCCTGGCTTTGGCGAGAAGCTTTTCCTTCTGCTCTGCAAATTTCTGCTGCTGCTTCTCTAACTCTTCCTTTTGCCGCTTTATCTCGATTCGGAGGAACATGGCTTCGTCACGTTCCTGTTCTGCCAGCTTTCGATCCTTCTCAATGGAGGTAATCACATCTTCAAAGGCTATGTCTCCTCTGTCCAGCAGACCTTTGGCTTGATCGATGAGGTGGTTGGGAAGTCCCAGCTTCGCCGATATCTCAAAGGCGTTAGATCTGCCGGGAGTGCCGATGGTCAGCCGATAGGTAGGAGACAGGGTCTCCACATCGAACTCCATGGAAGCATTCTGAACCCCCGAGGTGGCGATGGCGTATTTTTTCAGCTCCGTATAGTGAGTAGTAGCCAAGGTCTTAGCGCCTCTCCCATAGAGCTCGTTCAATATAGAAATGGCAAGTGCAGCTCCCTCTGTGGGGTCTGTCCCGGCTCCTAACTCGTCTAACAGAATCAGAGTGTCGTCATCGGCATCTCGAACGATGTCTACGATGTTTCTCATGTGTGAAGAAAAGGTTGACAGGCTCTGCTCAATGCTCTGTTCATCTCCTATGTCCGCATAGACCTTCCGCAAAAGCGGAATAACAGTCCCGGGTGCGGCTGGCAAATGAAGTCCGGAGTGAGCCATGAGTACAAAGAGACCAACGGTCTTTAAGGTGACAGTCTTGCCTCCGGTATTGGGCCCGGTGATGATGAGCGTATCGAAATCTTTTCCCAGCGAAACGGATATAGGAACGACCTTCTTCCAGTCGATGAGGGGATGCCGGCCTTCCCGGATGTTCAAGATTCCCTGGGTGCTGATTTCCGGCGGTTCTGCTTTCATTTTAGCGGAGAGCTTTCCTTTAGCGAACATAAAGTCCAGCTCCACTAAAATACGCTGGTTGTTTTTAATCTCTTCTCCTGCATGCCCTACCGTTGCGGACAGTTCGGCCAGAATTCGGTAGACCTCTTTTTTTTCCGCAAGCTCCAGCTCGCGAAGCTCGTTATTCATGTTCACGATTGCCTGGGGCTCAATGAAGAGAGTAGCCCCTGTTGCGGACTGATCGTGGACAATACCGGAAAAACGACCTTTGTGCTCTTGCTTTACAGGAATCACGTACCTACCCTGCCGCATAGTCACAATCGTATCCTGTAATAGATTCTTGTTGTCGGCAGAGGTGAGAATACTGCTCATCTTGCTTCGAATGGATTCATTTTGCAGCCCAATCTTTCGCCGGATGGTCTTTAGTTCGGAGCTGGCGCTGTCCGCCATCTCATCTTCCGAGAGGATGCAGCGATCAATTTCGCTTTCCAAATCCTTCTGTATGCTGATCAGGGCAGCGAGCTGATCGATCTTACGCAAGGGGGGCAGATCGCTCTTAAGAAAAGTGGCAGCGTGACGAGCCGCCTGAAGGTTATAGAGGACCTCCAGCAGCTGTTTCATAGTCAAGGCTCCGCCTTTTTGGGCAAGGTGTACCCATCCGCTGATATCGTAGAAACCGCCGAGAGGTAGCGCCCCTTTATGCATAATAACGGAAACCGCCTCTGTGGTTTCCGCCATTCTTTCTCCGATCTCATATTCATTCACGGAAGGCAGAAGCCCTTCGATCACCTTCTGCGTCATGGACGAAGCAGCCTCCTCACGAAGAAGCTCCTTTATCTTATCATATTCTAAAACCCTGTACGCTTTGTCATTCATATTATTCTATTCTGCTGATTCCACAATTTTTTTATAGCGGTCCAGTTCACCTTTTAATTGAATATTTTCCATCTGAAGGTCAAAAAAGCTACTCTCCATCTCCCGACATTTCAGTTCAAGCTCCTTGATGAGCAAATCAGAAGAACCCTTCTTGTCCTCCTGAGAGGCTATTCTTTGGCTTAAGGTTTCATTCTTGCGCTGCAAACTATCGGTCATTTGTTGCAGCTCTTGAAACTTTGTTTGCAACTCCCGGTATTCCGTCTTCTTTTCGTCGTAAGCTCTCAGCAGTTCTTCTCTGTTTTCTACAGCAGACTGTGCGTCTTCTTTGTATTGCAGAAAGTTCCTTTTCGCCTCGTCCCACAGCTGCACGTAGTGCTGCGCGTCCTTTTCCAGCTGTTGGTTTTTGGCTTTGAGTTCATCTGTACTTTCGATGGACCGATAGTATTGATCTGCACAGTTTACGGCTGCCAGTGTCGCAAGAGAGGATGTGGAGCACGATGGTAGACTTTTTGCCAGCTCGTGCATGGCACGATCAACATGATCGGCCACTTTGATGATGTGATCCCTTGGTTGCTCTCCTGAGATGGTAAACTCCTGTCCATAGATTTTCACCAGCACTTTGTTTCGTTCTTCCATTACACGGTCCTCCCTCCGGGCGGGGTCGTCCACCCTACGGGCGGACGGGGTCGTCCGCCCCTGCATGGGGACGGGTCGCCCGCCCTTACATTATGCATCCCGCAATACCGCATTTAATTCTTCGCTCAATGCCTTTAATATCGACTCATGCACCTCATTTGTCTGACTGTCTGTCAGCGTTCTGTCAGGTGCCCGATAGGTCAGGGTAAAGGATGCACTCTTTTTGCCTTCCGGTACCTGCTTGCCCCGATAGATATCGAAGAGTTCCACCTTCTCCAGCAGCCCGCTGCCGTTATTCTGTATGATCGTTTTCATAGATGCTACCGTAACATCTTCATCCACCAGCATGGAGATATCCCTGGAGGTGGAAGGATACTTGGGCAGAGGGCTGTAATAATGCTCCGTATTCGCTGCTTCCGCAAGGCGGGAGAAATCCAGCTCACAACACCAGGTCTTGGCTGCAATATCATAAGTTTCCATGACATCCGGGTGAAGTTCTCCTATTACGCCCAGGGTCAGGTTGTTATACTTAATCACGGCGCATCTTCCCGGGTGATAGGTGCCCGACGCAGATTCTGACACGAACTCTGCTTCACGAATCCCCATTTTATTCAGCAACTCCGATGCCACTCCCTTGAGTGTGAAGAAGTCCTCTCCCTCGCCGTAGCAAGCGATACAAAGACTCTCCCTCTCTGTAGGCAACCCGTCACTTCCTGTGTCCTTATGGAAAGTGTTTCCCAGCTCGAATGCTCTGACGTCGGCGATGTTCCTAGTAAAATTCCTGGATAAAGCCTCCAGCATATTCGGGGTCAAGGTGGTGCGCATAACGCTGTTCTCTTCCCCTAGGGGATTAAGTAGCTTGATCATTTCTCTTTCCGGGCTGTCCTCTGCCATCCGGATGTGATCCACACCTTTCGGACTTACAAAGGAGTAGGTCTGTATCTCTTTATATCCCATTCCTACAAGAGAGTCTTTTGCCAGATCTCTCAGTTGCTGCAGCATGGTCTTTCCGGATTCGCTGTTTCCTTTGGGAAGTGTGGTAGGTAGCTTGTCGTAGCCGTAGATCCTGGCCGCTTCCTCTACAAAATCGATTTCCTTGGACAGGTCAAGCCTGACGGAAGGAGGAAGTACGCGTATCTTATCCTCTGCCATCTCGGTCTCCATCTCAAGGCTTTGGAAAATAGTATTTAGTTCGTTCAGTGAGAGCTGAATACCCAACACCTGATTGACCCGGCTTAATCTCACCTCAACAGGCGCTGCCTCTTTCTTGACCGGATAGGAATCTACAGCCCCTTTCACTACGGTCCCTGCACCTAACAGCTCAATAAGGTAGCACACCCGGTCTGCAGCCGTTCCGGCCAGCTCCGGATCTACACCCTTCTCAAAACGGGACGAGGCCTCTGTGCGAAGTCCTAGTTTCTTGGAGGTGCTGCGTATGTTGTCTTCCTGAAAGTTTGCTGACTCTACTATGATGGTAGTGGTGTCTCCTACGATCTCGGAATTCAGTCCCCCCATAACGCCGGCGATGGCAACGCTCCGCTCTCCGTCCTTGATCAACAGCATGTCTTCCGATAAGCTTCTCTCGGTCTCATCCAGGGTGGTGAACAGCTCGCCATCTTTGGCTGTGTCCACACAAATCCGGTTGCCTTTAATATTTCTTATATCGAAAGCGTGGATGGGCTGTCCGTATTCTAACATGACGTAATTGGTGATATCCACGATGTTGTTGATGGGGCGCATCCCTGCGTACATGAGCCTCCTCTGAAGCCACCAGGGCGACTGCTGAATCTTGACATCTGTAACCACTCTGGCTACGTACCGGCGACATAGCTCCGGCCTATTTATTTCCACAGAAACATAGTCTTCTACATTTCCCTTCTCTTCCTTGCATTTGTTGTCGGGGTAACGAAGGCTCTCGTCAAAGGTAGCCGCCGCCTCTCTGGCCATTCCAACCATGGACAAGCAGTCAGGCCTGTTAGGTGTAATCTCAAAGTCGATCACAGCCCCTGAAAGCTCCAGCGCTTCTACGATATCCATACCTAAGGGGTATTCTTTATCTAGGATCCAAATCCCGTCCTTGTGGGCAACGGGAATCACCTTGTCGTCATAGCCAAGCTCTTTCGCGGAACAGAGCATGCCCGAGGATTCCATACCTCTCAGCTTTCCTCTCTTGATTACGGTACCGTCCGGAAGCCTCCCGCCGTGGAGAATTACCGGCACATAAGCTCCTTCAAACACGTTTCCGGCGCCGGTGACGATTTGCACCGGCTCTTCTGCTCCAACATCCACGATGCAAACCAACAGCTTGTCCGCATCGGGGTGTCGCTCAATAGACTCCAGTCTTCCCACGACTATATTGTCAATCCCTTTGCCAAATTGCTCGACGGTTTCAATATTAGAGCCGGACATAATCATCCGGTCGCTAAATTCTTCGATGCTCCTATCCACAGAGCAGTATTCATCCAACCATTCTTTATATACTAACATGTCGTTATTCCTCCCTAGCCTATTTGAATGACGGCATCAACTACTAATATATGATGCCTACGGTTTCAGTTTCCGGCGAGTGAATCGCCAAATCCTGCAACCGTGCATCCAACAATTTAAGTGTCATGGTCAATCGTTGCCATGACTGTTCAAATAGGACTAGCCTATTTGAACTGCTCGATAAAGCGCATATCGTTTTCATAGAACAGTCGGATATCATCAACACCGTATTTCAGCATAGCGATTCTCTCTACACCCATGCCAAAGGCAAAGCCGGTATATCTTTCCGTATCTATGCCTCCCACATCCAGGACGTTGGGATGCACCATACCACAGCCGAGTATTTCGATCCAACCGCTCCCCTTGCACACTCTGCAGCCTTTGCCCCCACATTTGAAGCAGGAGACATCCATCTCTGCACTGGGCTCCGTGAAGGGGAAGAAATGAGGACGAAAGTTCGTCTTTGCATCGGATCCGAAAAGCTGCTTAGCAAAGGAGTCTAAAGTACCCTTCAGGTCGGCCATGGACACACCTTCATCCACCAAGAGGCCTTCCACCTGATGAAACATGGGAGAGTGGGTGGCATCAGGGGTATCGAAGCGGAAGCATCTTCCCGGAGAAATGATTTTGATAGGGGGCTTCTGCTTCAGCAGAGTTCTTGCCTGAACCGGTGAAGTCTGCGTACGGAGCAGAATGTCATCGTCGATGTAGAAGGTGTCCGTCATATCCCTTGAGGGATGATTTGGCGCTGCATTCAAGGCATCAAAATTAAAATAAACCGTCTCGATTTCGGGGCCTTCCGCTATGGAGTAGCCCATATTCATAAACACCTTCGAGATTTCATCGATGGTGACCGAGATGGGATGCTTGGTCCCCAAAGGTCTCTGCTTGCCCGGCTCCGTTACATCGATGCGCTCGGCTCTGAACTTGAGGTCCCTTGCTGCATTTTTGACCTCCGCGAACTTTTCCTCCAGCATGGACTCAATTTCACTTCTGACGCTGTTGGCCGCCTGTCCCAGAACCTTGCGCTCCTCGGGACTTATAGATCCCATGGACCTTAAAATCTCGGTGAGTTGCCCTTTTTTACCTAATAGCCTTACGCGAACTTCTTCCGTTTCCGCTATGGTTGTCGCCTCGGCGAGCCGATCCTTTGCTTCCTTCAATATGGATGTTAGCTTTGTCTGCATGGTTACTATTTTTCCTCCGCTTCTTTATGGAAATTTTGTCTCACTGACTCGTACATGAGGATTCCCGCAGCCACTGCCGCATTTAGGGATTCCACCGGTTCACTCATAGGTATTTTCACCTGCCTGTCTGACATATCCAGGAATTCTCTGCTGACGCCTCCTGCTTCGTTGCCGATGACAAAAGCCACATTTCTGTCTAAGGACACCTGGAAATGAAAGCTGTCGCAATAGGGCGTGGCAACAATTACCCTTTTCCGGCGACTGTGGAGAAGTTCCACCGTCTCCTTTGTATTCTCTGTAAAAAGCAAGGGCATCCGGAACAGAGATCCAGAAGTTGCCCGCACTACTTTGGGACTGTATAGATCTACGGTTCCCTTAAGGATCAGGATTCCCTGATAACCTGCCGCTTCGGCTGTCCGAATGAGCGTGCCGGCGTTTCCCGGGTCCTGAATGCGGTCCAACACCAGCAGATTCCCGTGCCCTTTCCGTTTGTCTGCCCCAAAGAAACTCTCTGTATCCCATTTCCTGCTACGCACTAGGGCGGCAATACCCTGAGGTGTCTCCGTGTCCATGAGTTTGTCAAACACATTGTCACTCAGTAAGGTCATCTTGATGTCCATTTCCTGCGACTGTCCGATGATGTCTGCCAGCTCGCGATCCTCCACTTTCTGATAGGCGGATTTTCTTACGAAAAAGGTCTCGATATCCTCACCTGCGCCCAGAGCTTCCCTGCACAGATGAAGCCCTTCAATGAGGTAAAGCCCTTCCTTCTCCCGGGCCTTGCGCTGCTTCAGACTCATGGCCTTTTTTATGATCGGATTTTCCGGAGATGTAATGTGTTTCATGAGCATCCTTTGTGTAGGTATCAATAAAAAACAGAAGCCGGTGGTGTTTCCGGCTTCTCATCCTCATCCATCTGTTAATAGTCTCTGTTCTTATCCTTGTTAAGGAAGGACGGTATCTTGAAGTCGGTCGTATATTTCTTTTCGAATCCATCATCTGTCGTACCGGCCTCGTTGTCGTTCTCTTCATCGGAACGTGGAGAGAGGTCTCCCGGACTCCTGCCGTCAACGATGCCGGGGCGTATGATATCCCGATCTCCACCTGAGATCTTATCCGTCCCCCTGTCCTCAAATCCGGTCGCAATGACGGTTATGATGATCTCATCCTGCAGCTCTTCTTTCACGGAAGCACCGAAGATGACGATGGCGTCCTTGTCAGCAGCTTTTTCGATCTGATCTGCAGCTTCGTTGACCTCCAGCATGCCTAGATCGTAACCGCCCATAATGTTCAAGAGAACTGCCTTCGCGCCGCCTATGCTGGTTTCCAGCAACGGACTCTCAATGGCATCCTTTACCGCTTCCTGCACTCTGTTTTCACCTTTACCGCGACCAACACCCATATGGGCGATGCCCCGATCGTTCATCACTGTGCGGACATCGGCGAAATCCAGGTTGATCAGGCCGGCTTCCGCAATGAGATCGGAAATACCTTGAACACCCTGCTTGAGGACTTCGTCTGCCATGGCGAACGCCTCGAGCATAGTCGTGTTCTTCTCGGATATCTGTAGCAGTTTGTCGTTTGGTACTACCACAAGTGAATCTACATATTTTTTCAGGAATTTTATACCCAGGTCGGCATGGTCTCTTCTCTTTTTCCCCTCAAAGGTAAAGGGCTTAGTGACCACACCTACCGTAAGGATTCCGGCATCTTTAGCAGCTTTTGCTATGATAGGAGCAGCCCCGGTACCGGTGCCCCCTCCCATGCCTGCGGTTATAAATACCATATCCGATCCAGACAGAAACTTACTCAGATCCTCAATATTCTCTTCCGCGGCCTTTTGACCCATTTCAGGATTTGCTCCTGCGCCCAGTCCTTTCGTAAGTTTCTCACCAATCTGTATCTTGGTTTCTGCCTTCGATAAGGATAGTGCCTGCTTGTCCGTATTTATCGCGATAAAAGTGATACCTTTTAATCCCGCATCAATCATGCGATTTACTGCATTGCTTCCGCCACCGCCGATGCCGATCACTTTGATTTGTGCATTTCTTTCCTCGTTTACCTCAAACTGAAGCATGATCTACCTCCTGCAGATTCATTCACTGTTTTAACATTTGCTTTTCAGCGGAATGTTTTACTAATTATAGCATATATGGTGCATCCGTGCATCTATTAATTGGTGATATCCCGTTCTTTTTTCGCCAAGTATCTCTCAATGATAATACGTCGAATCACCGCAAGATTCTGGAACAGACGTCCACCGAAAACGAGGATTACCGCATAGTAGAACGGCAGGCCCAAGCGGTCTCCCAAATAAACCAGTGCCGCAGCAAGTATCGCATTGGTCAAAAACCCGCTGATGAAGATGAGATTGTTGTATTTCCCTTCCATATCCGCTCGGATTGCCCCCAGCAGAGAGTCCATGGCGGCCAGCAGACCCATAGAAATATAGAAGGAGTATTCTGTAGGATAAGAGACATCAAAGGCAAACCCCACAAAGATACCGGCTGCCAATCCGATCAACATTACAATAATCAATTCTTTTCACCTTCCTTTACCTTGTCAGCAGTAGACAGGGTCATGTATTTTGATGCTCTGTCTTCAACATATGCGGGAATTATAATATCATCGAGGATCGATATTCGAAAGATCAGTCCCCAGTCCTTTAGAACTGTCCCATACCCACCGGGGCCGATCAATGCGGCTGACATGCGGGAACCGTCACCTATAGCGCGAATGACGAAAGGCCTCGCATAGAACTGTCCGTTGATCCGTACTGTATAACCGGAACATGAAATAGAGGAGGTATCCACGATTCTTTGTCCGTTTACAGAGATCAACTCCGCTCCTGCGTCTTTCAATTCATTGATGATTAGAAGCAGATCCAGGTCGTGTACCAAAATATCGTTGGGGTTTTCTCCATATTCAAGATCACGGGTTCCGTCGTCGATAACCACCTCGACTCCGGGTCCGATTGCGTCTACATAACCTCCTGCAAGACTATAAAAATGCAGGTCCTGAAAGAGCTTAGCTTCTACTTCCCGACTGATGTCCTCGTGAGCCGCCGTCAGAGCCTCTAGCGTTTCCAGCTCTTCCCTGCTCTCATCGGTAAGCTTAATGATGTTTTCCATATCTTTACGTTCACCTTCAATGGTGATTCTATAATCATCCAATACTTTTGATGACACAAAAAGATGCTGTCCATTGACTGTCTTGGTCAGAACAACGATAGAGCATCCTACAAAAAGGCATATTATGAAATATAAAATCGCTTTTCTTTTCATATCAAGCCCTCTTATTGTTGATCGGTTTCATTGGCTTCGTCGGCTTCCTGGGTATCAGCGGTTGCATCAGCTTCAGCACTATCCTCTGACGCAGGTTCAAAAGGCTTTGCATATAGATAGCGAAGAACGCCGCTATAGCGAGGTATCTCAATATCCTCCTGCTTGGCAATGGAGACCTGAAGCCCGTAATTGTTGCGCATGACTTCGACGATACCATAGCGAATGTTCAATGTGCCCTCCATAGTATCGGAGTTGCCTATGGCCTTAATTGTATAAGGCGGAGCGGTAGGAACTGTGTTGATATTCACGTTGTCTCCTGCCAGGCTGATTTCGGTTCTTGCGATGATACGCTGGCCGTTGATGGAAATGGCTTCTGCCCCGGCATCCTTCAGCTTATTGATCAGAGACAGCAATAAGTCAGATCTGATCATAATAGTGCTGTATCCATCTCCGGGATTTTCCTCGGTAGGTATGGGATCGTCAACGGTGATAACAACACCGGGCCCTTGAACATCCAATACTCCCGAGCCCATGCGGTATCGTTCCAGATCCTTCATGGCAGCTTGAAGAAGAGCATCCTCGCTGAGACTCTGCTCCTCGATTGCTTTTAGCCGCTGTTCCAATTCCAGGTACTCTGCCATGATCGATTCTTTTTCATTTCGTACTTCCTTCAGCTGACGTTCCAGGTCATTAGCCTGAGCAATAGTAATCAAGCCTCCGTGTTGTTCGTAAGCATCCGAAGTGTTCATTTGAATTGATAGAATCAAACCGATGAGAATTGCCAGCGCAAGTATAACTAGAATTCCACCTTTTTTATGCATTAAAATCTCTCCTGTCCCTAGGTTTTACTCTACCAAAGCGCTAAAGGAGATATAACCGTCTCCGGCGACTTTGATAACCCCTCTTTCAATCCCCTGAATATATAAATCATACAACACATCCTTCAAATCGTCCATGCTTTTCAGGATGTTTTCAGGACTTCCCTCACAGAGCAGACTATCGTATATATATGCTCTAATAACAATGCCCGAAAACTCGATCTTCTTAAAAAACAGCTCGTTATCCTCAATGCCTTCCAGTAATTTGAGGGTTCCCGTCAATATGGAGTTTTCTTCGGCTTCAAGGGGTGTGCCCGTTTCAATGTTCGTTAAGGTCATTCCCGAGAATAGAGTCAAGGCGGGTTCCACGTCCGTCAACCGGAGAATCATCCCATCCTTGTCGATGATGACGAACTGGTCGCCATAGGGTACGCAGGCGGCTTCCTGACGCTCTTCTACGGTGATGATAAGCTCGTTGGGCAACTTTCTGGATATCGTTGCATTTTTGATATAGGAATCCTTTAGGAGCTTGTCCTTCATATCGGTGGTGGACGTCTTAAAAAGATTTCCACCCATACCGGCTTCCGCAATACTGATTACCTGCTGTTGCGTATAATAATAGTTATTATCTACCGTGATTATTTGTATATCAAACAAGGAGGAGGACAGGAAATAATAAATACCTGTGCCTAAGGCAAGCAACAGGGCAAGCTTAAGCAGATACCGTTTTTTCCTTCTCCTCTTTTTCTTAGTACTCTTTTCCTTCATTTTCTCTTAGATACCCCTGTTACTCTTCTTTATCCGTATGCTCTACTCTCTCTATTTGCCCTCCCAGGCTTGTGAGAATATCCTCCAAACGATCGTATCCCCTGTCAATTTGGCCGATATTTTCCACGATGGTATTTCCTTCCGCTGCCAATCCTGCAATGACTAAAGCTGCACCTCCACGTAAATCTTCTGCCTTGACCCGTTTCCCTTGGAGACGTTTAACGCCATTCACGATTGCTGTCCTCTCGATGACATGGATATCGGCTCCCATCTTGTTCAGCTCCGTCACGTGCTTAAACCGATTCTCAAAAATCGATTCCGTGATTTTCGTAGTCCCACTCGCTAGGCACATAGCGGCCATGAGCTGGGATTGCATATCCGTAGGAAATCCGGGATATGGTTGGGTTTCAATTGGTCTGACAGCATGCAAGCGGTCAGGTGCTTCCAAATAAATGGAATTCTCCTCTGCTTGCACTTTACATCCGGATTCTCTGAACTGATTCAGGATGGAATCCATGTGATTCGGAACAGCCTCTCTCAACAGGACCTTCCCTTTTGTCACTGCCGCCGCAGCTAACAGGGTTCCCGCTTCGATTCTATCTGGAATGGGTCTGTACTCGGTCTCCCGAAGAGACAAACCTCCGGCGATGCGTATTTCTTCACTTCCGGCACCGGATATCTCTGCACCGCAACTTATCAGATAGTTTTGCAAATCAACAATTTCAGGCTCTTTTGCAGGGTTAAGAATCCGGGTGTCCCCTTCCGCCATCACCGCTGCCATCATGACGTTTTCCGTCGCCCCTACGCTGGGAAAGCTCAAAGGGATCGTGGCTCCTTTCAAGCGTTTCGCCCTGCATTCCAACAATCCGCCCTTCTCACTGATCTCAACACCCAAAAGCCGCAGGGCGGCCAGGTGAATATCAATAGGCCTTTTTCCGATTGCACAGCCTCCGGGATCGCTGAGAATCACCTGCCCGCATCGGGCAAGGGTGGGTCCCATTAAAAAAACGGAGGATCTAATCTTTTTCATCAGGTTTTGGGGAATCCTATAGCTGTTTAGTGGTGAAGAATCCACCAATATCTCATTGCCATCCCACAAAACACTGCATCCCATTTCTCTCAAGATGGACACCATAGTCCGGATATCGGACAGGTGCGGACATTTTTCAATTCTGCTGGTGCGTCCGGAAATAATAGTTGCTGCCAAAATAGGGAGAACAGCGTTCTTTGCTCCTTTTAAACGGTACTCCCCTTCTAAGGTATTTCCACCCGATATGTGATAACTTTCCAAGCAAACGACACCTCCGCAAAAGGGCTCATAGTCTCTCTTATAAAGTCATAGTATGCCTTCTCGTCTTGAAATGTGTCTATATTCGTAACTCAGCGTAGATGGCGTCAGCTCCGTCGGTACGTCCCAGGGATGCACTTGCCCTTGCCATGGCGTTCAGCGCTTCCTTGTTATTCATTAGACGTAAGGTAACACCTTTTAGTTTCTCACGGGTCAAATCCTTTTCCTCAATCAGTACAGCACCGCCCTTGTCGGCGATAGCCTTAGCATTATAGTACTGATGGTTTGCCGTCACATTAGGGGAGGGAATCAAAATGGCCGGCTTGCCGCAAGCTGTGAGTTCTGCCGAAGTAATCGCGCCGGAGCGGCATATGACAAGGTCGGAAGCGAACATGTATTCATGAATGTTTTGCGCATAGGGAAGAACCTGAATCCGCTCTTCCGCCTCCATCCCCTTATCGCGAAGCCCTCGGCGAAAACCATCATAATAAGGGCTACCCGTGATATGGATCAGCCTTGCGTTCGACTCCTGACGGATCACATCAGTAAGCTCCAGGATCATCTCATTGATCTTTTCTGCTCCTCGGCTCCCTCCGAAGCTCAGGATCACAAACTCATTGCCTTGGATTTGCAGCTTTTTCCTGTAATCAAAGATCGTTGAGACAATGAATTCTTTTCGCACAGGATTTCCGGTAACAACTAATTTGTCCTTTTCTTTAAAGTATTCTGCGGATTCCGGAAAGCTTATGAATACCTTTTCCGCATATTTTTCCAGCATTCTGTTGGTCAGTCCCGGAAAAGCGTTTTGTTCATGCAGGTAAGTGCGGATCCCCCTCTTGCTCGCCCTACGTATCACGGGGGCGCAGACATAGCCACCTGTTCCGATGACCAGGTCCGGTTGAAAATCCTCTATAATCCGATCCGCTTCTTTGCTTCCCTTTATGTAGTCCCGAAGGGTGCCTACATTCTTGAGTAAGTTTTTCCGGTTAAATCCGCTGACGGTTATGAATCGAATCTTATAGCCGTGTTCCGGGACAAGCTTTCCTTCCATGCCCTTCTCCGTTCCCACGAAGAGGATGTCGCAATGGGGGTTCTTGCGCCTGATCTTGTCTGCGATAGCAATTGCGGGGTATATATGACCCCCGGTTCCGCCACCGGTTATGATCACTTTCATTTCCGTCTCCTTGTTTACATAATACTTATTACCGACAACTTTCTAAAGTGCGGAATGCCTTGATATATTGAGCAGGATGCCAAAGGATCCCATAAATAACAGCAACGCATTCCCTCCATAGCTGATAAATGGCAAAGTGATGCCGGTTGGGGGCATAGAGGAAGTAACTACGGCTATATTAAGTATAACCTGAACTGCCAACATTATGGTAATTCCCGCAGCGGTGAGTGTTCCGAAGAGGTCAGGAGCATTCAATGCGATATGACTGCTTCTCCAAATCAATATGAGATAGCCGACAATCAAAACCAAACACCCGATAAACCCCAGCTCTTCTCCTATGATGGAAAAGATAAAGTCATTCTGCGGCTCCGGCAAGTAGAGCGTCTTTTGTATGCTCTTACCCAAGCCGACACCGAACAATCCCCCCGAACCTAATGCAAGCAGAGATTGTATTACTTGCCAGCCACTGCCCAAGGGATCTTGAAAGGGATCCAGAAAACTTGTGATGCGTTTCATCCAGTATCCCTCTTCGTCAGCTAGTGCAAGGGCCAAAATACCGCCGCCACCCAGCATCCCAATAGTGATTAAATAAAGTATATTCAACCCTGCCACAAACATCATTCCGATGATGATTGCGCATATGGTGATAGCGGTAGACAGGTTGGGCTGCATGATGATCAGTCCAAAGTAGATGCCACAGAGCAGTAGCAAGGGAAGCACGCCTTTGAAAAAGGAACGGATTCTCTTGCTGTCCCGAGACAGGAACCATGCAACGAAAAGGATAGCACAAATTTTAGCCACTTCGCCGGGCATCAGGGTAAAGTCTCCCACTCCCAGCCAACGGGTTGCATAGTTTCTGGTCACGCCCAGAGGTGTGAAAAGCAATCCCAACAAAATCAGGCTGGCAGCCAGAAGCAAAGGAGCCAGCTTCTCATAAATGTGATAATCCAGAAGAGCAGTGATCAGCATCAGCGCTGCTCCCAGCAAGGCCCAGACGATATGATCCTTCAGATACGTATAGGGATCCCCCGTCTCGCTGATGGAACTGTAGTAGCTTGCGCTGAACACCATAATAATCCCAAAAACAACAAAAGCAAGCACCAGAATTGTCAAGAGAAAGTCTCCGGATTTCATCCGTGTCTTTTTCGTCTTTTTCTTTTTCGCCTTCTTTGCCATTCCCTACTCCTGCCTGCTTATTTTTCCAAATCGTTCACACAGCTCTTAAAATGATCCCCCCGCTGCTCAAAATTCGAGTACATATCCCAGCTGGCACAGGCAGGAGACAACAGTACAGTATCTCCTGATTTTGCGATTCGAAAGCTTTCCCTGACGCATTCCTCCATATTTTTTGCCATGATGATATTCGTAAATCCTTTTTTCTCTGCATCCTCTTTAATTTTCGACGCCGTTCTTCCTAAGAGAACCAGTGCTTTGACCTTTCCGTTAAAGGCATCGATCAAGGGTTCAAATGAAACGCTCTTATCGTAGCCTCCGGCAATGAGAATGATGGGAGTATCCACCGCTTCAATCGCCTTGATGGATGCATCTGTATTGGTACCTTTGGAATCGTTGATAAAACGAACGCCCCGTATCTCGTTCACGAACTCCAGTCTGTGAGCAACTCCTTGGAAACCTTCCATAGCCATGCCGATAGCATCCGCGTCTATGCCTGCAAAAAAGGCAATAGCTGCTGCTGCCAATGCGTTTTCCAGATTGTGTACACCGGGAATTCCCAGCTCTCTCGCCTTGCATATAGTATGAAGAGTGCCTTTCTCGTCACGAATTACGATGGCTTCATCCTTTACAAATGCTCCAAAATCCAGCTCTTCGTTCCTGCTGAAGGGAACCACCTTTGCGCGGCAGCCTTCTGTCAGTTTCCAGCTCTTCTCATCATCGCGGTTTACTATGAAGTAGTCATTCTCGTCCTGGTTCCGGTAAATCAGCGCCTTGGCTTTTGCATAGTTCTCCATACTCAGATGGCGGTCCAGGTGATCCGGTGTTATATTTAACAGCGCGGAAATATGGGGATGAAAATCCCGGGTAGTTTCTAATTGAAAGCTGCTGATTTCAGTAATGAGCCAGGTATCTTCCGTGGCCCTTATCGCCTTTTTTACTACAGCAAGGCCCACGTTCCCCACCACTTCCGTAGGTCTGCCTGCCTGCTTGAATATTGCACCGGTAAGCACTGTGGTTGTCGTCTTCCCGTTGGTGCCGGTAATCGCTGCGTAATTTCCCTTTCCGATGCGGTAAGCGAACTCCACCTCACCCAAGAGTTCGATATCTTCAGCCATAATCCTCTGTATAAGGTTGTTGGTCAGCGGAACTCCCGGGCTCACTACTGCAAAGTGATAGCCACTCACATCTACCGGTTCTACTCCAAAATAGCAGGTCGCCTTTCGACTCATAAAATACTGAATCAGGTGCGGTTCCATCTCTCCGGAAGGCTTTCCGTCATATACAGACACGTTTGCGCCAAGGGACAGGAGTACCTCCGCAGCAGCTATGCCCGATCTCCCCATTCCGATAACTAAAATATTTTTGTTCTTAACATCCATTTTTCCACTTCCCTTTATACAGCCAGTAAGCTGACGACACAGAGTACGATCGTCACGATCCAGAACATGGCCACCACTCTCGTCTCCTTCCATCCTGACAATTCGAAATGGTGGTGCAGAGGGGCCATTTTAAACAGCCGCTTTCCGCCTGTTTTCTTAAAATACAACACCTGGAGGATCACCGAAATGGCTTCCGCCACATAGACACCTCCGGCAATAGGTATGACTAACTCAATATTCATAATAATAGCTGCTGCAGCAATGCCACCGCCTAGGGCCATAGATCCCGTATCTCCCATGAAGACCTTTGCCGGATGCCTGTTGTAGAACAGGAAACCCAGGCATGCCCCCGTAATCGCACTGCAAAAGACCGAGGTAGCAGTAAAGCTGAAAGCGATTCCCACCAAAGCGAGGAATAGCGCCACAAACATGGTTACTCCCGACGCAAGCCCGTCAAGTCCGTCCGTGAGATTTACGCTGTTTGCCATCGCTACCACTACAAATGCGATAAACGGCACGTATAATATCCCCAAGTCTACAAACTTGTCAGTGAACGGTATCACCACCGTGGTCCCGTAAACGGACACCTTCGCCTGATATATGGCCAGCCCCACAGCGATAAGGGTCTGGAAAAAGAGCTTCTGCCTGGCCGTGAGCCCAAGGTTCCGCTTCATGCTAACCTTGACGAAATCGTCCAAAAACCCCAAAAGGCCATAGCCCAAAAATGCGGCAAGTATAATAAGCATATCCGTATTCCGGATATTCGTTGCTGCACAAGTCACCAATACCGCAAGAATAATGGCCAATCCTCCCATGGTCGGTGTCCCGGACTTTGCCATATGGGATTTTGGTCCTTCCTCACGAATGCACTGTCCCCCATTTCGCTTCTCCATAAAGGAGATGAATATGGGTGTCATGATTGATGTTAAAATCAATGCAACAGCGAAGGGTATTGCCATCTGTAGATAATCCATTTGTATATCCTTGTTCTATTCATTAATGTCTTCCAGGTGTTTTACGATTTCATCCATGGCCATTCCTCGGGACCCCTTAATCAGGATGGCATCCCCTTTTCGGACCCATTGAGGGAGTACACTTTTCAGCATTTCTTTGTTGCTGAAGTGAAAAGCCTGTATCCCGCCTTCTTTGGCTGCCAGAGATATCAGTTCTGCGTTTTTACCAACTGATAGTACCACATGAATGCCTTTTTTGGAAGCGTATTCTCCAATCATACGATGATATTCTTCTTCTTTTTCTCCCAGCTCAAACATATCTCCCAATATAGCCATCTTCCTGATGCTCTGAACGGAAGAAAGCACATCCAGAGCCGCTTTCATAGAATCCGGACTGGCATTATAAGTATCATCGATTATCTTTATTCCGCCAAGCTCTTTGATATGCAATCTCTTGTCTGTGGCACTGAGCTTTGAAAGCCCGGAAGATGCCTCCTCCATGGTGATTCCAAAGACCTGAGCCGTTGCCACAGCCAGCGCGGCATTGATGCTGTTGTGCAATCCGGGGCTCCCGATGCGAAAAACCAGGTTCTCATCACCTCTTTGAAGACCGAAAGCTATACCCTTTTCACCCATATCCTTCAGCCCGGATATTTGTATTTCTGCCTTCTCTCCCTGCCCAACTGTGATGGTGTTGTGTTCCCCGCCGAAGCAGTGTCCGGAAAGCAGATCATTATCTTCATTGATAATCAGCGTGTTCTCCCGATTCATGAAGTCACAGATTTCCGTTTTTGCCTTGAGGATATTCTCCCTGCTACCCAGTCGCTCCAGATGGGACACACCAATATTGGTTATGATTGCTGCATCAGGTCGTACGATCTCTGCAAGCCGGTGGATTTCCCCCAACCGATCCATACCCATCTCAAAAACTGCAGCTTCGGTAGCGCTATCTACGTTAAAAACAGAGAGCGGCAACCCTATCAGGTTGTTAAAATTCCCTTGATTGCTTACAGTCTTATACTTCTCAGACAGTATGTGATAGAGCATTTCTTTCGTGGTAGTCTTTCCGGTACTTCCTGTGATCCCAATCTTATGGACATCAAACAAAGATAGATACCAAGCGGCAAGATCCTGAAGCGCTCGTTCTGTGTCTTCAACCTTGATCAGGGAAGCTCCTGACGGACGGAGGATATCCATGGCTAGAGTGTTGTCTCTCTCAACTACCAGAGCAGTACATCCTGCCTTGAGCGCATCCTCGAGGTAGTCATGTCCGTCAACCCTCTCCCCCTTTATCGCGAAGAAGGCCATACCGGAGGTCAGCGTTCTGGAATCTATGGATATACCTGAAACATCCCCTTCCTGATCGCCCCATAAAAGCTTTCCTGCCGTTACCTCAGCAAGTTTTCCTGCTTTAATTGTTTCCATAGGTATCTTTCTCCTCTTTATCAATCAGTTCAAGAATGGTTTCCCGGTCACTAAAATGCTTTTTATCTTCGCCTATAATCTGATAATTCTCATGTCCTTTGCCTGCAACTAGGATCAGGTCACCCTTTCGGTACATGGAGATGGCGTAGCTCAACGCTTCTCTTCTGTCTTCGATTACTTGGTAGTTGCAGCCTGTTTCATAGAGTCCTTCCTCAATATCGGCAGTAATCTGCTGTGGATTTTCTGTTCTCGGGTTATCGCTGGTCACGATGCAATAGTCTGCATATCGACCTGCGATCTTTCCCATGAGGGGTCTCTTGCTCCGATCGCGATCTCCTCCGCAGCCGAATACACACAGGAGTCTTCCCTTTACTATATCTGCAGCGGTGATCAGGACTTTCTCCAGCGCATCGGGAGTATGGGCAAAATCTATGATTATGGGAATGCCCCGGTTGTTTTCCACCGGTTCGAAACGCCCCGGAACCCCTTTTATGTTTTCAATGCCTGCGGCGATAATCTCCCCGGGTACTCCAATGGAATGAAGGCAGCCGGCGGCAGCCAGGATGTTATACAGAGAAAACCGCCCTACCAAAGAGGATTTTATTTCTGCAACTTCTCTTCCTTTGTAAAGGAAGGACAGGTGGCAGCCCTTTTCATTCATTTCCTTCACTTCACCGTAATAGTCTGCATTGCTGTCGGTGAGAGAAAAGGACCGTACCGGAACAGCCTCCTCCGGTAGCTCACAGAAAAGTTTCCCACCTGCATCGTCATCTATGTTGATGATTCCCATTTTTGTCGTTTGCTTAAACAGTTTCTTTTTAGTCCGGTAATACTCTTCTTTGTCTTTATGAAAGTCCATGTGATCTTGGGACAAGTTGGTGAAAACGCTGTATTCAAACCGGAGATCCTGAACCCTTCCAAGCTGCAGAGCATGAGAGGAAACCTCCATTACACAGCATCGGATACCTTTCGACTTCAATTCTGCAAAGATTCGTTGCAAATCGAGGGATTCCGGCGTGGTGCGCTCTGCCTGGTACTCTTTTTCGCCTACAATGTAAGATATGGTCCCTGTCAACCCACAGGGCCTTCCCCATGCTTCGAGACCGCTCCTCATCAAGTAGGACACGGTGGTCTTTCCGTTTGTTCCCGTGATGCCATAAAGGGAAATACAGCGATGGGGATGCCCATAATAGTTGGCTGCTATTACAGACAAAGCCCTCCGGGAATCCTCTGCCATCAGCAAAGGGGCTCCTGTTAAGGGCAGTGCTATTTCCGAGATAATTGCAGCTGCGCCTTGAGAAGCCGCTTTTTCTGCATAAATATGTCCGTCTGTATTTCTTCCGCGGAGACATACGAAAAGATTTCCTCTTTGTATCGTTCGGGAATCATAACTGATTCCCGTAATATCCGTTTCCTTCAGGGTATCCGGGCATTGGATACCGGTATTGAGAAGCAAGCTTTTTAGTTTCATTTGCTATCCTCTATTTCCAATACAGATAAACGTTGGTCCCCTTCTTTACCTCTTCCCCTGCCTTCGGGTACTGATCGACGATGGTAAAATCCTCACTCCCTGTCCCCGCGGGCGACACCTGGTAAACGAGATCTGCACCTCCCAGTATACCGATCGCTTCACTAAAGCTCTCTCCTGTCACTTCTGGTACCATAACCATATTGCTTTTCATCTGCGCCAGTTCCTCATCGGTGAAGCTAGTTTCCACATTGAGGTAGCGAAGAGTTTCTTCCAAAATGGCTTTTACACCGGGAGCAGCGGTCTGACTGCCAAACTTGACTCCCTTGGGGGAATCGACTACTAAAAGGATTGCCAGTTGGGGATTGTTCATAGGAACCATGCCGATGAACGAAGAGTATGTGTCATCTACGTAGACGCCATTGACGACTTTATTGGCTGTGCCGGTCTTTCCGCCGATACGGTAACCGCTTACTTTAGCGGTTCCTCCCCCACCTTCAGATACTACGGATTCCATGATCAGAGACATTTCATCCGCAGTTTGTTTGGATACTACCTGCCTAACCTCTCGTGGCTCAAAGCTTTCGATGACCATACCTTTTTCGTCAAGTAGACCTTGGACCAGCCTTGGTTCCATAAGCATGCCTTCATTGCCCAGTGCACAGACGGCGGTGAGTAGGCTGATGGGCGTGACGGCGATGCCCTGGCCGTAGGACATGGTGGCCAGACCCACAGGTCCGGCGGTTTCAATGTTTTGCAGTATATTGCCTCCCTCGCCGGGGAAGTCGATTCCCGTCTTCTCCCTGAGGCCGAACTTATCCAGGTATTCATAGTAGGTGGTAAGGCCCAATCGTTGGGACAAATTGACAAAGACCGGGTTGCAGGAATTTTGAACTGCCTGGGTCAGTGTCTGATCTCCGTGGGGTCTATAGGATCTCCAGCAGGAGAGTTTTTGACCCGCCACCACCGTACTGCCGGTGCAGGTAAAATGTTCACTGGGATTTGTTACTCTCTCCTCCAGTGCGATAGAAGTTGTTATCAATTTAAACGTGGACCCAGGTTCATAGGTGTCGCTGATCATGGGGTTTCTCCACATCTCGTTCCAGTATGTGAGCTTATCTGCGTCGGAGAGGCTTTTTACATAATTAGCGGCAGCTGGTTCTAAGGGGGTTCGGGGATCGTTAGGATCGAACTCCGGTGTCATGGCCATAGCCAGAATATCACCGGTTTGCGGATCCATGATGAGGCAGAATACTCTTTTGGCCTGGGTATCCGCCTGGACCTGTTTAATGCTTTTCTCCACGAAATGCTGTATAATCTCATCGATGGTAAGCAATACACCGAGGCCATCCTCTGCTTGAAAATATTTTTCTATGCCGTAAGAAAGACTATCGCCGGCAACGTCTGTATTTTTGATCCACCTTCCCGGTATGCCGGAAAGGTACTTGTCATACTTTAATTCGATCCCTGAAAGCCCGCGGTTGTCGTCCGTGGTGCTGCCCAAAACGTGGGAGGCAAACGCTCCGATGGGATAGTATCGCTTTACATCCTCTGCGATGGAAATGCCCGGGAGCCGCGCTTCCCGGATTCTGTCGGCTTTGTCCTTATCCACATACTTTGCAACCCGGACCAGTGATTTCTTCGCGGTAACAGTTTCAAATACCTCTGATTCTTCCATCTCAAGTATCTCAGCCAGTACCCTTGCCGCGTTTTGTTGCTTCGCCAGTCCTTCTTCTTCCGTTCTGGCGGATTTCACATCGCCGGGCCTTGCCCATATGGTGTTTGTGACGGCACTTATAGCCATCTCCTTGCCGTTTCTATCATAAATAACCCCTCTCTTTGCGGGGATAGGGGTATCCATAGTCTGCTGTTCTACGGCAAGCTTTGCGTAACGGTCACTGGCTACTACCTGGATCCACCCCACTCGGAAGATCAGGGCAGTGCATAGAAAACACACTACAAAGAAGACAAATATCATTCTCTTTCTATTTCTGTTTGAGCTGTTTGTCATATTCTCTCCTAATTTGTAGATTTCTACCGCTAAAACACAAAGCCGGATAAACGATTTGTCCACTTCATTCTGTTATCCGACATTATAGCACCATATGCAATTATTCCTTAGTGTTCCTAATATTTTACTCCCGGGCCTGGTACTTTATGACTTGTCGGGGATTCACTTAACAGGTTTCGCACCATCAGTCCTTGAATGCCAGTTGTTTCAATGTCAAGGCAAAGTCAGGAATCGTATTGCTGTCTGCATTGATGTAAGAAATCCGGTCTGCATCGGGATAGACCATGCCAAGTTCGTTGATCGCTTTTTCTTCAATGATGGAGACATTATTGGCACTCTTAATGGCAACATTCAGGTTCTCGATTTCTCCCTGCACCACATCTGACTGGGCCAAAAGGGAGTTTGTGTTGAACTTGATTTGCGTGGAATAGGCCGCTGTAATAATCAGGCAAATGCAGAGCAGTCCTGCAAACAAAGTCAGAAATAGCAGTCTGGCTTTATCTTTACCGCTGACTTGGGAACAGGGAGACTTGTACTCTTCTTTTTCCGCTGCGCAAACGGGCTTCATATCCAAGCCATACTTCTGATAACTTTTTTGGTACTCGTACCACTTTTCCGCTGCCATCATATCCTTTTACCTCTTCTCAATGACTCTCAATTTTGCGCTTCGGGCTCTTGGATTCTCTTCGATTTCTTGTTTTCCGGGTAAAATCGGTTTTCCCGATACTTTCTTTACATCTGTTTTCTTTCCGCAGGCACAAATCGGAAATTCTTTAGGGCAAGTACAAGGATCTAATCTTCTGCGATAGGCTTCCTTTACAATGCGGTCCTCCAAGGAATGGAATGTTATGATGCAAAGCCTGCCGCCACTGCCTAGGACGTCTATAAACCGGTCTACTGCTCGTTCCAGCTGGCCCAACTCATCGTTTACAGCGATTCGGATCGCCTGAAAAGTTCTCTTTGCGGGATGAGGCCCTTCTCTTCTGGCGGAAGCCGGGATAGCTGCTTTGATGATATCCACCAGCTCGTATGTGGTTTGAATCGGCTGCTGCTTGCGCGCTTCCGCAATGAACTGTGCGATACGGGAAGCCCATCTCTCCTCGCCATATTTCTTTATGATTTCGGTGATTTCATCCCGGTCCCATTCATTTACGACCTTCCATGCAGTGAGCGGATCTTCTGCATTCATTCGCATGTCCAGGCTTCCGTTATTCATGTAGGAAAAGCCTCGTTCAGGGTTGTCCAACTGGAAGGAAGATACTCCCAAATCCAGAACTGCCCCGTCTATCTTCTCCACACCTAGTTGCTGCAGCACTTCATAAACGTTCTCGTAGTTGTTTTGAACAAAATATTTTCTGCAATCATATTGCTGTAGATTTTCTTGCGCAGCCCGCAATGCGTCTATATCCCTGTCAATCCCTATCAGTGTACCTTTAAGACTGAGCCCCCCACAGATTCCTGCAGAATGACCGCCCCCTCCCAAGGTTCCATCTACGTAGATGCCTTCGGGTTTGATGTTCAGGTTTTCAATGATCTCTTCGTATAGTACTGATGTATGTCTGAATTCCATTGGAGCTTCCTCCGGGTTGTTATATTCCAAGCTCGGCCATTTTTTCTGCAATCTCGTCATAGCTCAGGTTATCGCTTCCGTAGTTTATCCACTGCTGCTTGCTCCATACCTCAACGCGACTCATTACGCCGATGGTCACCAGTTCCTTATCGATCTTTGCATGCTCTCTAAGGTTTGGGGGAATTGTAAGCCTGCCTTGTTTGTCTGTTTCGCACTCTACGGCGCTAGAAAAGAAGTAGCGAACAAATGCTCTCGCATCCTTGCTGGCTACGGGGAGATTCATCAGCTTGTCTTCAAACTTCTTCCACTCTTCTGACGAGTAGATGAAAAGGCAGTTATCCAGACCCTTGGTCAGGATAAACTTATAACCAAGCTCGTCCCTGAATTTTGAAGGAACGATAATCCTGCCCTTGGCATCTATAGAGTGTTGATACTCTCCGATAAACATGCTACTTCTCCCGATTCTTATTTGATTACCTCCACTATACTCCACTCCCCACCACTTTGCAACCACTGCATGGTAAAAACGTGGGCATCTTTGCCTATTTTTCGATGTTTTATGACACTTGGGGGCGGGGGTCATCAGATGCTACTAGATTTTGTGGAGCTGCAGGACGGGCATACTAAATGCTGGTTTTTGCGGTCTTTCAGAGTGGCTGATAATCCTTTTATTAATGCTACCGGTACTAATTAGTAGCATCCGCATTGTTTTCTCATATGATGTAGGGAAACAATGTGCCTCTCAATACATATTGGGAACGCCAGTACTCTGTAACATCTAAATGTCGTTACAGATGCGCCGAATATTTTTTCAAATAGACTTTTTAGGTGTTACAGAGTACTAGCGATCCCAATAGATAAAAGTCTCCGAAAGGAGGCGCAGATAGAACATGATCAAGAGAGGTAAAGATAGAATGAAAAGAAGAAAATGCGAACTTGACCCCGCAGGTCTCTGCGGAACGAATATCGATACAAGCAATGTCGATTTTGGTGATAGGGAGCCAAATTTAGTATATATAGATAAAGTATTTTCCTTTAATAGTGACACGAGTTGTCCGGTGTTTTTCTGCCTGGATACGAGGTGTGACTCCGAAGACTTCGAAGTAAAGTTTACCACTGCGGACAGAGGCTGCGGCTGTGGCTGCAATCCTGCCGAACTGGATTGCAATGCTGTTTTCGAAATTGAGAAAGCCTTTGCTGTGCTGGACTTCATAGAAACGAGCCCTCCGGGAAACATCAGCCCGTCCCAGGTTACTATCGACGGAGAAGAGGTTGATTCGGTCGTCTTCCAAAACGGCCGCTACCTCGTCGGTATATCGGAACTGGCATCCAGACTTCAGCATCGGAATTGTCTCGAAGCAGGCCTACCCAGCAAGAACTTCCTGTCGATCAGGGACGTATGCACATGGGAAATCCGTGCCACCTATGTACTGGAAGGTACAGTTACTACAGGAGGAAGGACCTGTTGCTTCCGGGCTGAAATCAGCAATGCAGATGATGGACCACCTACTGTGCTGCCCGCAACCTGCTGCTCCAACTTTGCAATCCCCAATTTCTCTGTCCCTTGTACCCAGAACGGAATTGCTGCGGATGTTGCCTTCCATTTTAGTGGCCAGGTCAAGCTGGTAAATCCGGAACTGAAGGTTAAGTGCAACAGCAGATCTTGCCCGCCGCCGTTTACTTTAGAGGCTCCCGGCCTTAGTGCCGAGTTTTTCCCCGGCAGAAACGAACCCACTCTGGTGTTCAAGAGCAAGGTTGTGCTGGAACCGGAAGTGCATGTGGAAAGCGTACGCCGTACCCTATTCTCGATAAATGCTCAGGAAGGGCTTCTTCCCTGCGAGAGTGTTGCCGGAGAACTGGCATCAGAGCGACGAAATACCACAGACCCTTGCAATAATCTGGCAGGAGCCGGTTTCCACCATGCGAATACCTGTGCTCTAAATTCTAATTTCGGTTGCCGCAAGGGTGACCGGGAGGAGGATGTTTGTGAGAGCGACCGCAATCCCTGCCGTATTCGGGATGATGTCTGCGAAAGAAACAGGGGAAATTTTTGTGAAGAGTTCTGCGAAGAGCTCTGCGAAGAGCTCTGTGAAGAGATTTGCGATAGTGTTGGCGGACGCTCCCGCGGATGCCGTGACGATCGATTCAGAGGATGCAACCACAATCGATCGGTTGCAGGAGCCAGGAACGCTTGCCAGTTCTTCGGCAACAACGGCTGCAGCTGGTAAATTCAGAATAGCGTAGAATTAAATAACTGCCACGGGATTACCGTGGCAGTTGCTTTTATTTCTTCTTTGTGGGCTTCACTTCGCAGCTTTCCTTTTCCTTTACGTAGACCAGCATGCTGTTTCCATGCCTTACCGTCTTTATCTGTATACAATCTATTGATCGAATAAAGGGTGTTAATTTCTTGAATCCGAAATTTCGAACGTCGAAGTCTGGATACCGCTTTAACAGCATATTGCCAATATCGCCGATGAAGACCCAATCATCCTCATCCGAGTTTTCTCTGATAATGGTGAGAACCGCTTCCTTGATCGTCTCGAAGGGCGTCATCTCCGCATCTTCTTCTGTATCTTCAAATCCTTCCGGTAAAGGAATTACGATCTTTTCCTTCTTGACTTGTTCTGCTTTCGATTTTATGATTCTTTCCTTTATGGAATCTTCCTTTTCCTTTTCCTTTTCCTTTGCATGGGTTTCTCCCTTGGCTAGAATGTCGAGGTACTTAAACTTATTGCAAGCCACAATAAAGGCTTTCGGCGTTTTCTTCTCACCCATTCCCACCACGTCCATACCCGATTCCCGCAGTCTGGATGCCAAGCGGGTAAAATCGCTGTCACTGGTGACGAGGCAGAAACCGTCCACATTGCCCGAATACAAAATATCCATCGCGTCGATGATCATGGCTGCATCCGTTGAATTCTTCCCCGTGGTATACCCGTATTGCTGAATGGGGGTAATCGAATACTCCAGCAGCACACTTTTCCAGTTGCCCAATGCGGGTCTGGTCCAGTCACCGTATATCCTCTTGTAGGTAGCCACCCCTTCGTTGGAAATCTCATCAAGTATAAATTTTATATATTTGTCTGATATGTTATCTGCATCTATCAATACCGCAAATCTGTGTTCGTTTGCCATCAAATTCCTCCTTTGTCCTCGTAACTCTCCCGGACTTATAGTTTGTTTTATTTTACCACAAGTAGCAGTAAAATACCATACGCCTTTTCCGGCTAAACATTGCATCGTCGCAGTTTTTCCTGTATAATTATTTCTTAAGTATAAGATATTTCTATTGGAGCAAAGCGATCGGAGGACATAATATGTTTTTATATGAACCAAACCCCGTCGCATTTACGGTATTAGGACAGGATATCCGATGGTATGGGATCTGTATTGCCTTCGGCATGTTGGCAGGTTTGCTGATTGCCTATTACAGGGCTCCCGGGCATCAAATACCCAGCGAAAAAGTCGTTGACCTGGCATTGATTTCAATACCTGCCGGCGTCATTGGTGCAAGGCTGTACTATGTGCTGTTTAATTGGGAGCTTTACGAAGGAGATTTCTTTCAAATTATCAATCTTCGTAACGGAGGACTGGCGATTCATGGCGGTTTACTGCTAGGTATGTTAGCTGCTGCAATCTTCTGTAGAGTCTGGAAAATCGCTCCCTTGAACTTATTGGATTTAATGGTTCCGTCCATCGCCCTGGCGCAGGCCATCGGGCGTTGGGGAAATTACTTCAATCAGGAGGCTCACGGCGGGCCCACAGACCTTCCCTGGGCTATTTTAGTAAGAGGTGAAATGGTACATCCCACATTCCTCTATGAATCATTGTGGTTACTGAGTATGTTCTTCGTGCTCATATTCATTGACAATCGAAGCAAATACAATGGCCGAGCCTTTTTATTATATGGCATCCTATATTCAGTTGAGCGCTTTTTTGTTGAGCAACTTCGCACTGACAGCCTGATGATTGGTTCTTTCAGGACTGCCCAACTGGTGAGTGCTGTGGTATTTATCGTATTCCTGCTCCTTTTGATAAAAATGGAGCGAAAATACAACCGTAAAGGTAGGCTTTTTTATTAACCGTACTGACTATTTATTATAAGGGAGAAAATGAATGAAATTGGGTATCGTAGGCTTGCCTAACGTTGGCAAGAGCACGCTTTTTAATGCGATTACAAAAGCCGGAGCGGAAGCGGCTAACTATCCCTTCTGCACCATTGAACCCAACATCGGCGTGGTGGTAGTACCTGATGAACGCCTCAAAGTCCTACACGAAATGTACAACTCGAAAAAAACTGTATATACATCCATTGAGTTTTACGATATTGCCGGCTTGGTTAAAGGTGCTTCCCGGGGCGAAGGTCTGGGGAACAAGTTCTTGGGGCATATCCGGGAGGTAGCTGCTATCGTACACGTAGTCCGCTGCTTTGACGACCCGAATGTGGTTCATGTGGATGGCAAGGTCTCCCCTCTTTCCGACATTGAGACCATCAATCTGGAGTTGATTTTCTCCGATTTAGAAGTCATTGACCGTCGAATTCAAAGAACGCAGAAAAACCTCAAAGGTGACAAAGGGCTTCAGTCAGAGATCGCTGTTCTAGCCAGAATTAAAGATGCCCTTGAGAGCGGCATTACAACAAGATCGCTGGATTTCAGCGAGGAAGATGACTTATTCGTCAAGTCCCTTGATCTGTTGACCTACAAGCCTGTCATCTATGCGGCAAATGTCTCAGAAGACATGGTGGCAGAGGGTACAGACAATGACTATGTTACTAAAGTTCGGGAGTTTGCAGAAAAAGAAGGCTCCGAAGTTGTAGTGCTCTGTGCAAAATTAGAGGCAGAGATTGCCGAACTGGACGAAGAAGAAAAGGCTGCTTTTTTTGAGGATCTGGGCATTGCCGAATCCGGCCTTGATAAGCTTATTAAGGCTTCCTACAAGCTTCTGAATTTAATTTCTTTCCTAACTGCCGGTGTACCGGAGGTCCGGGCATGGACAATCACCCGCGGCATGAAGGCTCCTCAGGCTGCAGGTAAGATTCATACAGATTTTGAGAAGGGTTTCATCCGGGCGGAAACCATTGCTTACGACAAGCTGATCGCCTGTGGCGGCAACCTGGCTACTGCCAAAGAAAAGGGCTTGGTTCGCTCCGAGGGAAAAGATTACGAAGTCAAAGACGGAGATGTAATACACTTCCTGTTCAACGTATAACAACCAAAGGGACAGACCCCGTGGGGGCAAAAGCAGCCACGGGGTCTGTCCCTTTGGTAGGTTTTTTGTTTTAGCTAAATAGACCCTTTTTCACAGTTATGGATGTAACCTCATAGCCTGCCTCTTCAATGGCTTCTTTTAAGACCTCATCCGCAATCTCTTTTTGCAGGTTCACCGTGGCCTGATTCTTTTTCAGATCCACCTTTGCTTCTACTCCATCAATGCCGTTCAGGGCTTTCTCTACAGCAGCCTGGCAATGGGCGCAGGTCATTCCTTTAATATCTATTATTTTTTTCATCTCTATCTCCTCTTCTTCACATGTACTAACACGGGTTAGGCTTACCGGATTCTTGTTTTTATATTACCCTCTATAAGCTCTACTGAATCGATTAATGTAAATACATCTCCAGCTGTCTTTGCCTATTCCTTCATTAGTCCTATGAGATTTTCGCAGGCAAGTTTAGCGCAATAACTCTCAATGGCAAATTCCAGGGCCAAATCAAAAACATCTTCCTCATCTGCATTTTCGTCGATCTTGGATGCGGTCCGGGATAGAGCTTTGTCGAGGATTGCCACAAAGTTGTTATAAAAAATTTCGGGATTATTCTCCTGTGCATCCTCCTGCAATAATACTCCCATATCCCGTACCGTAAGAACCTGTTTCAGCAGACTTATCTCTGTTAACACAGCCAGATGTTTTTTACCGTATTTTTTTCCGTCTGCTTTGGGTAGCAGCTTATCCTTTACATAATTGCTGATCATGGCAGGGGTCAACTGCCCTTCACTCTCTAAATGTATGAGTTGCCTCTTTAGATAGGCTACTACTTGATCCTTATAGAGGTTGATGTCCGGAAAGTTCGACCATTCAACAGGCCGCTCCTTTTCCATCCGTTGCTTAAGTATTTTTAGTTCATCCATTGCATTCACTCCGTTTTATTCTCTGGGAATATGGGCATCCTCTTATTAGGGCAAATTTCAAAACCGACATGTAATATTGTAACAGTCAAATGGTAGTTTTACAAACCTTTTATGTAATAACTATAATCTATATTGACATATCTGTAATCGCTATATATAATAATGATTATTAGATTATAACTTTTTTCCCATACTTTTGAGGGAAAATAAGGAGGGCACCATGTCGGATACTATAGGAGTATTTGGGGATTCCATTATGAAAGGTGTTGTGTATGATAGCGGAAAAAGCAAATATACCTATCTAGAAAACTCCTTTGTGAATGACTTTATAAAGAAAACCGGCATTGCAGTAGACAACTTTGCAAAGTTTGGCTGCACGCTGACAAAAGGTGAAAAGATCATCGAGAAGTGCTCTGAAAAATTATCCCAGTACAAGTATATCGCTCTTGAGTTCGGTGGAAACGATTGCGACTTCTTCTGGCCTGCAGTCTCCGATAATCCTCATGAGAAGCATATGCCAAATACACCCATCGAATCCTTTGAAATAGTATATTCTCGTATTCTTGACAGTATGGTAGCAAAACAGTATCGCCCTGTTCTTTTCTCGCTACCACCTCTGGATCCGCAGCGTTATTTCGCATGGATATCCAAGGGGCTGGATTCTAAAAATATTTTAAGATGGCTGGGTGATGTTGAATTTATATATCATTGGCAGGAAAAGTATAGCCTTGCTGTGGTCAAACTGGCCGCTACAAAAAATATTCCACTCATAGATATACGAAAGGCCTTCTTAAAGTGTGGTAATTATAAGGATCTGCTTTGTGAAGATGGCATACATCCCAACAAAGCCGGCCACTCTCTGATATTCAAGACCATAACCGAGTACATTTAAATCCATTCGTCGATGTTGGTTTTCAGTTGACTGTAATCTTCGCCCCTGCTTCTCAAATACAGGGCCTGCTGCAGCAGTTCAAAACGCTTTTTGCTGAGAGGGTATGCGATGAGGGTCAGTGTTGCCCCAAGAAAGCACAAGCTGGGAAACAGAACAAAGATATTTTCAAGCATCTTTACCGTCTCCACGGGTTGTATGCTCAAGGCTTCATTAAATCTGGCCAGTTTCAGCAACAGACCAATGGTCTGGAGACCTAGGGCTGTGCTAAGAGTTCCTACAATAGATTGAAAAGCGATGATCGCCCCTTCCCGTCTCTTACCATTGACATACTCATCTACTTCCGCTACATCATAAAACATTGCACTGCTGATCTGCCAGAATGCTGCCTGTCCAAAAGTGAACACAATAACGTAGAGCAAAGAAATTGCATAGTTGTCAACGCCGACAACGGAAAGCAGCACGCCGCATGCTCCGGATATGGACATTGCCCCCGAAATAAGACTCTTCTTTCCGCCTCGAACCGCCCAGTGCGTTATAATTGGCGTAAAAAGGATGCTGGCAATAATAGAAACCATATACACGGTTGAGGTAACCCGGATATCCAGATTAAGTCCATACTGCATAAAAAACATCATTCCCGAGGTATACAGGGTAAAACCAAACATAAATACGACCTTTGTTCCGATGAGTATCGCCATAGCTTTCAGGCACATCAACTGATAGAAGTCCTTTAGAATACAAATGAAATCCTCCAGCAGTTGCTTCTTCATGCTTTTTTGTGCTTCAGAGTTCTCGAGAAATTGCACCCTTTCCGTTCCACAGGTGTAATGCCAGCAAAAATAGACTCCGATTCCCACCAGGAGAGATATGGATACTGTAAACAACAACCATGCCTGCCCATCCGCCATGCCTACTTTTATCAGGACGCCAATCGCCAGAAGCGGACAAACGTTGGCTAAAAATGTTCCTGAAATAGAGAAGAAACGCGTTATGCTTCTCAGTTTGGTTCTCGCATCATAATCCAGCGCAATTTCAGCTCCTAAGGCCGTATATGGAATGTAAAACAAAGAATAGGCAATCCAAAATAGTGCACCTGCCAGCACATAATAAATAAACTGGACTTCCGCAGATGCATTTACAGTTATAAAATTTGCGATCAAAGCAGTGGGTAAGAGAAATGCAGACAAGAGAATAAAAGGCCTCCTTCTGCCGTAACCCCATCTGAGGTTATCCGACAGGTGACCTACAACAAAGCAGCATACCGCTTCCAGTAATATAGCAGCAGATGTTATTGTCCCGGCTGTAGCCGGTGGTATTTTCACGACTCCCGTGAGAAAAATCAGTTGGAAAGTGGTTATGTACTGGTAAAGCCCCGCTTCAGCAAGGCCTCCCAGGCCGTAACTAAAATACGTGATTTTGTTGTCATTCATAAATTTTGCTTCCCTGCTGAAAACCGCCCCCAAAAGGAGCGGTTTTATGTGTTTTTAACCTGGCAAAGGGTCTGTCCCCGTGGGGGCAAATTCAACCACGGGGTCTGTCCCTGTGGTTGTTATTTACAGATGGCGATTGATGCAGATGCTCCGATTCGATCTGCACCGGCTTCTATCATTTGTAAAGCCGTTGCCTTGTCTCGAATGCCACCGGAGGCCTTTACCTGCAACGCATCTCCAACTGTGTCTTTCATGAGCTTCACATGGTGGACGGTTGCGCCGGCGGTGGAAAATCCGGTTGAGGTCTTTACAAAGTTCGCACCTGCGTCCTTCGAGAGCCGGCACGCTTTTATGATTTCTTCATCGGTAAGCAAGCAGGTTTCCAGAATCACCTTTACGATGGCGCCGCCTTTTTCTGCGGCTTTCACCACTGCGCGGATATCATCCTCCACGAAATTGTAACGGCCTTCCTTCAAAGCTCCTACATTTAGTACCATATCGATCTCATCAGCTCCCTCGGACACGGCGATTTCGGTCTCGCAGGCTTTGGCTAACCTATGAGCGGCACCTAGAGGAAATCCCACTACTGAGGCAACCTTGACATCGCTGCCCTCAAGCTCCTTTTTTGCCAAGGAAACGAAGCAGGAATTAACACAGACGGCATAAAAACTATGCTCTGCAGCTTCGCAACAGAGCTTTCTGATATCCGCTTCCCTTGCTTCCGCCTTGAGAATCGTATGATCAATATATTGGCTTAAGGGTTTCATGCGATGATCTCCCCAAGGTCTCCATTTTTCAAACCGGCAGCGTTTCCTTCATCCGTATCCAGATGGATTTCGGAATCGTGACCTTCACCGGAACGAATTAGTACATTGTCGAATACCAAACCTCTTTCTCCACCAAAGCGAAGACTTACCATTTGCTTATCTTTCACGCCTGCTTCCTTGGCCTGTTCCGTTGAAAGATGTACGTGGCGCAGGGCAACAATGGCACCGTGATCGATTTCTATTTCACCGGCAGGACCAACGAGCTTGAGCCCGGGTGTTCCTTCCAGCTTACCAGACTCTTTGACGGGAGCAACCACACCGATAGCACGGGCATCTGTCATCGCCAGCTCTACTTGTGTTTCCTTTCGAACCGGTCCAAGGATCCGTATTGCTTTCAGGGTTCCTTTAGGACCTACAATATCTACCTTCTCCTCAGATGCATACTGACCGGGCTGCTTCAGGGGTTTTAAAGGGGTTAAAGAGTAACCTTTTCCGAAAAGTGCTTCCAGGTCTTCTGCAGAAAGGTGCAGATGTTTGTTGGATAATCCCACAGGTACTTTGTAAGACATAATTTTTCCTCCACTATTCTTCTTCTAGATAACTTATATACGGCAGATTCCGATACAGCTGATCGAAATCGAGCCCATATCCTACAATAAATTTATTTTCAATGGAGAAACCTATGTAGTCCGCATTGACTTCGGCTACTCTCCTCTCCGGCTTGTCCAAAAGCGTACAAATTTTCAAGCTTTTTGGGTTCCTCGCCATCAGGTATTCTTTCAGGTATTTCAACGTTAACCCGGAGTCGATGATGTCCTCAACAATGATCACGTTTTCTCCCTCAATGTTGGAGTCCAAATCTTTCAGAATTCGGACAACACCCGTGCTTTTGGTGGATGCACCGTAACTAGAAACGGCCATAAAGTCAATCTTGGTTTCAATATTCAGTTCACGAATCAAATCACTCATAAAGATCACGGCGCCCTTGAGCACGCAGATAGCTAGAATGGATTCTCCTTTATAATCTTTTGATATTTCAGCACCTAGTTCTCGAACTCTTTTTTTTAGCTCTTCCTTGCCGATCATCACATCGCCGAATACGTATCGTTTCTCCATGTTTGCTCCTTCATTTGCTAGTCCAATTCTGCCTACTGGCGTTTTTCTTTGTTCTCCTTTACACTGTCGTCCTCTGACCAGTGTATGGTTTCATCCTTCACCTCGAATTTTACATCATCTATGATCTTTTTTCCATGGAATCTTTCCTCAGGCTTCACTTCTTTTTCCCCAAGCCAGTATTTATCCAACTCTTCCCTGAGATAGTAGATGATAAAACCCCAGATAACGATATCATCAATTATACCAAAGAGGAGTATAGGGGTAGGTATCAAATCAAGTGGCCACAATAGATAAGCAATCCCTAGGATAATAACCATTTTTTTTCTAAAGGGTACCGCCTTATCGCGTAAAAAAGGTGGAATGGCCTTAATACGCCGCATTAGTACGCGCATAAAAATAAATTGCAACTTTACCCCTCCTTTAGAATCATGTCAAAAACTTTAAGGAGCTCCTCATCTCCGGTACGCTTTAAAGCGGATATCGGGATAACTAAGTCCCCTTCGCCAAGCCCAAGCACCTTTCGAATCATGCTAATATTTCTCGACAGTTCAGACTTCGAGACTTTGTCCGCTTTGGTTGCCACCACCAGGCCGTCCAATCCGTAATGCCTCATCCATTCATACATTTGGATATCCTGTGTAGAGGGTGCATGACGTATGTCTACCAGCTGTATGGCTTTTACCAGATTTGGGCGATTGGACAGATAACTCTCTATCATATCTCCCCAGTTCTCGCTGATGGATTTGGAAACTTTAGCGTATCCATAGCCCGGTAGGTCCACAATACGGAAATCGTCATTCACATCATAGAAATTAATCGTCCTGGTCTTCCCCGGGTTGCCGCTGACTCTTGCCAGGCTCTTTCGATTAAGCAGCAGGTTGATCAAAGACGACTTCCCCACGTTGGACCGTCCCGCTATGGCTATTTCCTTCTTCGAAAAATCCGGATATTGGTTCCGGTTAACTGCCACAGCACAGAGCTCTGCTTTTTTGATAATCATTCCTTCACCAATGCTTCGCTGAGAACCTGATCCAGGGTATCAATCAAAACGAACTTGATACGCCTGCGAACTTTCGCCGGAATTTCGTCGATGTCCGCCTCATTCTCCCTGGGAAGCAAAACGATGGTAATTCCGGCTCTATGTGCAGCCAAAACCTTTTCCCGAATACCTCCTACAGGCAGCACCTTACCACGCAGGGTTATTTCCCCTGTCATTGCCAGGTCCTTTCTGACGGGAATCCCAGTCAGGGCCGATATAACGGATGTGCACATAGTCACCCCCGCAGAGGGCCCGTCTTTCGGAGTCGCCCCTTCGGGTATGTGAATATGAAGATCCTTTTCCTTATAAAAGTTTTCGTCTATGCCCAGTTCTTTGGCCCTGGAACGAATGTAGCTGACGCCGGCCTTGGCCGATTCCTGCATAACATCTCCCAGTTGCCCCGTCAGGACAAGGGTACCGCTCCCGGGAACCACAGTGGTTTCAATGGACAAAGTATCTCCACCGACAATAGTCCAGGCAAGGCCCGTTGTTACACCGACCTCATTCTCTCCCTCTATCTTATCATAATGGTAGCGTTTTTTCCCTAGATATTTTTCAATATTTGACGCAGAGACGCTAATTGGTCCACTTTGCTTTTCCGCAACGGTTCTGGCTACCTTTCTGCAGACATTGGCTATTTCTCTCTCCAAATTACGGACGCCGGACTCTCTCGTATAGTTGTTGATAACAGTACGAACTGCAGCTTCAGAAAACTTCACATCCGCAGGCTTCAACCCGTGCTCTTTGACTTTCTTAGGAATCAGGTACTGCTCTGCAATGTTAACTTTCTCCTCTTCCGTATAACCGGTAACTTGGATGACTTCCATTCTGTCCAGCAGAGGTCTGGGTATGGTATCCGTGGTATTCGCCGTGGTAATAAACATCACCTTTGATAGGTCAAAGGGAACCTCCAGATAGTGATCTGTAAAGCTTTTGTTCTGTTCAGGGTCAAGTACCTCCAGTAGCGCAGAAGCAGGATCTCCACGGAAATCATTTCCGATCTTGTCCACTTCGTCAAAAAGGAATACCGGGTTGTTTGTCTTTCCTTCCTTTATGGCAGAAATAATCCGCCCCGGGATGGCCCCGATGTATGTTCTCCTGTGTCCCCGTATTTCTGCTTCATCTCTCACACCGCCCAGGGACATGCGGACAAAGTTCCTGTTAAGCGACCGAGCGATGGATTTTGCAATAGATGTTTTTCCGGTTCCCGGCGGGCCTACAAGACAGAGAATGGGACCCTTCAAGCTCTTTGACAGCTGAATCACTGCAAGGTACTCAAGAACACGCTCCTTAACCTTATCTAAACCATAATGGTCTTCGTTGAGTATGGTCTCTGCAAGCTTGATGTCCTTATTGTGCTTGGAAGATTTGTTCCATGGCAATGCCAGGATCCATTCCACATAGGTGCGAATAACGCCCCCTTCCGCGGAACCTCCCTGAATCTTTTTGAGACGCTTGATCTCCTTCTCTATTTTCTCGTGGACAGCCGGTTGAAGCTTGAGCTTCTTCAACTGTTCAAGCCAACTGCGAATTTCGTCCTCGGAATCCTCATCCTCACCGAGCTCCTCCTGAATGACTCGGAGCTGCTCCTTGAGATAGTACTCTCTTTGGCTCTTGTTGATCTGGGTTCTGACCTTATTGGTTATAGAGCTCTCAATTTGCAGAATTTCAATTTCCTTGGTCAAAATCGTGTTCAACAGTTCGAGGCGCTCTTCAATATCAAAGGCTTCCAGTATGCTCTGTTTTTCCTCCGTCTTAATATCCAGATGAGAGGTTATCACATCCGCCAGCCGTCCCGGTTGCTCAACGGAAGCCACGCTGGGAACGACATCCTGAGAAATTCTCGGGCTGTAGTTGACGTACTCCTCAAAAGAGGATAATACCGTACGCATCAATGCAACAATGCGTGGCGGGGTACTATCGAACTCCTGCTCCTCAATAGCGGTGACCCTGCATTTAAAGTAGGGAACCTCAAAGATGTACTCCTCGATACGCCCTCTGCTGACACCCTCTACCAGGACCCGAATCGTGTCGCCGGGCAGGCGTAGCATTTGCTTTATCTTAGCGATGGTTCCCACTTGATAGAAGTCGTCTCTCGTGGGCAAATCTGTCTCCGCGGCCACTTGAGCCGACAGAAATACAGTCTGGTTCATCATCATGGCTTTTTCCAGCGCGCTGATGGACTTTTCTCTACCTATATCAAAATGAAGTACCATATACGGAAAGATTGACAACCCTCTTAGGGGAATCATTGGCATAACGTCACTGGCCTCTTCAAATTCTTCCCTGATGTCTTTTTCCATATCTTCGTTATCTTTTGTTTTCTTCATCTTTTACACCTCCCTAGTTGAAAAACAGGCGGCGGAAGCCGTCTGTTTTTCAGTTTACGATGCAGTCTCTTCTTTCTTCCCGAGTCTTTTTGCATCTCTGAGAACTAAAGTCGGTCCCGTGTTATGATCAATCGTACTCTTTGTTATGATGCACTTCCGGATGTCATCTCTCGACGGAATTTCATACATAATATCCGTCATCACATGCTCCATGATGCTCCGAAGACCCCGGGCCCCCGTCTTTCTCTCGATGGCTTTTTCCGCCAACCGGAGAACCGCATCATCGTCGATTTCAAGTTCTACTCCATCTAACTGGAACAATTTTTTGTACTGCTTGAGCAAGGCGTTCCTTGGCTCCTTGATAATGCGTACCAAGGCTTCTTTGGACAATTCCTCCAAAGTTACCATGACTGGCAACCTTCCGATAAATTCGGGAATCAGTCCGTATTTCAGAAGATCCTCGGCTTGAACGGATTTCAATACCTCCGCTCCCTCTGCCTTTGAGGATTTGATCTGAGAGTTGAACCCGATGGTCTTTTCCCCGATCCTCCTCTGAATGATTTTATCTAAACCATCAAAGGCGCCGCCGCAGATGAACAGCACATTGGTCGTGTCAAACTGAATGAAGTCCTGATGGGGATGTTTGCGTCCCCCCTGAGGCGGTACACTTGCCACAGTACCCTCCAGAATCTTCAGAAGCGCCTGCTGAACACCTTCTCCGCTCACATCCCGGGTAATTGAAGGATTCTCTGTTTTTCTGGCGATCTTATCGATCTCATCCACATATACAATGCCCTTCTGGGCCTTCTCTATGTCGTAGTCTGCTGACTGAATCAGTTTGAGCAGAATATTCTCCACATCCTCACCCACGTACCCGGCTTCCGTTAGCGCGGTAGCATCGGCAATGGCGAAGGGAACGTTGAGAATCTTTGCTAAAGTCTGAGCCAGCAGTGTTTTACCGGAACCGGTGGGTCCCATCATAACGATGTTGCTCTTCTGAAGCTCTACCTCGTCCTCAGAAGTGCCTCCGAAAGCACCGATTCTCTTGTAGTGGTTGTACACCGCTACAGCGAGGGCTTTCTTGGCATCCTCCTGCCCAATCACGTAATCCGACAGGGCATCGGAGATTTCTTTTGGTTTCGGCAAGGTCATGGGGTCGCCAAAATCACCGGTCCCCGATAACATCTCCGCAAATTCTTCCTTTATAATGTCCTGACAAAGCTCGATGCATTCATCACATATATATACATTTGGTCCCGCCACGAGCCGTCTAACCTGGTCCTGTGGCTTTCCGCAAAAAGAACATTTCAATTGTTTCGATTCGTCGTATTTTCCCATATTACTCCCTTTCAAATAGATTTTTTACTCTCTGGACAAAATCACTTTATCGATAAGCCCATAGGTCACGGCATCCTCGGCATCCATGAAATTGTCACGGTCGGTATCTCTTGCAATACGCTCCAGTGGTTGCCCTGTATTCTCACTGAGGATACGATTAAGCTTATCTCTGGTCTTGATAATGCGCTCTGCATGGATCCTCAGATCCTCTGCCTGACCACTCATTCCTCCCAAGGGTTGGTGAATCATTATTTCCGCATTGGGCAGAGCAAACCGTTTCCCCTTCGCTCCGGCTGCCAGCAAAAACGCTCCCATGCTTGCAGCCATTCCGATGCAGATTGTAGACACATCCGGTTTAATGTACCGCATGGTATCGTAAATGGCCATACCGGACGCGATGGACCCTCCGGGGCTGTTAATATAGAAGCTGATGTCCTTAGTAGGATCCTCTGCTTCCAGGAAAAGAAACTGTGCAACCACGACACTGGCACTGTGATCGTTGACTTCTTCACCGAGAAAGATAATACGGTCCTTTAACAGCCTTGAATAGATATCATAGGATCGCTCGCCGCGACTTGTTTGCTCTACAACTATTGGGATCAATGACATTTGGTTTCCCCCTTCATATCCTTCGTCTATACTATCCTTCTACAACTGCATTTTCATACATGAGATCGATAGCTTTCCTGTTTCTGATATCCTGCTTGATAAGATGGAGACCTTGATCGCCCATTACTTCTTTCAGTTTATCTACTTCCATCTTATATTGTTCCGCCATAGCAGCCAATTCCTTGTCAATATCTTCTTCCGAAGCATTCACATCCTCAGCATTAGCAACAGCTTCCACAACAAGTTTTGTCTTTACCTTTTTAAGGGCGTCCGGCTTGATTTCTTCTCTGAATTCGCCCACGTTCTTGTTCAGATACTCAAAGTATTGATTCAGATCCATACCCTGGTAGCGCAGCTGCTGCTGGAACTCCTGAAGCATGTCGTCGATCTGGCTCTCTATCATGGCGTCGGGTATGTCGACTTCTGTTCCTTCGTAAACCTTTTCCAGAACAGCGTTCTTCATATCATACTCTGCCTTATCTTTCGCAATCTTTTCTAACTTATGCCTGATGTCAGCTTTCAATTCTTCTAATGTTTCGAACTCGCTGACGTCCTTTGCGAACTCATCGTCAATTTCCGGAAGCTCTGTTTCTTTAATTTCATGCACCTTGCATTTGAATACAGCTTCCTTGCCTGCCAGGTCTTCGGAATGATACTCTTCGGGGAAGGTTACTTTGACATCTACTTCGTCACCCACTGAAGTTCCGATGAGCTGTTCTTCAAAGCCGGGAATAAAGGTGTTGGAGCCCAGGTTCAGAGGCTGACGCTCTGCAGTGCCTCCTTCGAACTGTTCTTCCCCAACAAATCCAGCATAGTCAATCAATACTGTGTCGCCTTCTTTTGCCGGTCTCTCTACAACTATCATTCTGGAATTTCTCTTCTGCATGGCATCCAGATCCTTTTCCACATCTTCATCCGATACGGTATTATCGACCTTGGAAATCTTGACACCCTTATAATCCTTTACTTCAACTTCGGGAACTACTGTAACCTTTATGTTTACTCCAAAGCCCTTTTTGGCCTCGATCTTATCGAATTCGGCAGAGGGTCTGTCTACGGGGTCGAGTTTCAACTCATCCAACGCGACGGGATAGCTGTCGGAAAACAACTGGTTAATTGCATCCTCAAAAAATATGTCCTCTCCATATTTCGTTTCAATAAGTTTTCTTGGTGCCTTGCCGCTACGAAACCCATCTATATTGTACTGATGTTTTGTTGTCTTGTAAGCGTTGATGACGGCGTTCTCAAATTCATCCGCCTCAAAGTCCATTTTAAATGTAACTTCATTCTTTTCCTTGCTCAGCATAGTTGCTTTCATGTATTAGTTCCTCCTGTGTTTATCCTTTTTCATTAACAGCGGATATATTATAACGCATCAGTAGAAAAATTTCGACTGTAGAAATTTCTTCTTACCTCTGTGCGTTTCAATGAGGCGAAGATTGGCGCCTCATTAAACTTCGCCTCATTATATTAATTTATACCCATAAAGTAAAGCAGAAAACAGCGCAAATTGACATGTTTCCTTAGCTTTTTTGGCTATTTCTTGCCATATTTCTTCAAAATTCGACGAATTCGCGCAGTTTTTTTAATTTATCACATAAAACGGCCGACGTTTCATCGGTAACATCGGCCATTTGTCAATGACGTTTTAATGTAAGGTCGATCATCCATTTCCCCTTGCGTCTCTATTTCAGTTGATAGCATTCTCTTAACAGTTTTAACCCTCGTGCGTATTTACTGGCATCAAGGGGGATTAGATCATACTTTTCTTTGAGGATGTCACCCAGGACTATTACGTCTTCTTGCTCTCCTGAAAATAGTTCGATTTCCAGTTCACAAATGGGCACTTCTCCGCATGTCGTCAAAATATCACCCGTGTCTATAGCTAATTCCATAATGCTTTTACCGTAATCTACTCGAAACCTCCTACGAATAAAGTTCATCTCCAGAATGCTGTAAAGGCGCTCTTCGCCGATGAGTTCCATCATGGCTCTGCCTTGGTCGCTTTCCTGGAAAATCTCCGGTGACGGTTCTAAAAAACAAGCGGGATCATCTACCGGAACATTGACCTCCTCACGTGTATGCAAGCCTTCTGAGCTGCTTCCATTCCATTTAAGCGATGCAACGACCTTATTGCCTTCCATCCGAACCCGAAATGCTACATCGTTCTTTAATAGGATGCCCTCTTCTGTGTCAAAATAAGCAGATTTCATATAGACTGTTTCCCGGGAAGACGCGTCACTGATCTCATTGAAGTAATCATCCTCCCAGATTGCTTCTGCAGTCTCTTTATCTCTTATCGTATATTTCATCTCAATTTCCATTGATTGACCTCTGTATT
>Ga0265293_10001909_pt1 | contig 43842 bp, 41 predicted proteins | sample Munlanlewell138R_FD_192505 | JGI IMG/M metagenome (GOLD analysis project Ga0265293, IMG submission 192505) | Leachate microbial communities from a municipal landfill in Southern Ontario, Canada - Leachate well 138R | ecosystem: Engineered > Solid waste > Landfill > Unclassified | place: Canada...
GCAAGTCGGCCGCCCAATCGAGGCCGCGATGGCGCAGCCAGGCGCCCGCGAAGCCGGGCACGCCGGCGTCCAGCAGCACGCGGTCTATGTCGCGCTGGTCTTGCGGCGTGGAAGCGCCCACAAACGCCAGCGCCGCCGGCCCCAGGTCGAGGTCGAACAGGCGGTTGCCGAGGCGGGATTGGTAGTAGTAGTCGCGCTTGGGCTGCGCGGTTGCGACGATTTCGATCTGTCGCCTGTTGAGGCCGAAGCCCTCGTAGATCGTGCGAATCTGCGGTTCGGTCGCCTGCGGGTTCGGCAGGAAGATGCGACTGGCGCAGCTTTCGATGATCGCGGGCGCGATGCTCGAATCCTTGATGTCGGCAAGGCTCTGCGTGGCGAAGATGACGCTGACGTTCTTCTTGCGCAGCGTCTTGAGCCACTGGCGGATACGCGCGGCAAACACCGGGTCATCGAGGAACAACCACGCTTCATCGAGGATCAGCAGCGTGGGCGCACCGTCGAAGCGTTCATCGAAGCGCGCAAAGAGGTAATGCAGCACGGCCATGACGGCGGCCTTGCTGTGCATCAGCTCCTCCATCTCGAAGCACTGCACGTCGGCCATGCCGAGGCGGTCATGGTCGGCGTCCAGCAGCTTGCCGTGGGCACCGCCTAGCACATAAGGCGACAGCGCCTGGCGCAGCGTGTTCGATTGCAACAGCACGGAGACCCCCGTCATCGTGCGCTGCTCCACCGGCGCACCGGCGAGACTTCCCAGCGCCGACCAGATAGCTGTCTTCTCGTCGGGGCCGACCGCCACGCCTTCGTGCACCAAGCGGCCTTCGATCCATTCGGCGGCCCACGTGCGATAGCCCTCACGGTCGATACGCGCGAGTGGTTGGAAAGCGATTTCGCCATCCGTGCCCAGGTCGTAGTGTTCGCCGCCCAGGCCGAGGATCGCAGCCCGCATGGAGCGGCCCATGTCGAAGGCGACGATGCGCGAGCCGCGATAGCGGCGAAATTGCATCCCCAGCGTGGCGAGCAAGACCGACTTGCCCATGCCAGTCGGCCCCGCGACCAGCGTGTGGCCCACATCGCCGATGTGCGTCACGAGGCGAAACGGCGTGGCGCCATCGGTGCGTGTGACGATCAGCGGCGGGCCGTCGAGGTGGTCGTTCTTCTCTGGCCCGGCCCACACCGCCGACACCGGCATCATGTGCGCCAGGTTCAGCGTCGAAACGATGGGCTGGCGCACGTTCGCGTGGGCGTTGCCGGGGATCGAAGACAGCCAGGCATCCACGGCATTGAGCGTTTCAGGGATGGTGACGAAGCCCCGACCCTGGATGACGCGCTCCACCATGCGCAGCTTCTCGTCTGCGACGGCAGCGTCCTCGTCCATGACGGTGACGGTCGCCGTCAGATAGCCGAAGGCGACTTGATCGCTGCCTAGCTCCTGCAAGGCAGCGTCGGCATCGGCGGCCTTGTTGTTGGCGTCGGTATCGACCAGCGGGCTTTCCTGCTGGAAGATCGTTTCGCGCAGCAGCGCGATGACGTTCTTGCGCTTGGCGAACCATTGGCGGCGCAGGCGTCCCAACTCCCGTTCCGCCTCGGATTTGTCGAGGCAGAGAAAGCGCGTGCTCCAGCGGTACGCAAAACCGAGGCGGTTGAGGTCGTCCAGAATCCCTGGCCAGGTCGAGGTCGGGAAGCCGCGCACCGACACCACGCGCAGGTGCTGGTCGCCCAGCATGGGCGCCAGGCCGCCGACCAGCGCGGAATCGGTCAGCAGCGCGTCGATGTGGAACGGCACTTCGGGCACGCCCACGCGATAGCGCCGCGTCGAGATGGTCGCGTGCAGGTAGGTCAGCGTCTGCGCGTCATCGAGCCAGTCAATTTCCGGCATCACGCCGTCGAGCAGGTCAAAGACGCGATCCGTTTCCGCGACGAAGGCTTGCAGCCGCTCGCGCCAGTCCACACCATTCGTCGGCGTGTTCTCGTAGAGCATCCTGGCTGCGCGGGCGCGGGATTCTTCCGGCGGCAGGTAAAGCAGCGTTAGGTGATAGCCGCTCTCGAAGTGATGGCCCGATTCCTCGAAGGCGGCCCGGCGTTCTTCCTCCACCAGCCACGAAAGCGGTTCGGGAAACTCCGAGCGCGGATAGTCGGCAGCGGCCCGGCGGTCGGCTTCGATGAACAGCGCCCAGCCCGATCCCATGCGGCGCAGGGCGTTGTTCAAGCGCGCCGACGTGGCGATCAGTTCGCCTTGCGTCGCACTGTCGAGGTCGGGCCCACGAAACCGGGCTGTGCGCTGGAAACTGCCGTCCTTGTTCAAGACGACGCCCGGTGCGACCAGTCCGGCCCAGGGCAGCCAGTCAGCAAGCAAGGCCGGGCGCTGGCGGTATTCGGCGAGGTTCAGCATCGCGGCGTCCTCCCCTCACACGTCCAGCAGCGGGCGGTGCTTGATGTGCCGCGCAAAGACCTGCATGAACTGCGGATCGACGCGCGCACCCCACACCGCCAGCGAATGGCCGACGATCCAGAGCACCACGCCGGGAATCCACAGTTGCAGGCCCAGGCCGACCGCGGCAGCCAGCGTGCCGTTGGCGATCGCCACGGTGCGCGGCGCACCGCCCAGCAGAATCGGCTCGGTCAGCGAGCGATGCAGCGGCACCTCGAAGCCTTCCGTGAAGGCGTCCGGGGCGCTCATACGACGGCCCCGCCGGAGAAGCTGAAGAACGACAGGAAGAAGCTGGAAGCCGCGAAAGCGATGGACAGGCCGAAGACGATCTGGATCAGCTTGCGGAATCCGCCAGACGTGTCGCCGAACGCGAGCGCGAGGCCCGTGGCGATGATGATGATGACGGCGACGATGCGAGCTACCGGCCCCTGGATGGATTCGAGGATGGATTGCAGCGGGCCTTCCCACGGCATCGAGGAGCCGGCGGCCTGTGCTGTTCCAGCCAGGAACAGCAGCAGCGCGGCCAGCAGCAGTCCTTGCCCCGCAGGGCGGCCCAGGCAGCGCAGCCGTGCAGAGTTAGACAAGTGAGAAGGCGGATTTACGGAAACACGGAAAGCAGGAATGGTCATCTGCGTCATGGCAGTTCTCCAAGTGAGTGAGGGGATCGGGAAGTCGCCGCAGCGGGTGCGGCATCGGGACGTGGCGGCAGCTCGGGAAACGGCGTTTCCAGCGCGTCCGCCAGTTGGTAGCCCACGCCGTCGAAGCCGACGACGCGGGCGATGCTCTCGATGCGGCGCTTGCGCCCGCGTCCGGCTATGTGGATCACCACGTTGACCGCCTCGGCAATCAGCGCACGGGGCGGATTCACCGCCACTTCGAGAATCAGTTGCTCCAGGCGCAGCAGCGCGCCGAGCGCGGAGCCGGCATGGATCGTGGCGATGCCGCCCGGATGGCCTGTGCCCCACACCTTGATGAGATCCAGTGCCTCGGCGCCGCGCACTTCGCCAACGACGACGCGATCAGGCCGCAGGCGCATGGACGAGCGAACCAGCTCGGTCATCGATACCACGCCTGCGCGGGTGCGCAGCGGAACGTGGTCACGGGCCGCGCATTGCAGCTCCACCGTGTCTTCAAGCACCAGCACGCGGTCGCCCGTGGCGGCGATCTCGGCCAGCAGCGCATTGGCGAGCGTGGTCTTGCCGCTGCTGGTGGCGCCGGCGATCAGGACGTTCTGCCGCTCGCGCACGGCGCGAACGAGAAAGCCCGCCTGGGCGGCGGTCATCATCTGGTCGATGACGTACCGCTCCAGCGGGATCACGCCGATGGCGCGCTTCCGCAGCGCGAAGGCCGGCCCTGGCGCGGCGGGCGGCAAGATGCCCTCGAAGCGTTCGCCGGTTTCGGGCAGTTCGGCGGATAGCAGCGGCTGGCCGCGATGGACTTCCGCGCCCACATGGGCCGCGACGAGGCGGATGATCCGCTCGCCATCGGCCTCGGGCATCTCCACACCGATCGGCGCACGACCCGACGACAGGCGATCCACCCAAAGGGTGCGATCGGGGTTGAGCATGATTTCCACCACGTCCGGGTCTTCCAGCGCGGCGGCGATCAGCGGCCCCATCGCCGTGCGCAGCATCTGGATGCGCCGGTCGAGCGACGTGGCGCTCATGGACTGCGGAGCGGCGCTCATGAAGCACGCTCCTGCGCTTGCGCGGCTGCCGCCGCGTCCTCCATCCGCATCGGATCGGGATGCAGTTCCTCCACCACGTCACGAACCAGGCTGCGGCCCCGCAGCAGGTGGCGGCCAAGCTGCTCGGTGAACTGCTCGAAGCGCACTTTGCCCTGCGCGCGTGCCGCGTCTTGATGCGCCTCGGGAACCGGCGTGCTCACGGTCAGGTAGTAGCGAATGAACAGCGCCAGCGTTTCGATGGCGATGTTCTGGTCGCGCTCCATGCGCTCGGCCTGGCGCGAGAGGCGATCAAGCCGTTTGGAAATGGCCGCTTCGCGCTGGTCGCCGGCATCGGGCGACAGCCACGATGCGAGCGCCGCCGCGACGATGGACGACTTGGACACGCCCTTCTTGGCAGCCAGTTCATCGAGCCGCTTGGCGTGCTCAGGCTGGATGAACAGATTGAGGCGGTAGTGGCTCATAGCTCGATTCCGTCGTTGGGGTCGAGGGAAGCCAGCCGCGCCGTGCGCTGCATGGATGGGTCAAGCTGGCGAGGAAGGGGAAGCGGCAGGTCGTCGTCGTCATCGAGCAGCGCGAGGTCGGCCGCAGGCGCGGCCAGCTCAGGGGCGTAGGCGACGGTTTCGGAGAGTTCGGGCTGACGGCGCGGGCCGCCGTCGTCGGCAGAGGCAGCGAAGCCCTCGGCGGTATCGGACGCCGGCGCAACGGGCACGGCGGGAATCGCCAGGCCGCTCCAGTCGTCCAGACGCAACGGCGGCACGTCCGCGTACTGCCCGTCCGCGAGCGCGGGAGGCAGCAGCACACGGCGCTTGAAATTGCTGTCCGCGTAGTAGCGCAGCTTCTTGGCCTTGATCGGCGCGACGCTGGACACCATCACCACCGCCTCGTCAGGCGGAAGCTGCATCACCTCGCCCGGCGTCAGCAGCGGGCGCGCTGTTTCTTGGCGCGACACCATCAGATGCCCGAGCCACGGCGCGAGTCGGTGGCCCGCGTAGTTGCGCTGGGCGCGCAGCTCGGTGGCCGTGCCCAGCGTCTCGGAGATCCGTTTGGCGGTGCGCTCGTCGTTCGTGGCGAACGTCACGCGCACATGGCAGTTGTCGAGGATGGAGTGGTTTTGCCCATACGCCTTGTCAATCTGGTTGAGCGACTGCGCGATGAGGAAGCTGCGGATGCCGTAGCCGGCCATGAAGGCCAGCGCCGTCTCAAAGAAGTCCAGGCGTCCCAGCGCCGGGAACTCATCAAGCATCAGCAGCAGCTTGTGGCGACGCTCGATGCCGTCGGAGCCATCGAGCGATTCGGTGAGGCGCCGACCGATCTGGTTGAGGATCAGGCGAATGAGCGGCTTCGTCCGAGAAATGTCCGAAGGCGGCACCACCAGATACAGCGACACCGGATGCTCGGCAGCGATCAGGTCAGCGATGCGCCAGTCGCAGCGCGACGTGACTGCGGCCACGGTCGGATCACGGTACAGGCCGAGAAACGACATGGCGGTGCTCAACACGCCGGAACGCTCGTTGTCCGACTTGTTGAGTACTTCGCGCGCCGCCGAAGCGACGACAGGATGCGGCCCATTGCCCAGATGGGGCGTGGTCATCATCCGATGCAAAGTCAGCTCGAACGGGCTGGCCGGGTCGGACAGGAAGTTGGCGACGCCGCGCAGCGTCTTGTCTTCGCCCGCATAGAGCACATGCAGGATGGCCCCGACCAGCAGCGCGTGACTGGTTTTCTCCCAATGGTTGCGCTTCTCCAGCGCGCCTTCGGGGTCAACGAGAATGTCCGCGATGTTCTGCACGTCGCGAACTTCATGCGCGCCGCGTCGAACCTCCAGCAGCGGGTTGTAGGCCGCCGACTGCACATCGGTCGGGTTGAACAGCAGGCAGTGCGAGAAGCGCGAGCGCCAGCCGGCGGTGATCTGCCAGTTCTCGCCCTTGATGTCGTGGATGACGGCGGAGGCCGGCCATGACAGCAGCGTCGGCACCACGAGGCCAACGCCCTTGCCCGAGCGCGTGGGTGCGAAGGTCAGGACGTGTTCCGGGCCTTCATGACGCAGGTATTGGCGATCATGCTGGCCCAGGAACACGCCGGCAGGCTGTGTGAGGCCAGCCTTGCGAATGTCCTGTGCGTTCGCCCAGCGCGCAGAGCCGTAGGTTGTGACCATGCGTGCTTGACGCGAGCGCCAGACCGACATGGCGATGGCGACGCCCACGGCGGCCATGCCGCTGGCGCCGGCAATCGCGCCGCCGGTGTCGAAGACCTCCGGTGCATAGGCGCCGAAGAAGAACCACCACTCAAACAGTTTCCACGGGTGGTAGATCGACGTGCCAAGAAAGTCGAACCAGGGCGAGCCAAGGCGTACTTGATAGCCAAGGGCCGCTGCCGTCCATTGTGTGGCGGCCCACACTCCGGCGATCACGATGCCGAGCACCACGGCGATCTGACCAAACAGCACGTTCGTCCCTTGCATGACCTGGCCTCCGATTTCTCCTGCGCTGATTCCTCATGGAGATCGCGGCACAGGGGCGTGCCGCAGGCGTCAGGTTCGGTGTCAAGTCAGTGCTGGTCAAAGACCGTGTTGAGCAGAAAAGTCAAGAAAAAAGAAAGAATGAGTGCAGTGGCGAGTCAAAGAAAAGCGCCGCAAGCGAAGACGCATTGCGGCGTGTCGAACAGGAGAATGAAGATGATGCGTCGAACCGACAACGATCAGAACTTGGGCGGTTCCTTCGGAGGCGTGTATGGCGTTTCGCCGTCGCCATAGAACCGCTTGCGCGTAGCTTCGGCCACCCGGTTGCACAGCACGCCACCCAACTTTGGGCGGTCAGTCTTGCAGTGCTGGCGCAGTTCCTTGAGCCGTTCAGGATTGGCCGCAAGCTCTTCCACTGTTGGAATATTCGCTTCGGAAGCGTTGATCTTCTGAGGCGCTTCGGACTGGCCGCAGGCAGTCATCGCGGTCACCAGCAAAAGCGGGATGATCCTTTTCATGGCGCAAGCGCTCCCGGGGAATCAGGTCGATGCTTGGGAGACTCTGGCGACTGGATGGCCTTCACTCGCTCGATGAAGCGCGAGATCTCATCGGATGGATCGCCCTCAAGGCGCAGCAAGTAGGTCGTCAGCGGCGGCACACGCGATGCAAGCGGCCGTGCCACAACGCCCGCTTCGCGACTGGTGGAAATGTGCGCCTCGCCCGTCAGACCCAACGCGAAGCCTGCGGATACCAGCGCCATCATCAGATCGCAGGAGGCCACACGCTCGGCTATCAACGGCTCCATGCCTGTCCGACGCAGCACACGTTCGACGTGCTTGGCATGACCCTCGCACACCTGTGGATCGCATAGCACTAGCGGGTAACGCAACAGCGCATCCAAAGGGATGCGCTTGTGGACCAACAGAGGGTGCCGCGCAGGCACCGCCACCATAAGCGTATCGCTCCAGGCCGGCATGGCGACAACTCTGTCGCCCACTTCGTCGGACTGCGCGAAACCCACGTCATAGAGGTCATCATGCAGTCCCTTGATCTGCTGCGATAGAGGCACCTCGAAGAACCGAAGCTCAACCTCTGGCTCTTCTTGGCGGCACAGCGCCAAGAGCCCCGGCAAACGCGACGGGGTGATGCCATCGGAAAGAGCCACGCGCAACTGCCCGTGGAAGCCGTTCGCAGCTGCTTGCACGCTATCGCGAGCCTGCTGCAATGCTGCGAAGACGCGCGGCACATGATCCATAAATAACTTTCCGGCACGAGTAAGTCGTGTGCTGCGAGTGGTGCGGGCAAGCAGAATCACGCCCAGTTCTTCTTCAAGCTCCTTGATGGCGCGCGACAGCGGCGATTGCTCAATATGCAGCCGCTCAGCCGCACGGGCGAAGTGCAATTCTTCGGCTACGGCAAGGAAATAGCGAAGGTGTCGTAGTTCCATTGTCATGGTCTCGCCATACCCGGGAGTTAATCTCTACCCCGAATTCTCGGGCTCGGCTGAAGCATGCGGAGTGCTGGATTCGCCACTTGTGTTTCCTGCGACAAACAATGACCAGGCCGCCATAAAAAAGGCCGCGATAACCGGTCCAGCGACGAGACCGGTCAATCCAAAAAGCGAGATTCCACCGAGAGTGGATAGCAGGACGATATAATCCGGCATGCGAGCTTCCTTACCAACGAGGATCGGTCGCAGGATGTTGTCGATTAATCCGATTACACCGGCGCCGAACGCGGCCATAAGAGCCGCTTTTGCCACTTCACCCGTTGCTAGAAGATAAAGTGCCACCGGCCCCCAGACCAACCACGCCCCCAGCACGGGGATTAGTGACAGCACTGCCATTACGACACCCCACAAAACTGCTCCTTGGATTCCGAGCAACCAGAACAGCACGCCTCCAAGCGCACCCTGGATGCCCGCGACCATCAGGCTTCCCTTAATCGTCGCTTTCACCATGTTCTCGAACCGAAGCCCCAACTCACCCAAGTAGCTGCGCTCGATTGGTAATGCGTCACGTAAATTCTCGACCACCTTCGTTCCATCACGGAAAGCAAAGAAAAGAAGGTAGAGCATCAACGTGAAGCTCACTGCAAGCCGCAGCGTATCTTGACCAACTGCGACGGCGTGCGAGGCGATGAATTGCAGCGCTTGTTCGAGGATCTGTACTGTGTTGCCGCGGATGCCATCCAACTGGTTGAGGCCCATCCGTTCCAGCCACGCCCGCAACCAAGGAGGAGCCGTCTTTACGGCCTGATGTATACGGGCTTCGATGCCGCTGCCGCCATCAGCCAGTAGGTGATCGTAGAGTTGCACTACTTCCTGCGCAGCAGATATAGCGACCAGTGCAAGCGGAACCACTACGAGCAGCACGCACGCTACTATGGTCAAAAGAGATGCCAGTGCCGGGGATCGAGGCATCGATGACAAGATGCGCTCGTAGAGCGGCCAGAACAGCACTGCTAGCGCCGTCGCCCAAAAGATTGCTGCGTAGAACGGCCATAGCAGTAGGCCGAAGAGCAGCGTAATTACGATCAGCGCGAGAATGAACGACCGATCCTTTAGGTTCACTAATTGCATATCGACCTGATGTCCATTGCGTATTTTTTCATTAACACATTTCATCCATACATCTGGCTCGACCTCCTTTCCCTCGGATCGGGAGGGATTGAAACCAGCTTGCCAGCGACCTCATCCAACTGGAGAAGGAGAATTGCGAGCACTTCCACCACGACGACCGCGCGGGTCGTTAGAGCGCAATGGGCAACGATTTAGACGATCGCTTTCTTTGCCGCTATCTCAGCGCGGCCTTGGTTTGTTCCCAAGCCTGTTCGAGTTTGGCAGCGCGCTTATCGTAGTCTTCCTGGATATCGGCAATGCGTTGTTCAATCCGCTTTCCAGCCGATTCGACAGCCCCCTCGGCCTGCGCTTGTAATGAGACGATTACAGCCTCCGTTTCTTCGCGAAGAGCTTTGGCCTTCCCTTGAATTCGCTTGCTGGCTTCGGCCAAGGATTTGTCCAACAGTTCGATGCGCACCTTTAGTTCTGTGCCAGCATGCTTACCCTCTTGGAGCAGTTGCTCGCGTAGGTACGTCAATTCGTTCGTGATGTCATTGATCTCGCGTCGGATCTGGGCTTCCTCGACTTCGTGACGGAACGTACGCACCACCACGCCGCCTAGAGGGGCGATGCGAATATCAAGGGGCGAAGTCCAGCCCTCATCGATTTCGGCAATGACCACGCTCCTGCCAGGCGTAAGTTCTTCGGAGATGACCTTGATAAAATCCCCAGAAATTCCAGCATCGAATATATCTTTAAGCCCGCCGAGAAGCGCGCCGCCGGTCAGTCCTGCGATTGTGCCGAACGGACCTGCCAGCAAGCCGAGAAGACCACCAGTAACTGCGCCAATCGTGGTTGCAAGCCCGCCCGCCGACTTGGCTTCCCTGATCGAGAGCTTGCCGGCTTCGTCCTTGACGACTACCGTTTCGCCGTAAAGGAGGATACTGCCCTCTCGATGCAGCTCGCGAAGCGCCAGGACCCCTTCGTAGGCCCGCGCTTCATCTGGAAAAATGATGGCTACAAATTTGTTCATGTGTCCGCCTTGGTAGTATGTCCGGAGTCTGCAAATCGGATGCGACTTTATGGTCGGCTTTGCGGCAACCATGACAAACGCTTGTCGGCGGACGAAACGACCAGGTCGTGCCCAAGCTTCTTCCGCCTCACGTTGTGCGTTTGTGCATCTGTCCGCCGTAGCAGCCTGCCGGGCTTGCTTGAAGAATTCTTTTGGGATTCTTTTGGATTTTGTTAAGTCGCTTGCCATTGCACGGCGCGAATGCGGCGCTGGGACGATAACCTCTGGATGTCTCGAACTGTTCCTTAGAAGCCTCGGGTGAAGGTGACGCTACCAAAGACCGGTCGTTGTCGCTGCCCTGCGAACTCGCGGGTGCGGTGATAACGTGCAAAGGCGATCCGCCAGCGCCCGCGGTCGGCCGCGATGCCGTAGCCGATGTCGGCGACGAAGGGGCGCTTATCGACGCTGTGGCTGTTGCGGAAGGTATTGCCATCGAGTGTGATGTCGCGCATCACCCAGCGGGCATCGAGGGACAGGAACAGGTGGCTACGCCACATGCCATCCGCGAGAGTTTGAAAGGCTGTGGTGTTCTCACCGGCCGGACGCAGCGGCGCCATGCCGAAGTCGTCCGACAACTCAGTGCCCAGGCGCAGTTCCATCCCTGCATGGGCGGCAGTCGCGAAGTTGCCAATGCTGCCACCCACCGCCCCGATGGCGTCCCACTGCCAAGCCTGGGACGAGGAGCTGCTGCGCAGACGCTCTCGCCGCTCGTGAATCAGTTGGATCACGGGCTCGTCATGCAATTGATTGTCCCAGCCAAGAGAGCTGTCAGCACCGATGACGCGGTGCAGCGCGTTCTGTACTTCGCCAGCCTTGGCCGAGGGGCCTACCACGCCGACGCGCAACTGGGACGTCCGCAGGACATCACCCGTGCGCGCGCTGTATCCCAAGCTGAACATCAGCGCCCCGGCGTAGGGGCGGTCGCTGGCAATCAGGCCCCGCCGCTTTCGCTCCGTGGGCGTGAACATCAGGTGGCCGAATCCGGCAGTGAGATGCCATTCATCGATGGTCGATGATTGTCGTTCGGCAAACTGCTGGCTGAGCCAGCGCGCCACGCCCGGCAGGCAGGTCGAATTCGCTTGATCTGCTAGGTTAGGGGAGACCAGCGTCGCCAATATGCCGTTGGAATATCCCTGATCCTGGCCGGTGCCGCCGAGCAGGTCGTTGTCCATGCGCAGGTTGAGCGTGCTCGCACTTCTGGGGGTGGCGGGAGCTTGGCATGGCTCGCTGGCCAGTGCCGTCGAGACCCAGCACAGCACGGAGAGTAAGAACAACCCCCGAGCGGGCGCGGTGGCGCGATGGAAACTGCCGGCTCGCTCCAGAAGTGCGGGCTGGATTGCCTGCCGGGGCGGCAGAAGCAGGGACGGGATGAGCATTGCACGGCAGCTTGCTTTCGGAGCGTGGCGAGCATGCGCGTGGAATTTAAAGATTTTCTTTGGATATGGTTGACCTTTCGTTAGGCATGGATTGCGTCAGGACACCATCAAACAGTACGCGCAGCACATGCAGCCCTATCCGCAATCGATGTTGTGACTGGCTACCAGCACACCTTTGGTGACGAACTGCGCGGCTTCGCACACCGGTAAAAAGGCCGATCAGTTGAGAGATGAATTCAGATCCGCTTGCTGCCGTTGTCCAATGCTGGATAAGTCTCTCGACGAGACTGGCAGTTGCCAGAAGCACTTGACTGGGCCGGCGCATTCCCTAATAGCCAGCTCGCCAATTCGTAGCTCAGTATTCGCCACGACTTTCGTCCGCTTACTTCAGGTCTCAGGTCAACCGGTCGAGACAAAAGTCCGCGTCGGCAGGCGCACGCTTACGATCAAGCCGCCAGCGCTACGATTGCCGCATTCCAGCTCGCCCCCGTGTGCCCGGCAGACGGCCGCAGCTATCGCCAGGCCAAGTCCGCTTCCACCGGAATGACGCGCTCGCGAGGTTTCGGCGCGCCAGAAGCGGTCGAGCATCGCGGGAAGATGTTCTGGTGCGACGCCAGGCCCGTGGTCCGAGACGGTAATCGTTGTGCCCAACGGCGTACTATTTGCGTCGATCTCCAGTGTCTTGCCGCGCGCCGCGTAACGCAGGACATTCTCGACGAGAATCGTCAGTACCTGCCCTATGCGATCTCGGTCGGCATACAGTTGGATATGGGTCGCAGCCGACACAACCGGCTTAATGCCTGCTCGATCCAGGTCAGCTGCGGCCCATTCCAGCCGCTCCGCAATCAGTTCCTGCAGCGGGAAGCTGTCCATTTCGAGCGGGAGCTGCCCGGCACGCGCCAGAGAAACCAGGTGTAGATCGCCCACCAGCCGGTTGATCTGCTCGAGCTGGCGAAGAATCGCACCAAGCTGATCCTGCTCCAGCGGGAAGACCTCATCCATCATGCCTTGGACACGGCCCATGGCCGCGTTGAGCGGCGTGCGCAATTCGTGCGCCAGCATCGCACTGGAGTCACGCACCTCGCGCTCGTACTGCTGTAGCCGCGTGGTCATGTCGTTAAAGTTGCGCACAAGGCCCGCCAATTCGTCGGGTGCGGTAGTCACCGCATCGACGCGATTACCGAAATGGCCTTCACTGACTCTGCGGGCTGCTTCTGCGATCAGTACGAACTGACGCGAAAGTGGTCGCGACAACCACAGCCCGACCAGGATGACGACAGGGATTGCGACGACGACCATGACGGCCAACATCAGCCAGTCAGGATTGGTCAGGCCGGGGCCGAATCGCTCGATGTTGTGGTAGCGCTCCATCAGCTCCCACAGCCGAGGCTCATTGCCGCGAGGATCCTCACGCAGCCGCTCGATCTCCTGGCGCGTCTCCGGCGGTGCCTGGCGCAGTGTTAGCGTATCGGCGATGTCGAAGTACGCCCACATGCCGATCGCCACCGCCAACACGGTTCCTACGGCCAGCGCGCTCATGCGCAGACCGAACCACCACCATAGCGAGCCCGGACGCCGGCGCGGCCACAGCAGCGTACGCAGCTTCATTGGAAACGGTATCCGACGCCACGTACTGTCATCAGTACGCCGCTCACACCACGCTGTTCTAGCTTGCGGCGGAGGTTGTGCATGTGCACGTCGACGGACCGCTCCAGTGCATCGCTTTCGGGCAAGCAGGCGTCGAGCAGTTCATGACGGGTGAAGGCCTTGAACGGCGTCTTCAACAGCTTGGCCAGTAGGTTGAACTCGGCAGGCGTCAGGGACAGCGGAATTGGCTGTCCCGATGCATCCTCCACGCTGGCCAAAACCGCACCGGTATCGACTACGACGTTGCCGTGGCGCAGTAGACCATCGGGCCGCGGCGAGGGGCGTGCGCGGCGCAGCACTGCGTGCACGCGAACCACCACTTCCTTTGGGCTGTAGGGCTTGACGATGTAGTCGTCGGCGCCGTAGCGCAGTGCGCCGAGTTTCTCCGGCTCGTCGCCGATGGCGGTGACCATGATCACCGGCGTGTCGCCAACACGGCGAATAGCGGAGAGCACGTCGGTACCACTGACCTTGGGCAGCATGACGTCCAGTAGGACCAGGTCGGGGCGCCACTGTGCGTGCAACTGCAGGGCCTGCGCGCCGTCGTGTGCCTTGCTGACCTGGAAGCCGTCCTTGTGCAGGTAGGCCTCCAGGATGCTGGCGCTGTCCAGATCGTCCTCGACGACCAGTATTTTCTGTTGAGACATGCTGACTCCACTCGCTCGTGCATGCGCCACGTGATCGCGCTGGGCGCGAAGCGGCGCTTCTTAATCAAATCTAAAAAAAACCCGAAACATCCCTTCAAGTCCCGAAGGCAACCTACACCGATTCTTGTAACACGCTGGAGAATTCGCATGTTCCCAAAATTGTCTGGCGATGTCCCGGCCTGGTTGATGGCCTCCGTGCTGGCCGCGCCGTGGCTCGCTGGATGCTCGATGGCACCGCATTATGAGCGGCCGCCGCAGGCAGTACCGGCGACGTTCGGGCAGCTTCGCGCTGCAGCGGCCGCCACCGCCGCAGAGCAGGCCGCGCCCGCGGCGCTGACGGATCAGGAGCGTGAGTTCCTGGGCGCCCTGACGCCCGACGGCGCCCTGGCGCCGCTGGTAGTGCGCGCTCTGGCGCACAACGCCGACTATCGACTTGCGGCGCTTCGGGTCGAGCAGGCGCGCGCGCAATACCGCGTCGAGCGCTCTGCGCGCCTGCCCACGGCCGGTATCGATGCGCAGCAGACCCGACAGAGCTTCGACGATCCCGCGCTACGCGAGCGCTACCAGCAGGATCTGTCGCGTGCCGGCATCGCCATCAGCGACTACGAACTGGACGTATTCGGACGACTGAAGTCGCTATCCGATGCCGCTCGCGAACATTATCTAGCCAGCGAGGCTGGGCAGGAGGCAGCGCGCGGCGCGTTGGTCGCCGAGGTACTAAGGGCCTATGCGCTGGTCTGCGCGGCGACGCAGGCGCACCAGCGCCTGCAGGCCGTGCATGCGGACAACGCGGCGCTGCTGGAGATCGCGCAAGGGCAGTACGACATCGGGCTGATCGCACGCGACGCGCTGGACCGCCGGCGTGCCGCCACCGAGCAGGCGCAGGTGGCCGCACTGCGCGCCGGCGACGATGCCGCAGCAGCGCGGCGGGCGTTGCAGCTGCTGACCGGATTCGATGCGGAGGTGGCACCCGGCCCGCTGGCACCGCTCGCCGAGGCGCCCGACGCAATGGCGGCACTGCGCGATCTGGATTCGAAGGTGCTGCTGCAGCGTCCCGACATCCGCCAGGCCGAGGCCGAGCTGCGCGCGGCCAATGCGAACATTGGCGCAGCCCGCGCAGCCTTCTTTCCCTCGATCCGCCTGAGCACCTCGCTGGGTAGCGCCAGCAACTCGCTGGACGATCTGTTCAGCTCGGGCAGCCGCAGCTGGTCGTTCATGCCGCAGTTGGTGCTGCCGATCTTCGACTTCGGCCGCAACCGCGCCAACCTCGACCTGGCCTGGACCCGCAGGCACGCCGGCGTGATCGAGTACGAGCGCAGCATCGAGGCCGCATTCCGCGAAGTCGCCGACGCGCTCGACGCCCGCGCCACCTTCGCCGTGTCCGAAGCCCAGTTGCGCGAGCAGGATCGGCTCGCGGCGCTGCGTCTCGAACGCGCCGAGCGCCGCGTCTCGCGCGGGCTGGCGGATCGCCAGGACCTGCTGGCCGACCGTATCGAGGCGACCCGCACCACGCTCGACCACCTGCACGCTCAGCGCGATCTGGCGCTAAGCCGCATCGCACTGTTCAGGGCCTTCTACGGCGTCGAACTGCCCGCCCGGCTTTGAGAGAGGACCCCGACCAATGACGCTTCGCTTTTCGCCCGTGCCGGATTGCTCCACCTGGACAGCGGCGCCGACTATCCCTTCCCCCCTTCAGACCGGCGCGCAGGCGACCGGAGGTAGCCTTATGCCCATTGCGCGCTCCATTGTCCCCGCCGGCCTGCTGGTCGCGACACTACTGCTGTCGGCCTGCAGTCCCGACACGCCCGCGCCCGAACCGCTGCGCACGGTCAAGCTGGAGGCCGTCGGGGCCGGTTCGGCCGCCGCCGCCTCGCGCTTCGTCGCCACCCTGCGCCAGGAGCAGCGCGCGGAATTGGCGTTCGAGAACGGTGGGCGCATCGCCGAGATCGCCGTGGACGTGGGTGACCGCGTGCGCAAGGGCCAGGTGCTTGCGCGTCTGGACGCCGAGCCGGCGCGGCTGCGGCTGGCACAGGCCGAGGCGAACCTGCGCGCGGCCACCGTGCAGGCCAGGGAACGGCAGATCCAATTGCAACAACAGCAAGCGATGTTCGAGGACGGAGCGATTTCGCAAGCGACGCTGACCAGCGCCCAGGTCGCCGACGACTCGGCACGGGCGCAATTGCGCGTGGCCGAATCCGACCGCGCGTTGGCTGCACGCGCGCTGCGCCAGAGCGAGCTGCGTGCGCCGTTCGACGGCAGCGTGGTGGCCCGCCAATTGCAGCCCCAGGCCGATACCTTGGTCGGGCAGACCGTGCTGCAGGTCGAGGGCCAGGGCCAGCCGCAGGCGCTGGCGACGCTGCCGAGCTCGGTCGCGCAGGGCCTGGCGCCAGGCGCGCTGGTGCGGGCGATGCGCTCGGACGCGCCGCAGGCGACGTTCGAGCTGCGCTTGCGAAGCGTCTCCTCACGGCTGGAAGGCGGTGCCAGCGTCCAGGCAATCTTCGACGTGACCGAGGCCTCGGTACCGCTGCGCAGCGGCGACAGCCTGCTGCTCGCGCTTTCGAATGAGTCCGCAGTCGACCTGTCGGTGCCACTGCAGGCGGTAGTCGGACAACAGGGCGAGGATGCGGTGTACGTCTACGATACCAAGGTGGGCACCGTGACCCGCCGCCGCGTCGAACTCGGCTCGGTCGAAGGCGAGCGCGTGCGCGTGACCGCCGGCCTGCAGCCAGGCGACCAGGTGGTCACCGCTGGCGGCGCCTTCCTCAGCGACGGCCAAGCGGTGCTGCCGTTCCGCTCCGCTTCGCGCCTGAATGAAGCGGGGCGCCCATGAAGCTGACCCATTCGGCCCTCGGTGCCAGCCGCCTGACCCTGTTCGCCGCGCTGATGGTACTGGTCGGCGGCATCGTCACCTTTCTCGGATTTCCTTCACAGGAAGAACCTACGGTCACGATTCGCGATGCATTGGTGACGATTTCGCATCCCGGCATGCCCAGCGAACAGGTCGAGGCCCTGCTGGCCAAGCCGGTCGAGGAGCGCCTGCGCGAGATCGGCAGCCTCAAGAGGATCGTCACCACGGTGCGGCCCGGCACCGCGACTATCCAGCTCACCGCCTACGACCACGTCAAGGACCTGCCGGCGCTGTGGCAGCGCGTCCGCGCCAAGTCGGCTGAGGCCGGCCAGGCCCTGCCAGCCGGCAGTTTCGGGCCGTTCGTCGACGACGACTTCGGACGGGTGGCGGTGGCCTCGATCGCTGTCACCGCGCCGGGCTTCGGCATGAGCGAGATGCGCGAGCCGCTACGCGACCTGCGCGCGCAGTTGCATACCTTGCCTGGCGTCGAGCGGGTGACATTCTATGGCCTGCAGGAAGACCGGGTCTACGTGGCGTTCGATCGCGGGCGCCTGGTCGAGGCCGGGCTGAGCCCGGCCTCGGTGATGCAGCAGTTGCAGGCGCAGAACGTGGTCGCGCCCGGTGGGCTGGTGTCGGCTTCGGGGCTGGCGATGACGGTGGCCACTTCCGGCGAGTTGCGCAGCACCGAGGAGTTGCGCCACTTTCTGGTCTCGGTGTCGGACACATCCGGTGCGGGCGGTACGCGCGAGGTGCCGCTGGGACATCTTGCCCGGATCGAGGTGATGCCGGCCGATCCGCCCGAGAGCGCCGCGGTCTACGAGGGCATGCCGGCGGTGGTGGTCGCGGTGTCGATGGCCACCGGCTACAACATCGGCGACTTCGGTGCGCAGCTGCGTACTAAGCTGGAAGAGACCGCACGGCAGTTGCCGGCCGGCTTCGAGCAGCACGTGGTCACCTTCCAGGCCGACGTGGTCGCGCGCGAGATGGGCCGCATGCACCAGGTCATGGGCGAGACAATCCTGATCGTCATGGTCGTCGTGATGCTGTTTCTGGGTTGGCGCACCGGTCTGATCGTCGGCGCGATCGTGCCGCTGACCATCCTCGGCGCACTGATCGCCATGCGCGCGCTGGGCGTGGAACTGCAGACGGTATCGATCGCGGCCATCATCATGGCTCTCGGCCTGCTGGTGGACAACGGGATCGTCATCGCCGAGGACATCGAACGACGGTTGGCCGCCGGCGAAGAGCGCCGCCATGCATGTATCGAGGCCGGCCGCACGCTGGCGGTGCCGCTGCTGACCTCCTCGCTGGTGATCGTGATGGCGTTCTCGCCGTTCTTCATCGGCCAGACCGCCACCAACGAATACCTGCGTTCGCTGCCGATCGTACTCGGCCTGACCCTGCTCGGCTCCTGGCTGCTGAGCATCACGGTGACGCCGCTGCTGTGCCTGTACTTCGCCAAGGTGCATCCGTCCCACGGCGAGGGTGCTGGCCAGTACGATTCGCGCTTCTACCGCGGCTACCGCCGGATCATCACCCGGGTGCTGGACCACAAGGCGCTGTTCATCGGCACCATGCTGGTGCTACTGACCGGCGCCGGCGTTGTGCTGGCGTCGATCCCCTACGACTTCCTGCCCAAGTCCGACCGACTGCAGTTCCAGATGCCGGTGACCCTGCAACCTGGTAGCGACTCGCGCGAAACCCTGCGCACGGTGGAGGCGATGAGCCGCTGGTTCGCCGACGACAAGGTCAATCCAGAGGTGACCGATAGCATCGGCTACGTCGCCGACGGCGGTCCGCGCATCGTGCTGGGCCTGAATCCCCCGCTGCCGGGCAGCAACATCGCCTACTTCACCGTCAGCGTCGCGCAGGGCACCGACATCGAGCAGGTGATCGACCGCACCCATCGGTACATGCGCGAGGCGTTTCCGCAGGCTCGCGCCGAGCCCAAACGCTTCCCGCTGGGTGCGACCGAGGCCGGCGTGGCCATCTACCGCGTGGTCGGCCCGGACGAGGCGGTGCTGCGCGAGACGGGCGAGCGCATCGCCGCGGCGCTGCGCGGGTTGCCTGGTATTCAGGACGTCTACGACGATTGGTTGCCGCGCGTGCCGCGCTACGTGGTCGAGGTCGACCAGCTCAAGGCGCGCCGCGCCGGCATCAGCAGCGAAGACGTGGCCCAAGCACTGCAACTGCGCTACAGCGGCCTGCAGGCCTCGCTGATCCGCGACAACGGCGTGGCTGCGCCGATCGTGTTGCGCGGCGATGCGCGCGAGCGCGATGCCGCGGGCAGCCCGGCCGATACGTTGGTCTATCCCGGCGCGGGCGGCGCGCCGCTACCGTTATCGGCGATCGCGTTGGTCTCCACGGCGAGCGAGCCCTCAACGATCATGCGCCGCAACCTGGTGCGCACGCTGACGGTCACCGGCCGCCATCCCAGCATGACCGCCAATGGAATCGTCGCCGAGATCGCGCCGCAGATCGATGCGATCGAGCTGCCGCCGGGCTACCGCATCGAACTTGGCGGCGAGATAGAGGATTCGGCTGAAGCCAACCAGTCGCTGCTGCAGTTCATGCCGCATGCGCTGATCATGATCCTGCTGTTGTTCGTGTGGCAATTCAATTCTTTCCGCAAGCTGTTCATCGTGGTGGCGAGCATCCCGTTCGTGCTGATCGGCGCGGCCCTGGCGCTGCTGCTGACCGGCTACCCGTTCGGCTTCATCGCCACCTTCGGCCTGCTGGCGCTGGCCGGCATCATCGTCAACAACGCTGTACTCCTGCTCGAGCGCATCGAGGCTGAACTGGCCTCGGGCCTGGCGCGGCGCGAGGCGGTGATCTCGGCGGCTGTGATGCGGCTGCGCCCGATCGTGATGACCAAGCTGACCTGCATCGTCGGCCTGATCCCACTGATGCTGTTCGGCGGTCCCCTGTGGACCAGCATGGCGATCACGATGATCGGCGGCCTAGCGCTGGGAACACTGGTGACGCTGGGCCTGATTCCGATCCTGTACGACCTGCTGTTCTCGCTGCGCGTGCGCAGCGGCGGCAAGTCCACGAATGGGGAAGCGACCGCATGAGTTTCCCCTCCGCCATGCATGCACGCCGACTCCGGTCCGCGTTGCGCCACGACCAGGAGGCTTTGCGATGACGCAGGCATGGCTACGCCGCGAGGCCAACGCTGACGGACACGCGGCCTGGATTGCCGGCGGCGACTGGACGATCGAGCACTACGGCCGATTGGCCACGTTGGTATCCGACGCGCGCGCAAACCCCGGTGCGCAGCGCGCGGTGCCGTTCCTAGACTGGACGCAGGTCCGCCAGCTCGACACCGCGGGCGCGGCGCTGCTGGTCGAGATGCTCGGCCCAGTGCTGGCGCGCGAGCACCTGCGCGCCGATCCACGGCTGGAGCCGGAACGCCGAGCCCTGCTGGAGGTGCTGGTGGACGCTGCGGAGGCCCAACAGGTCGCGGGGCACCCTGCGCTCGATTCCGCGCCTGCATGGCTGCGCGGCATCGCGGGCATCGGCGCAACGGCCGAGCGGGGGCTGCATTCGTTACTGGATCTGGCCGGCTTCGTCGGCCAGATCCTGGAGACTTGGCTGCGCATTGCGCCGTACCCGCGGCGCTGGCGGCTGACTGCGGTGGTCGCGCAGATCCAGCGTGTCGCTGTCGATGCTGTGCCCATCGTCGCCCTGCTGAGTTTCATGGTCGGTACCGTGGTCGCCTTCCTCGGCGCAACCGTGCTGGCCAACTTCGGCGCCAGCATCTTCGCCGTGCACCTGGTCGCGTTCTCGTTCATGCGCGAGTTCGGCGTGCTGCTACCGGCGATCCTGATCGCCGGGCGCACCGCCAGCGCCTACACCGCACAGATCGGCTCGATGAAAGCGAACGAGGAGATCGACGCGCTGCGCTCGGGAGGGTTGAACCCAATCGAGCTGCTGGTGTTGCCGCGGGTGCTGGCACTGCTGGTCTCGCTGCCCCTGCTGACCTTGGTGGGCGTTCTGGCGGGCATCGCTGGCGGTGCCGCGGTCTGCGTGCTGAGTCTCGACATCTCGCTGGCGCAGTTCCTGGCCATAGTGCAGGACAAGATCGAGGTGCGGCATTTTCTGGTCGGGCTGAGCAAGGCACCGTTCTTCGCCGTCATGATCGCCGCGATCGGCTGCCACGAGGGTTTCAAGGTCTCCGGAAGCGCGCAGTCGGTGGGCGACCACACCACCTCGAGCGTGGTGCAGTCGATCTTCGTCGTGATCCTGCTCGACGCGCTGGCGGCGCTGTTCTTCATGGAGATGGGCTGGTGAGCGGCCTTTCGAACGGAACGGCAACTCATGCCATCGAGGTGCGCGCGCTGGACAACCGCTTCGGCGAGCAGCAGGTGCACCAGAACCTGGACTTGGACGTTCGGCGTGGCGAAATCCTGGGTGTCGTCGGCGGTTCGGGCACCGGCAAATCGGTCCTGCTGCGTAGCATCGTTGGTCTTCAGCGCCCGCATGCCGGCGTGGTCCGCATCGAAGGCCTGGATCTGCTGCAGCTCCACGGCGCAGCGCGCACGCATCTGGAACGGCGCTTCGGCATCCTGTTTCAGAAGGGTGCCCTGTACTCGTCGCTGAGCGTGACCGAGAACGTCGCCCTGCCGCTGATCGAGCACGCCGGCCTGCCGCGTGCCCAGGCCGAGCACCTGGCGCGCAGCAAGCTGGCGCTGGCTGGCCTGCCACCGGATGCCGGCGACAAGTCGCCGGCATCCCTGTCGGGTGGCATGGTCAAGCGTGCGGCCTTGGCGCGGGCGCTAGCCTTGGACGCGGGCATCCTATTCTTGGACGAGCCGACGGCAGGACTGGACCCGATCGGCGCAGCCGCGTTCGACCAGCTGATTCTGACCTTGCGCAATGCGCTGGGGCTGACCGTGTTCCTGGTGACCCATGACCTGGACTCGCTCTACACGATCTGCGATCGCGTGGCGGTGCTTGCCAATCGGCAGGTGCTTGTCAATGACAGCATCGAGGTGGTGGAGCGCTTCGACCACCCCTGGATCCAGGCCTATTTCCACGGACCGCGCGGCCGCGCGGCGGCGCAGGCGCGCGCCGGATCCACGAGCGCGGCGCCGCCGTGATGCGCGGGTCCGCCTCCTTCCCCCGACCGCGGTCGCGCGCGCCTGCGCCGAACAGCCGCATGCCTATCAGAGAGGTGCACTGAATCATGGAGCCCCGTGCCCGCCACGTCGCCATCGGCGTCTTCGTCCTTTTCCTGGCCGCGCTCGGCTTCGGCGTCGCGCTGTGGCTTGGCGACGCCCGTTCCGACCGTGACTTCCACTACTACCGCGTCATGTTCGACGAGCCGGTGACCGGGCTCTCGATCGGCAGCCCGGTCCAGTACAGCGGCATCACCGTCGGTGAGGTCGCTGCTTTGTCACTGCTGCCCGAGGACCCGCGCCGGGCCATCGCCCGTGTGCGCATCGAGACCTCGATTCCGATTCGCCAGGACACCCGGGCCGAACTGGTGATCACCGGCATCACCGGCGCTGCGGTGATCGAGCTGAGCGACGGTGGTCCTGACGTGCCGCTGCTACCCAGGAAAGAGGGCGAGGAACCGCTGATCCTGGCGCCGCGCTCGGCTCTGGCTTCGCTGGTCTCCGGCGACGGCAACACCATGACCACGATCAACGGCATCTTGCTGCGCACGCATGAACTGTTCTCCGAAGAGAACGTGGCACTGGTGCATAAGACCTTGGTGAACCTCGAGGACACCACCGGCACGCTCGCCGGACAGCGCACCGAGCTGGCCGGGCTGGTCAAGAACCTGACCGAAGCGAGCCGGGAATCAACCGCGGCACTGCGCCAGGCCAATGCCGTGATCGACGATGCCCAAGCGATCCTCAACGAGGAGGGACGCCCCGCACTGGCCAGCACGCGTGAGGCCATGGCCTCGCTGGAGCGTAGTTCGGCGCGGATGGAAGCCCTATTGCAGCGCAATGCGGCCTCGCTGGATCAGGGCATGGCCGCTACCGGCCCGGCGATGAACGAACTGAGGCAGTCACTGGCCAGCCTCAACACCGTGCTGCGCCGTCTGGATCGCAACCCCGCCGGCTACCTGCTCGGCAGCGAGAACATCGAGGAAACCACCCCATGACCCATGCTTCCCGCAAGCTGCCCGCGACCTTCGCGGCGCTCCTGCTCGCCGCCACGCTGCCGGCCTGCAGCATCCTGCCCAAGCAGGCGCCAGCCGCCACCTACCAACTGCCGTTGCAGCACCCGGCACAGGCGCGCAGCGGCGTACATGGGCCGCGCGCCGATGGCCCCATACTGGTCATCCATTCCCCGGCGAGCAATCGGGTGCTCGATTCGGACCGGGTCATCATTGCCCAGCCCGATGGACGCCTTGCGGCCTGGCAGGGACTGCGCTGGGCCGATACCGCACCGGTCCTGCTGCGCGACCGCCTGGCCGAAGCCTTCATCCAGGATGGACGACTGACCGTGCACGTGGACAGTGCGGCGCCCGCCGCCGAACTGGACCTGCTCGGCGCGCTGCGGGCGTTTCAGGTCGAACAGCGCGGCACCGCGCCGGTGGTGGCGATCCGGCTCGACGCGCAACTGGCCGAGCGCGACCGTGCGGGCGCCGGCGTCAGCCGGCGCTTTGAGGTGGTGCATGCCGCCGCGAGCAAACGCGAGACCGACGTGATAGCTGCGTTCGGCGCCGCGTCGGATGCGTTGGCTGCCCAAGTCGTCGACTGGGTCCTGGAGCAGCCCACGGCATCCGCCACCGGTTCGGACGCGCGCGCGCGCCACGCCGACCTGCCATCCCCCGCTGCGGCCGAGTCGTCGCACTCGACTAGGTAAGCTGCCATGCCCAAGTCCGTCCACAGCTACTGGTCACCCGAGCCCATCGCCGTTACCCAATCGCCGAACTGCAGGAGCTCGGCTACGACTGCGCCTTGGTGTCGCCAGAGCAGGTCGCGGTGACGAGCGCCCAGACTTTCGGCGCGGCCCGGATCCTGCAGTGGATCGTTGATCCGGCCAAGTTCATCGTCTCACTGAAACAGCTGGCACTGCGCGCCGGTATCCGCATCCACGTGCGCAGCCAGGTCTCCGGCATCAACGAGGTTGGTGCGGGAGTGCGCGTCGATACCTTCGCCGGTAAGGTGACGGCCGCCAAGGCGATGCCGTGGGTCAGCGCCTTGCCGCCGTCACATTCACAAGCCTGCCAGGTTCCGCCTGCAGCCTTTCTGCTTGGGGTTCTATCATGACTGATCAGCGGCAAAGACATCGCCTAGTGATCGTTGGAGGGGGCGTGGCGGGGCTGGAGATTGCCAGCGCATTGGCCCGCCGATGGCGACGTCCGGGAACGCCCACAGTCACACTGGTCGATCGGGATTCGGCCCACGTCTGGAAGCCTATGCTGCACATGATCGCGGCAGGTACGCGCGATGTTTCGCAGCAGCAAACACCCTACTTGGCGCAGGCGCGCGATACCGGATTCGTCTACCAGCCTGGCGAGCTGTGCGGCCTGAATCGGGAACGGCGAGAACTGCAGATCGCCGCAGTCTACGCTGACGACGGGCGACTTCTGATTCCCGGCCGCATAGTTGGATATGACACTCTGATTATTGCCATCGGCAGTCAAGCGAACGACTTCAGGACGCGTGGTGCCGCAAACCACTGTTACCGGATCGACTCGCGCGAGCAGGCCGATGCATTCAACCGGGAGATTCGACTTCGTGTCCTGCAGTGCGTGGCGCAGGATGCCCAACTCTCAATCGGGATAGTTGGCGGCGGCGCCACAGGCGTGGAGTTGGCTGCCGAATTGGTGCAACTGGCCGAATCAGCGGCGGCGTATGGCGCCCACGACCTGATGTCGCGCATGTCAGTTGCTTTAATCGAGAGCGGACCGCGATTACTGGCCGCCTTTCCCAAAGACATCTCTGAAGCTACCCGAGCGCGTTTGGAGCAATTGGGTGTCCGTGTGTACACCGACACACGGGTCAGCGCAGTGGATGCCGATGCCTTCCTGTTTAGCGACGGCACTCGGCGGGAGGCATCCCTAAAGATCTGGGCGGCCGGGGTCAAGGCTGCGAACTTGCTGTCGAATCTAGCGGGGCTGGAAGCGAATGCTATCAACCAGTTACTGGTACGGCCCTCGCTGCAGACGACGCAGGACCCGCGGATCTACGCCGTGGGCGATTGCGCGAGCCTTACTTTGTCGGGCAACCAGCGCTCCTTGCCGCCGACAGCACAGGTTGCACATCAGCAGGCGCAATACCTCATCCGCCAACTTCCGCGCGTGATCGAGCGAGGCTTGACGCCCCCTGACTTCGTGCACCGCGACCTTGGATCCCTGGTGTCACTAGGCGAGTACGACGCATTTGCGTCGCTGGGCAAGTTCGGCCTGCTCAAGGGGACAACGCTACGCGGAAGGCTGGCGCAGGCCAGCCATGTGCTGCTCTATCGTAGCCACCAGGCACGCCTGCACGGGATCATTCGCGGTAGTCTCTTGTGGCTGGTTGATCAGCTCAACGCACGTTTACGTGGATCGATACGACTTGATTGAGCGATTGGAAGGAATTGGTGAGTTGGATATCCAGATAGTCGACACTGAGACCACTGCGTTCGTATGCATGAGCACGAGAGCACCGAGCGTCAGGACACCTTCCACATGCTCTGGTCATCCAGCAAGCATATGGCGCCGAAACTATGAGCACTCATAGACTTCATGACGACGGAGATTTTAAAGGACTAGTACCTGGAACTAGCCCAACGATGGCCCCTTTGGCCGACCGACTTCCCACGATGCCCCGATACCGTGCATCGTCGCTGCGAGTTGCTGCCCCCGCCGCTGTTCGATCACAGGCCGCCACGGCACCAGGCTGAACCCCATGCCATCATCGAGCATCGCATAGCGCCCGCTGGCAAGCATGACGGAGCGCCGGTAGATGCCTGCAACGCGCTGCCCGTCCGTGGCGGGCCGATGCGCCAGGCCGGTTTCGGCGGCAATGTCCTTGGCGGCCTGCGCCAGTTCCCGATTGCGCAGCGTGCCCAGCAGGTTGCGCGCCAGGATCACTCGCTGCCCGCGCCGCTCCGCCAGCCCCTGTTCTTCAAGGAAGTCGGCGCGCTGTTGCAGGGTGTTCTTGACCTCGCCACCAAAGCCCAAGTCGCCCAGCCCCTTGCCGCCGCCGATCAACTGCTGGTCGAGCCAGGTGGCTCCGATCACGCGCGCCTGCAGCTCGATGGACAGGTGCGATTTCAGCTCCACGGCGACGCCGCCCAGCCGTTGCGCGTCGTACTGGCGGCCACGCTCGGTCAGGTCGTCCGGCACCTTCCATAACCCCTCGGCCACGCGCTCCACGATGCCGGCCCGGCGCAGGGCTTCCAGCCGGCGGACGTGGGCCGCGACGACTTGCTGCGGGTCGCGGTCGGGCTTGGCCCGGCCCTGCTCGATCGCCAGGTGATGATCGGTGCGGTACAGGCCATCGCTCGCCAGCGCGGCGATGTTCTTGTCGGCCGCCCGTACCTCCGCGGAACCACGCACCTCCACCACCGATCCGGTTGGATAGTTCGCCAGCTCGTCGCCGGCGTTCAACGCGACGTAGTGGGCCTTGCCGTCCACCCCGTCGATGACCAGATAGCCGCGGTCGTGCAGCTCGTCGGCCAGCCCCTTGCCGGCCACGCGGCCGACGATGGTGCGGCCGTCGTCGCCCGGCTCGAACACCGCCAGTTCGCGCGGCTGGCCGCTCATGGCGCGCTGCATGGTGCGGATGATGTCGCCACGCTCGCCCAGGGCACGCAAGGTCTTCTCCGCGTCCGCATGGACGGCCCAGGTGCCGGGCTGCACCTCGTCGGCCAGGCCCAGGCGCTGCAAGCGTTGGAGTCGGCCGATCAGCAGCAGCCGCTGGCGTTGCAGCCGGGGTTCATTGAAGCGTTCGATCTGCACCCGGCCATCCACGCCGGCCTCACGCTGCAATGTGCGGTCGAGGCTCGTCCACCGCTCCTGTTTCACCTCGCGTCCCAAGGTCTGCTGGATCTCCAGTTCGGTGCGCTGCCCCAGCCATTCGGTCGCCAGTTCGGCGGCCCGATGGCGGAAGCCGTGGGCGATGTAGTCGCCGGCGATGATGAGGTCTTTGCCGGTGTCGTCGCGTCCGCGCACGATCAGGTGTGCGTGCGGGTTGTCGGTGTTCCAGTGATCCACCGCCACCCAATCCAGCCGCGTGCCAAGGTCGGCTTCCATCCGGTTCACCAGATGCCGGGTGTAGGTGCGCAGGTCGTCCAGCTCGGCGCCGTCCTCCGGGGAGACGATGAAGCGGAAATGGTGCCGGTCGTCGGCGGCCCGCTCCTTGAAGGCATCGAGGTCGGCTTCGTCGGTCTGCGGCCCGTAGGCCCGGCCCGGTTCGCCATCGCGGCCGGCGCCGTCGCGCTCAATGTAGCGCAGGTGCCTGGCGAGCGACTGCGGGCTGGCGTTGCGCTGGTTGACCAGCAGGGTCTTGATGGTCACGCGCCGCGACATGGGCGTCAGCTTCGCCCCGGCGAAGCGCGCCGCCGTGTGGCCGCGCCCAAGCCGTGAACCGGGGCGCTGACCGGCGCGTGCGCCGCTGCCGCCGGCTGCGGAATGGCGCATCGAGGACTTGCCGCTGCTGGCCTTGCCTGCCTGCTTGAGCACCTTGGAAACGAAGCTCTGGCCCTGACCCTTGCCCCGGTTCTTCGGGGCGCTGGGGCGTACCCGGAAATCGTCGTCGCGGCGGTCGCTCATGGCCGCGCATCCTGCAAGCTCTGGCGTGTCCTGTCGTGCGAAGCACGCGGACATGCCTGCATTGGCGCGACCTTCGCGCCCCACGCGGCACGGCGGCGAAGCCGCTCCGTGCCGCGCCACCCCCATGTGCAGACAGGCTTTCGACGCGGCCTAGTGCCGCGTCCTTTTGTCTTGCCTTCCGCCTTTGCCCCTCGCTGACGCTCCGGGCAGCGGCGGCCCGGCGGCGCTGCTGCGCGAGCAGCCAGCGCGCCGGCGAACGCGGCGACGGCCGCAGGCCGGCAGCGTTCGAGGCAAGACGCCTGCACATGGGAAGGCGGCGCGAAGCGCGGCGCGGATGCGCTCGCACTGCACGCGCGATGACACGCGGAACACCACGGGATCGACACGCCTGATAGCACGATGATGCGCAGCGAATCGGCGGCGATCATGGGCGCTTCTCCAGCCAGACCGGGTGCGCGACGCCGATCACGGCGGATGCGGCAACCGGCCCGAAATACCGGCTGTCGAACGACGACGGGTTGGTCACGCTCAACAGGAAAAGCTCGCCGGGTTCAAGGCGGCGGCACTGCTGCCAGGATGGCAGCGGGCGGCCCCAGCGGTCGGCGAGCAGCGCGGCGGCCAAAGGCACGCCGTCGATGCGGACGATGCCGCCAGCGATGCACACCTCCTGCGGCGCGACGGCACCCACGCGCTTGAGCAACGGCACGCGCGCCGGCAGGTAGCCGCGCTGCGCGGCCAGCGCGGCGGCGTCTGGCGGCAGCGTGGTCAGCACGATGGAGCCGACGCGCGGCGCATCGGGTGGTGCGATGCGATACCAGCCCACCGGAACGCTGTCGGACGGGTTGTAGATCAGGCGCGGCATCGGATGCACGAAGGACGCCCAGGCGAGCGCAGCGAGGCCGCAGGCGGCGAAGCCCGCGAGCACGATGCGAGCGCGCAGGCGCGAGCGAGGACGCGGTGCCTTTCCAGTGGTGTTGGCGCCAGTGGAAACGGCGGTCATGGCAGCACCCTCCCGGCTAACCAGGCGGCGTGCCGCTCGGCGGTGTACTCGGGCAGCGGCAGGCGCGCGGCGAGCCGGTTGGCGAGCGTGCGCCAGTACGCAGGCGAGACGGCGATGGGCGCGATGCCCAGCGCCTCGATGGCGTCGATGCGTTCCAGCACGGCGCGCACTTGCCCGTCGCCCTCGGCGTGCAGCAGCAGGCGCGCGCCCGGCTGTACGCCGGGGATGCGCTGCGCCGCGTCCAGCGGCGTGCAGGCTTGCATCACCATGAGCTGCCAGCGCACGGTGCCGTAGTCGTTGGCCTGCCAGCGGATGCGGCAGAACACCGCGCCCGGCAGGAACACCGCGCTGCGCCGCCAGCGGTCGAGCTGGTGCGTGCACGCGGGTTCGCCGAAGCGCAGGTAGAGCTTGAAACGGGCCTCGATGTAGGCCAGCGCCACGCGCGTCAGCGGCGCGCTGGCTGGCTGGCCGGAAGGTGCGATGAATGATGGCTGTGGCGCAGCCGTGGCCGTGGCCGCGACAGCGGCAGGCGCGGCGGCTAGTGCAGTGGATGCAGTCATGGTGTGTTCTCCCTGCGGTTCTCGGGAAACTCCCGTTCCAGCAGGCCGCGCAGCAGGTCGGCCACGGTCACGCCTTGCGTGAAGGCAGAGACCTTGATGCGCGCCCGCATGGCGGGCGTGATGTCGAGGGTGAGGCGGGCCGTGTAGAGGTCGCCCTTGCCCAGCGCGTCGGCGTCGCCCTGGCGAATCCACGCCTCGGCGTGCGGATTCGCAGGTGGACGCGCGCCGATGCCGACGCGCTTTGCTGCGCGCTTGCTGTTCGGTGGTGGCTTCGCGGTCATGTCGTCCACCGCAGCAGTTCGTCCACGAGCGCGGTGATTTCGCGCGCGGCGGCGCTGTCCGGCGCCGTCTCGCGTGCAAGCCGGCCAGCGGCCACGCTGTCGGCGAACACGATGCGCTGATGCACTTCCGCGCGCAGCGCAGGAAGCGGCTGATCGGCGAGCGCCTGGCGCGCTTCGCGCCCGATCACGGTGGTACTGACACGCCGGTTGATGACGAAGGCCGCGCGCAGCGCAGGCCGAAAGACTTGCGCCTCGCGGATCAGCGCCACCATCTCGGCGCTGGCCCACAGGTCGTAGGGGCTGGGCTGCACCGGGATCAGCACGCGCTCGGCCGCCAGCAGCGCGGAGCGCGCCAAGGCGGCGATGCGCGGCGGGCCGTCGATGACAACGTGATCGGCGCGGCGTGCCAGCTCCGGGGCTTCCTGATGCAGCGTTTCGCGTGCGAGGCCCACGGCGCTGAAAAGCCGTGGCAAGCCTTGCTGGCTTCTGCGCTGTGTCCAGTCGAGCGATGACCCCTGCGGGTCGGCGTCCAGCAGCACGACGTGCTGGCCGCGCATTGCCAGTTCGCCGGCAATGTGGGTGGCGAGCGTGGTCTTGCCCACGCCGCCTTTCTGGTTGAGCAGCGCGACGATCATGGCCTGGCCCTTCGTGTTGGAAAGCCTGGCTGTTCCTGCTGCGTTGGTGGCCGCGTGGCGGTTGTCCACCGCAGCGGCGTTTCCCTACTACAAGTTAGAGAAATTAAGTTAGGGAAGTTAGAGGGCGCGCAAACCCAGTGCTGGCGCGGGTTTGCGGCCGATTGGCACGCCTGATAGCACGATAGTCCCACGCCTGATAGCACGATACCCCGCACGCCTGATAGCACGACACTATTCACAGGCTCTCCCGGAGTTATCCCCGTGCCGTATGCGGCACGGGCCGGAAGGTCAGCAGCTCGGCGCCGCTGTCCGGCATCCGCTCGATGCCCAGGACGTAGCCGGGCAGCGACTGCCGCGCGACGAGCGCGCGCAAGTCGCAGGCGAAGTCGTAGGGCTTGGCGGTGCTGCCGGATTTCTGGTGCAGGTAGCGGAAGTCGAATTGCCAGCCGTATGCCTGCTTGCCGCCGTGCTTGCGCACCAGGCGGTACAGCCACCGCTCGATGCCGCCGGTCAGCCGGAAATACGCCGGGTCGATGGTCAGCACCAGGGCCGCATTCAGCACGCCCGTATAGAACCAGTCCGGCAAGATCAGCTCGATGCCCAACGGCGTGCCGCTGGCATCGGCCAGTTCCTTCCATTCGTTGATCCACGAGAAGCGGTGCAAACGCCGCCCGGTTGTCTCGCGGATGGACGTGGCCACCGTGGTCGATTGCAGGCGATCCAAGGCCGCTTTGAGGCGCTGGTAGTCGCGCAGCGACTTGCCGCGCCCGACGAAGCGCAGGATCTCGTAGGGCGTCGCGCGGATCAGCCGTGATGGCCGCAGGCCCGCATCCTTCGCCTCCACGATCTGCGAGGCCGCCCAAATCAGCACGTCGGCATCCCAAATCGTGGCGATGCCATGCTCCTGCGTGCCTTCCACGCGGATCGTGACGTTGCCCGCCCGGAAGTCGATGGGCTTGACCCGCTTGGACTTGGCGAGCGAGAAGAACGGATAGGCCATCAAGTCCTGGCTGTCGCGCGGTGCCATGTCGCCCGGCAAGGCGCGGAACAGGTCGAGCTGTTCGCGTTCTTGCGGGGGCCGCTGCCGGAATGGCAGCGCGGAGATGGACATGGCTGTGGCCTGGCGCGCGCCAGCGATCAGCGCGCACGGCTGTCCGCCGAGTGGTGCTCGGCGTACTCGGGATCGGAAGTCGTCTCGAAGCTGCGGTCGGCCGCCCAGGCGTCGAGGTCGGCCACGGCGTACATGACGCGCCGGCCGAACTTGCGAAAGCGCGGGCCGCCGCCGATCACGCGCTGCTTTTCCAGCGTGCGCGGCGACAAGCGCAGGTACTCGGCGGCTTCGTCGTTGGTGAGGTAACGCTGCGGCTGCGCGGCAGCGGTCGAGACAGTGGCGGCAGGCCGCAAGGGAGCTGGTCGCATGGGATGAACCTCCATCAAGCCCGGCCACACCACGCAGCCGGATGAAGGCACTTTCAAGAAAGCGAGGCTTCTTGCTAAGGGACGAATTGCAGGGGCTGCGAAACGTCCCCCCTACTGCAACGGCAGTGGCGGAAGCTGTGCCAGGCGGCGATAGCCGCCGCGCATCAGCGCATCGCCACGGCGCACCAGCCGACGCACGCGGGCGCGCAAGGCGCCGTCCTTGTGCCAGTCGCCCGCGACGGTATCGGCGCCGAACAGCCCTTCGGCCACTTCGCGCAAGGACGCGCCCGCCAGGGTCGCGTCGAGCGCCTGCAAGGTGTGCAGCTCCAGCAGTGCGGCAGGCGTGGGCCGCGAACGGGCCGCCGCCGCAGGCGCGGCAACCGTGGCGGCAGCCAGGGCGTCGAGTTCCGCCGCGAGCGTGCGATAGCGCGTGCAGGGCGTGGCGCAGGCACGAGTGGCGTAGAGGTAGGCCACACCGTCCTCCAGGCCCGGCGCGAGCGCGAGCCGCAGGCAGCAGCCGGGCCAATGCGCCACCAGCACCAGGCGCTTGCCATCGTGGATCAGTTGCTTGCGGCCAGGAACGCGCCAGAACTCGAAGGCATGGGCTTCGGGTGGCGGGTCGGCGTCGGGATAGAGCTGCACCACGGCATCGTGGTCAGGGAACCAGGCCGGATGCGCTTCGCGCGCATCCAGGGCTGGGTTTTCCAACAGGCGCAGGCTCCAAGCCTGCGCCGCGTCCGGTCGGCGGCGACGGCGCAGCCAGTCGCGGCGGTAGTCGGGATTCCTGCGCAGGTATTCCCAGGCCAGCGCGGGGCCATCGAGGTGCAGGACGTAGAGATAGGCGGCTGTCGGATACCAGTGGTCGGCGCTGCGATCAGTCATGGCGAAAGCTCCCTGTGCTTGGGATGCGTCGCCACGATTTCCGCGATGCGGGAGCTATCGAAATGCCATCAGGTCATCATCAAAAACGGTTAAGCTGTAACTGTCGGTGTCAAGACCGTTTGGCTCCGGCGTGTTGGGGAAATCGTCTGAATGCGACGGCTGCGCCACCCGGAAATGGTGCGCGGCACCGGATACCGTGCCGCAGCCCGCGCCAAAGATCAGGACTGTTTGCATCAGACTGGCATCGCTTCGGTGCATCAATGCCGATTCAGACCTACCCGGTCTTGACCAAGACTGAAATAGTCACAGTGCGCCCCGGCTGGCCGGGCCGCGCTGGCGTTCATCAGTCCGTGATCGCGTCGTTCTCCTGCGCCAGCCGGACGTACTCCGACAGCGGGCGCACCGCCTGGAAATACCGATCCCGCTGCAACGGCAGCTTGCGCGGCCCGACGATGCCGGCCAGGTCGGACAGCCTGACCGTCCCCAGCGAGGGCATGCCGATGCCGAGGTCGATCAGGCCATAGGCCGTATCGCCATCGGCGGGGTCGAGCGACACCAGCAGCCAGGTCACATGCGCGTCAGGGGTGAACAGGCGCACCACCGGCAGCGGGTCGAGGCGCTGACCAGCGGCGAGCGCCGCGCCGTGGGCCAGCAGCCGGGCGCGTTCATCAGCGGTGACAAGCGGCAAGGTCATGGGCAGAACCCCCACGGAACCGTGCATGCGTGTGGAAGCACGGATGCACAAGCCATCGCATCCGTAGAAGAACGCAAGCGCGGAAGCGCAATTGCAGGAAGCCGGAAAGACACGGATGCGATTCCCCGGTTCTGTGGAAATCCGTAAATGCGGATTTCCGTAAAAGCACGGAACAGCGATTTTTTGGCAATGAGTTAAAGATAACGTGGTTTTAATTGTCCTGCGATTTGACGCTTCTGTCCATGCAGAAGCGCTCCGTCCAACCTGGCCGCCCGGCCGGTGCCACCACCTTCGATGCCGAACTGGCGCAAGCCTTCGGCGCGGCGGTGCGCGCGCTACGGACGGAACGAGGGATCGCGCAGGAATCGCTGGCACACCTGGCCGGCATCGAGCGTTCGCACATGGGCAAGGTCGAGCGCGGCGAACACATGCCCACGCTGGCGCTTATCTTCAAGATCGCCAGCGCGCTCGAATGCAGCACGGCGGTGCTGATGAGCGAGGCTGAAAGCCAGCTCGCAGCAGCAGCGGCCCAGCCGTAGGCGCCGGCCCGGCCGATCCGGCGCAGGCCGGTTCGGCGGCGCTCAAGGGGTGCCAAGCGCAGCGCGGCGGGGATAGCCCGCAGGGCTTTCCCCTGGAGGCAAGCAAAGCGCGCAGCGCCGCAGGCGCGAAGGCGTGAGGGATTGAAGCCGAATGGCCGTGACGACAACGACGGCACGGGGCGCAGCCCGAAAGCCCGGCGGCGCATCGCGCCGACACGCCATGCCCTGACCGACGGCACCAACGCAGCTTCCGCGTATGGAAACGCAACCTGCTATGGATTGCTGCTTGCCGCTGCCAGGTTTGGGGCGAAGAAACAGCGCAGCGCCCCGCCGTGTGGCGGGGCGCTGCGGGCGGCGGTCACGCCGCCTGGGGCTTGCTGCGCGACCAGATCAGGTCGTGCGTGCCGTCCTCGCTTTCGATCAGGCGGGCATAGACCGTGGCTGGGAACGATGGATCGTCGAGGGTCACGGAGATGTACTCCCGCCCGGCCTCGCTGGTCTTCTTCCACGCCGCGCCGATGTCGTGGCTGGCCGCCTGCAAGCGGAAGTCAGGGGCTTTCTCGTTGTCCCCCTTGTCGTTGGGAACCAGCTTGGCCTTGACGTTGAGCGTCAGGGTGCGAAGCGTGCCGGTGAAGCCGTCTTTTTCTGCGGTGAAGGTGCCGATGTTGGCCATGATGTTTTCCTTTCGGTTGAACAAGGTTCGCGCCCATCGCGTCCTTGTTGTGATCCGGCCGGCGGGGGACGGGCTGGCTGCACCGCTTGCGGTCGAAACGCAGTGGAGAGCCGGGAGGCGAAAAGAATTTGCTGCGCGAGGAAGCCGCGCAGCGGCGGGGAAATTGTTTTCGAAGGACGGTTGCAGCCATGAAGCCCGAGGCGCAGCCGCGCCACCGCCAGGATTCACAACGAGACAAGGACGCCTTGGGCCGAACCGCTCCGAAAGGAGATGGGGCCGGCTCGGCATCCCCGCATGAAGGCTGCACCGGCTCGCCCGCTGACGCGGGCCAGGTCAACCCCCCGACGACACGCGAGAACGCCCCTGCCGCACCTTGCGGTGCCGGTCTTGAGGCGTGGCGTGGAAGCTCCATAGCGATGCCGGAAAGGCATACCGTGAACTGGCGTGAACCGTCCTTCGTGACGTGATGGGTACGAACCGCCAGCGTTGAGGACGGCCTGCATTTGCACAACCTGCCGCAGCAAGCGCCAGCGTGTTCGCCAGTGCCGCGCCCATCGCGGTGGGGCGCTGGCCGGGCCGATCCGGCGTAGGCCGGTTCGGCGGTATCAAGGGGTGCCAAGCATCGCGCGGCGGGGATAGCCCGCAGGGCTTTCCCCTGGAGGCAAGCGCAGCGCGCAGCGCCGCAGGCGCGAAGACGTGAGGGATTGAAGCCGAATGGCCGTGACAGCGAAGTCGGCACGGGGCGAAGCCCGCAAAGCCCGGCGGCGCATCGCGCCGACACGCCCAGGCCGTTCTATGCTCTCAGGAAGAAAACCAAGACCAGTCCATGACCCTCCAGCTCCGACACGAAACCCCGGACGACGTTGCCGCCATCGAGGCAGTCACGGTGGCCGCCTTCGCCGATGCACCACATACCAGCCACACCGAGCAATTCATCGTGCGGGCCTTGCGAGCCGCCGGCGAACTGACGCTTTCCATCGTGGCCGAAGAACATGGCCAGGTCGTCGGCCACGTCGCGCTGTCGCCGGTGACGATCACCGATGACCACGGGCGAGAGGCCCAAGGCTGGTACGGCCTGGGGCCAATCTCCGTCCTGCCGCCAAGGCAGGGAAACGGCATCGGTTCGCGCCTGATGGAACAGGCGCTGTCCGAACTGCGAGCCATGCAGGCCGCAGGCTGCGTGCTGCTGGGAGATCCCGCGTATTACGCGCGCTTTGGTTTTGAGGCCCATGCGGGTCTGCAACTGCCGGGCGTACCGCCCGGCTACTTCATGGCGCTGGCTCTGCACGGGCCAGTGCCGGAAGGCGTCGCGCACTACAGCGATGCCTTCAACGCCGCCGCCTGAGCGAGCGCGAAGGCGGCGGCGTTCTGATTCGGCTGTTGGCCTTGAACACCGGGCGCGGCCACCGCCGCGCCCGGATTTGCATTTCACCGCGCCCAGGACGGAACGGCCTGGGCGCGGTGCTGTTCGGGTTATTTCTTCGTCTCGATGAGCCACCATACGGCACGCGGCAAGGCGCGGCCCGTGATGGGGTGAATGTCGGTCAGGTCGGCACGGGCTAACCAGCCCGAGGGCGGGCGGTAGCCGCGCACGTCGCCGTCGCCGTGCCAGCGGCGGGCGCGTACCGCGCCGGGGGCGTAGATCGCCGCCATGCGTAGGCGGCTGGTGGTGGTGTGGGTCATGGGGCGTTCTCCTTCAAGCGAAGCGCCCCGGTTCAAGGCCGGGGCGCTTGCCATCGGCGCAGGTCAAGCGGCCAGCGCCACGGCGGGTTCATCCGCCAGTGCCTCGGCATCCTCCGGGGCGTCATCCTGCGCCTGCGGTTCTGCCTGCGTGGCTTCCTGCGTGCCTTCGGTGGCGAAGATGGCGGGCATCCATCCGGTTCCATCCGCCAGCCGCTCGGCTTCGCTGGCAATGTCGGCCTTCTTCAACTTCGCCAGCCGGGTGACGTGCGACGGTGCGAACTGCTCAACGGCTTCCAGAATCGCGGCCTTCGGCACATGCCGGAAATAACCTTCATTGGATGGCTTCCACCACGCGGCCATGTCCAGCCCCACGGCCTGCGCCAGTTCTTCGCCCGGCTGCTGCCGCGTGGTGCGGGGTGTCACCACGTCCACCGTGACGGCCACGCATACCGCCAGCAGCCGCACCAGTTCGTCTTGCGACTTCGCCAGCAGCGCGGCGAACAGTTCGGCGCTGTCCTCGGGCAAGGCTTCGCCCGCCACCTGTTGCAGTTCGCGCAGCGCCACGGCGGCGGGCGATTCCGGCCAGTCCGGGGCCATGCCTTCCAGCCGGTCTTGCACTTTCAGGCTCACGCCCAGCGGCAGATCGTGGCCGTAGTGGCTTTCCTGCAAAACGGTCTGCACCATGCCATGCACCAGCGCGGCCAGCGCCACTTGCGGATGCCGTGCCACTTCGATTTGCAGCGCGGCGGTGCGATGGGCGCTCAACCGTTGCGCCAGCCGGTCGGACATGGCGGCGGTCTTGGGCTGCCCTTCGCTGTCTCCGTCTTCGCCTTCGTCGTCGTTCACGGCATCCTCGCCGCTGAAACCTTGGCGCAGGCGTTCCAGCGTGCGCAGCGCCTTGGCCTCGGCCTCGCGCAGCAGGCCGCAATGGATGACGGCCTGCCCGTTGCGGTCGATGGTGACGATGGCACCGGCTGCGGCCTTCACGGTCGGGCTGTAGTCCTGCAAGCCATCTTCCAGCGCCTGCAACTGCTCGCCCACGGCTTCGCCTTCTTCCTGCAAGGCATCGGCCTTTTCCTCGTCGTCGACGTCCAGCGCGTCATCCACGGCTGCGGCCAGTTCCTGCATCTTGGCTTGCAGCTTTTCGATGCGCTGCGCTTCGCGCTTGGTCGGTTCGCGCCGCTCCCTCGGCGCACGCTGGAAGGCGTGCAGGTCGGCATGGGTCACGCCCGGCGTGGCATCTACCCATGCCCAGCCTTCGGCCTTCACTTCGGCGGCGATGCCCGCCAGCCGGTCTTGCGCCAGCCTGTCCAGCAACGCAGCATCGGTCAGGTACACGCCCGCGTCACCTTCGGCGAACAGGTCACGGCGCACGCCACCGCCTGCGGCCTCGTAGGTGTCCAGCCCGACGAAGCGCACCAGCGGATGCCGGTAGGCGTCGATTTCCCTTTCGGTGAGGCGGTCGCGCAGCGCGGACGGCTGGCGTTGCCATGTTGGCGCATCGTAGAAGGCGACTTCCTGCGCGGTGTGGTCGTCGGTGATGGCCAGGGCCATCAACTGGTCAAGGCTCACGGCTTCGGCGCGGTAGTCGGCCAGCAGGCGGGGCGATACGTTCGCCAGATTCAAGCGGCGCTGCACCACCAGCGGGGACACGCTGAAATCCGCTGCAATGTCCTCGATGGGTCGGCCTTCGGCCACCAGCGCGGCGAATGCCTCGAACTGGTCTGCCGGGTGCATCGCTTCGCGCTGCACGTTCTCGGTGAGGCTGGCCGTGCGGGCGGTGCCATCGGCCACCAGCAGGCAAGGCACCTCCCATTCCTTGCTGATGCGGTGCTTCTTCGCCAGCAGCTTCAACGCGGCCAGCCTGCGGCCACCGGCCACGACTTCGTAGTGCTCGCCATCGGCGGATGCAATCACGATCAGGTTTTGCAGCAGGCCCACGCGCTGGATGCTCGCGGCCAATTCGGGGATGGACATGCGCGGGGTCTTGCGCACGTTGCGGCCCGTGGGGCGCAGCACCAGCCGCGACAGCGGAACCAGAATCAGGTTCTTGGTCGGGTCGGCGGCTTCCAGCGGGACAGCGGCGGCGGTGTTGACGGCGCGGGCTTCGGTGTAGGTGATGGCGTTCATGGTGGTTCTCCAATCAAGTGAAACAAGGGAATGGAGGGGAAACCGCCCCTCCGGCGGGTGAAACATCGGAAGGGGTCAGGCTTTCAACTGGCGCAGGCCATCGGCCAGCATCCAGAGGGCGCGGTTCAGGCGCACATCGGAATCAATGCCCTGCACCGGGCGGGTTTGCTGGCGGCGTCCGTTGGCGCTGCGGCCATGCAATCCGCCTTTGGTCAGGTTTTCTTGCGTGCGGTTGAACACGCTCCACAAGTCCGGGCGGCGGTCGTCGAACCGGCGCGGCATCAGGATTTGCGATTCGGTGATGGGCGCGGGCTTGTTGTCGGTGGGGTCGTACTTGAGGGCCAGCGCGGCGCGGGCGAACACTTCGGCCTCGCCTTCGTCCAGCGTGATTGCGCGCATGGCATCGCGGGAATCCTTCACCCGGTCGAAGCCGCGCAAAACTTCGTAAGCGCCTTCGATGACGTGCCCGGAAACGTCGCCCTTGTGGGGCACGCGCACATCGGCCACGGTGTCGCCGCACACAAGGCCATTGCTGCACACGAACCGGAACATCCCGGCCAGCATCTGATAGCTGCTCGTGCCATCGTGCGAGTTCAGCAGCACGATTTCATTGGCCTCCGCGCCGTTGATCTGGCTGGCGTGGCGCAGGCGAATCATGTGCTTGGTGTGCTCGCGCTTGCCTTCGTCGCGCACGCGGGTTTGCGTCACCATGAAGGGTTGAAACCCCTCTTTGCGAAGCTCGGTCAGCACGGCAGCGGTGGGGATGTAGGCGTACCGCTGCGAACGGCTTTCATGCGGCGCGTCCGCGAAGATGGACGGCGCTACGCGGTGAATCTGGTCATCGGACAGCGGGTAGTCGCTGCGCAGCGAGGGGGAACGGGAAGCGAATCGGGATGCGAGTTGCATTTCATTTCTCCTGACAAAGAAAAAAGGGTTTGCTGTTCACACCGCACACCGGATTCCTAGATTCGGAGCCCAGCCTTTCGGCTGTTTGGTGCGGTCGGCGAGAGGAACCCGGTTGGCCCTGTTGCCACCGTCTTTCCTGAGTTCATCGCCCGCGACGGTCAGGAGCGCGCGAACGTGTGCCGTCAAGGAGGCAAGCGCAGGGTTGGTGCGGCCCGCAGGCGCAGCCGAGGACACGGCCCTGCGCGCCTTGACGGCACACGGGCGCGGGCTACAGTCGCGGACAAGGTGATGAAGTCAGGGGAGACGGCTGGACATGGCAACGGCCTTCCCCTTGCGCTGACCGCACGGCAAGCGAAGCGCGCAGGCCCGAAGCTGGAAGCCGGGCCGGAGGCGTCAGCCGAGCGGAGCGAGGGAACGATGGAAGCCCGACAGGGGCGAAACCCCGAAGGGGGTTTGATGCGCTACGCGCACGACAGCGCGACCGGCCATCTCCCAGGTGGCCGGGGACGCCCAGCCTTCAAGGTTCGATGAGCACCAAGCGCACTACGCCCCACACATCGGGAAGCGGGTTCTGCTGTGGCTGCGGATTTCTGGCCGATCCGGCGCAGCCGGTTCGGCGGTCTTTAGGGGTGCCAAGCCTCGCGCGGCGGGGATAGCCCGCAGGGCTTTCCCCTGGAGGCAAGCGCAGCGCGCAGCGCCCCGGAAGGGGCGCGAAGGCATCAGGCCGAGTCGTCAGGGCGCAGGCTGGATTGCGCAACCGGCATCCACGGCGCTGACGAATCGAGGTAGTAGCGCATACCGCGCGCATACAGCCCCGAAGGCTCGGTCGGGCGGTAGAACCCGTTGATGCAGCTACGGAACTGCACGCCGTATTCGTTGGTGTAGATCACCGCGTCACCGATCTTGAAGCGCAGCGGCTGGCCGTTCTCCGGCGCGAACGGCTTGAGCGCATCATGCTGGGCGGTGATTTCGATGATGTAGTCGTGATGGCTGCTCATGGCATTGATCTCCTGTGATGGTCGAAAAAGCGCAAGGAGCGCCTTGCGGCGCTCCAAGGGCGAAGTCAGACGACGATTCGCCCGGCCAGCCGCGCATCACGCGCATAGCCGCTTAGACGCTTCTCTGCCCGGAAAGACAGGTCGCGCTCGATCGGCAGGCCCAGCCCGCCGCGCACGCTCGCCAGCTCGTCCAAGCTGACCCAGCCGATTTCCGGCTCCCCCAGGCCCAGGTCGCAAAGACCAAAGGCGTGGTCGTGGTCGTCTGGATCAATCTCGGTCAGCAGCCAAGTCGCGCCGCCGTCCGGCGTGAACAGCTTGACCACTGGAGCCGGATCGAAGTCCGGGTTCTCCAGCGATGCGCGGCCGTTGGCCAGCAGCACGATGCGCTGCTCGGTAGTGATGAGTAGGTTGTTCATGGTGAACTCCTGAAAGGTTGCCGGGCGGAATTGCCCGACCCTTCCGGGGCACGGCGCAGCGCAAGCAGTCAGGGGTCAACGACGGCCGCCAGGACGCAAGCGCCATCGGCGCGCAGCCCTTGACGGCGAGAACGCCGTGGCACGATGAAGGGAACAGCAAGACCGCCTCCCTCACACCTCCACGCACCCCGGCTTTCGGCAAGTGCGCAGCACGCGCAGGCCCGCGAGGGCCGGAGTTGCGCCACCAGGCGCAGCAAAAAGGGGCCGAAGCCCCCAAGGTCAAATCAGGCCGCGTTCGGCGAAGGATGCCGTGCTGTTGCCCGCGACGATGACGTGATCCAGCACGCGCACGTCCACCAGCCTCAGCGCCTCATTGAGCCGCTGCGTCAGTACCTTGTCGGCCTGCGACGGCTCGGGATTGCCGCTCGGGTGGTTGTGCGAAATGATGACCGCCGCCGCGTTGTGCCGCAGCGCTTCCTTGACCAGCTCGCGCGGATACACCGATGCGCCGTCGATGGTGCCGCGGAACATCTCGGCGTATTCGATCAACCGATGGTGTGTATCGAGGAACAGCACCGCGAAGACTTCATGCTCGAAGCCGGCCAGCTTGGCGCACAGGTATTCCTTGACTGCCGCCGGCGATGTGAACGACGTACCGCGCTGCATCTTGCGCTCGATGGCCTGGCGCGCGGCGTCCAGAATCTGCTCGGCAGTCGCCAGCAGGTAGCGGCCCTGCGTGTCACGCACCATCAGCGAGGAATCGAACGAGGAAAAGGACAGTTGCGACATGATCGTGCTCCGGTTGCTCGGGCGGAATTGCCCGGAACCGTCGCCAGCACGGCGCAGCGCAAGCAGTCAGGGGTCGCAGACGGCCGCCAGGACGCAAGCGCGCATGGCGCGCGCCGCCCTTGACGGCGAGAACGCCGTGATACGGTGAAGGGAACAGCAAGACCGCCTACACCCCGCCCACTGCACACCCTCGGCTGTTGGGGCAAGCGGAGCGCGCAGGCCCGCCAGGGCCGGAGGCGTCAGTGATGGAAGCCCGCATGGGGCGAGACTCGCGCAGCGAGGCTCGATGCGCAGCACGACAGCGCGACGGCGGAACGCCGGGACGCCCGACTGCTGGGAACAGGACTACCCGCTATCGGTCTTGCGCTGCTCGATCTGCAACTGTGCCCGCTGCGTTGCCTGTTGCAACCGCTCCACCAGCACACCCCTTGGCGGCAAGGCGGTCAGGTACTCGGCGACGTGGATGCCCGACTTGTCCAGCTCCAGCAACTCGATCTGCTCGCGCTTCTTGCCGGTGCAAAGGATGATGCCCAGCGGCGAGGCTTCCTCCGGCTCCCGTTCGTGCTTGTCGAGCCAGCGAAGGTAAAGCTCCATCTGGCCCTTGTAGGCCGCCTTGAACTCGCCGACCTTCAACTCCACCGCCACCAGCCGCCGCAGCTTGCGGTTGTAGAAAAGCAGGTCGAGGTGGAAATCCTCGTCGTCAATCGGGATGCGCTTCTGCCGGGCCACGAAGCTGAAACCTGCGCCCAGCTCCAGCAGGAATGACTCCATTTCACGAATGATCGCGGCTTCGAGGTCGCTTTCCTGCCAAGTGTCACGCAGCCCCAGGAAGTCGAGAATGTACGGGTCGCGCATGACCAGCGCGGGCGACATGCGCTGCGCATCGCGCATCGTCGCCAGCTCCTGCGCGATCATCTCCCCTGGCTTCTGCGACAGCGCCGTGCGCTCGTACAGCATCGAGTCGATGCGCTCGCGCAGCGTTCGCACGCTCCAGCGTTCGGCGCTCGCCATCTGCGCGTAGTAGTCCCGCTGGAGCGGGTCTTTCAGCGGGATCAGGGCGATGAAATGCGTCCAGCTCAATTGTCGTATCAGTGATACGACAATTCGCTCGTCCGGGTAGGCGGCGGCGAACTGCACCATGCGGCGCAGGTTCTTGACCGCGAAACTGCCGCCGTACTCCTTGACCAACTGCGCCGCCAGGGTCAACACCACTTCCTCGCCGTAGTCGGCTCGCCGGCCCTCCAAGACCTGCGTGTGGATGCGCTGGCCGATGCGCCAATAGAGCATCGTCAACTCGCTATTCACCGCCGAGGCGGCGCGTTGCCGCGCCGCCTCGATCAGTGCCCGAATGTCGCCCAGCAGCGCCGAAGGCGCTGCGGGTGACGCTACGGATGCCTTGCGCTGGTTCATGCCGCCACTCCTTCGGCCTGCCGTGCGCCAGTGATGGCCTGGCGTCGGCTGGCCACCAGCTCGGCCGCATCGCGCACCGGCTTGTCCTCGGTGTGGACGTAGTGCATGAACATCGCCACGGTCTTGTGGCCCGTCAGCTTCATGCCTACCTTGGTCGGTACGCCCGAATTGGCAATGTCGGTCGTGGAGCGGTGGCGGATGCCGTGCGTGCCGACATGCGGGACGCCAGCGGCCTTGAGTACCCGGCACCAGCCGCCATAGTGCTCGCCGAAGGTCAGGTGCCGGGCCGGGTCGTTGGGAGACGGCAGGACATACGGGCAACCCTCCCGGCGCGGGGCCGTCGAAAGCAGCCGATGGGCTTCCGCGCTCATGGGCTTGGAAAGGCCGCCGGTCTTGCTGTCGGGCCACACGACGCGGCGATTTTCCAGGTCGATCCAGCTCCATTCGAGCGTGCAGATTTCAGAACGGCGGCCAGCGAACTCGAATTGCAGGCGGATCGCCAGCGGGATGACGTAGTTCTCCAGCCCTTCGGCCTCCAGCTTCTCCAGTTGGCGAAAGATCAGCGCCAGCTCGTCGTCAACGATGAGCCGGGTTTCCTCGCCGGGCGGGAACATCGGAACGTGGCGGCACGGGTTCGTGCCGTCCGGGCGGTAGCCCCACACTTCGGCCAGGTTGAACATCTTGCGCAGCACGCCAAAGGCGTTGTTCGCCTCGGCCGGCTTGTAGGCGAACTTTTCCATCAACGCGGCAATGTCGGGCCGCTTCACGTCCTGCACTTTCTTGCGCCCCAGCACCGGAACGATGCAGCGGTCAATGACGGCCTGGTAGCCGCGCTGCGTGGTGGGCTTGTTGCGCTTCTTGGAGTAGTCCTCCATGAACTTTTTGCACAGCGCCTCCATCGTGGGCGCCTTGCGCGCCTCGGCCTTGGCGCCGCCGGGGTCGCCACCCCGGCGAACCTCGGCCAGCCAGTCCTGCGCCATGACGCGCGCCTGCTCCACGGTCAGTTCCCCGTACAGCCCCAGCGAGGGCTTGCGGGGCTGACCGGCGTTCGTGCGGTACTGGAGCATGAACACCTTGCGGCCCGCTGGGGTAATCTTGCACAGGAAGCCGGGCACTACGGTATCCCGCAGTTCGACGTCCTTGGCCTGGGGTTGCGCCGCCTCTACGGCGGTCTTGGTGAGCTTGATCTTTGCCATGATGACTCCTTGGAACGACCCGGTTCCAAGAGCCACATAGGAGCGGCGCGAGGGGAAACCGGGTCAAGTTTCAGAAAGCACCGGCATATGATGGACGCGCCTAAGTTATTGATAAACCTGCTGTATCGAGCTTCGGCGTAGTCCAGCGAAGTACCGGGCTGGAGTCATCGTCAAACAAAAAA
>Ga0265293_10001910_pt1 | contig 43805 bp, 38 predicted proteins | sample Munlanlewell138R_FD_192505 | JGI IMG/M metagenome (GOLD analysis project Ga0265293, IMG submission 192505) | Leachate microbial communities from a municipal landfill in Southern Ontario, Canada - Leachate well 138R | ecosystem: Engineered > Solid waste > Landfill > Unclassified | place: Canada...
AGCAAAACAAAATATTATTTATTTTTTAGGTCTGTTTTTACAGATCACATTCTTATGCATATTTTAAATTGAATTATTCCTAAATATTTCTTATTTTACCTCTTGACTTTTAATAGTTAGTCTTTCAAATGATCTATATATAATAAACTATTTATAACTAATAGTTCATCTCTAGTACTACTATACACCTTTTATTGCCAATAAGTCTAATCAAATTCTTTACATTTTCGTAATATATAGCCGTCAAAATCTGACAAATAAAAACTTTTGATAATCGATTGATAATTTCATTTCTTTTTGTTATTATATAATTATAAATATACCCCTGGGAGGTTTGCATATGAAAGAAAAGTTACTAAGCATATTATCTGTTTTTACCGCTTTTGGGGCACTGTTTTGTTGAAGTGGAGGCTTGATCTTAGCTGCCCTAGGTCTAGGGACAGTAGGCACTGCCTATTTATCTAATTTGACAAAATACAAACCCATATTTGTAATTATTACAGCGGGATTAATCTATTATTCATATACATTAATTGAAAAGAGGAACTCGAGCAAATCTACAAAGATATTTTTTTGGATTTCTGCAATTATTTCGGTTTTGATACTATATCTTCCTCGAATTATCAATTTGTTTTACTAAGAATCAAAGGCCTATAAATAATTTATGGGCCTTTGGTCATTGAATGGCTTTAACTTTATTACTCCATTTTCCACATCTGTCCCCAAAGTAACCAATATCTTTGCCGTTCTCATTTATCCTCACTACTTCACACCTATTGGGACAACCATTGCATTCAAAACTATTGGATGCGAATTCGCTATCCGCCAATGCAAAACCTTTAAATTTACTTTGTTTTTCACTTTCCGCAGCTTCTTTTCCCAATATTGCAGCTCCAATTGCTCCCATTACATTGTAATTTTCAGGAACTATAACCTCTGTCCCTAAGGCATTTTCAAAGGCAGACTTTATACCTACATTAGCAGCCACTCCGCCTTGGAAGAATATCTTTGGAACTATTTCTTTTCCCTTCCCTATGTTATTTAAATAATTCCTAACCAGAGCATCGCATAAACCCCTTATGATATCGGATTTACTGTAACCTAACTGTTGCTTGTGTATCATATCAGACTCGGCAAATACAGCACATCTACCTGCAATTCTAACGCCAACTTTTGAACCCAAAGCATAACCGCCAAATTCTTCAATAGGTATTTCTAGTCTTTCTGCCTGCCTGTCAATGAAAGATCCAGTTCCCGCCGCACAAACTGTATTCATGGCGAAATCCGATACGATTCCATTTTTTAATATAATTATTTTTGAATCCTGGCCGCCGATTTCTATTATAGTTCTTACATCCCTATCTATTTCCAAAGCAGCTACTGCATGGGATGTGATTTCATTTTTAATAGCATCTGCCCCTATTAAGGTGGCAGCTATGTATCTACCGCTGCCTGTGGTTCCTGCACCATCAATTGTTATATCCATGTATTTTTCCTTTAAATCCTGAAAACCCCTTTGTACTGCATCTATAGGACTCCCTTTCGTTCTTATATAAACCTTTTCTATAACATTTGAATGTTCATCTATTAAGACTATATTAGTGCTTACAGAACCTACATCAAGTCCTAGGTAGTACATTAGATCTTCTCCTTTCCAGTAAATCTATAAATGCCTCCACTCTTGTAATGAAACCTGCCTCCCCTGACATTTCATCTACTACTAATGACATAATTGGAAAATCCTTTTCAGTAGATATGGTAGGTAAAATGGCCTTCGATACGATTTCCGGCATACAACCCAAAGGAAAAACTTGTATTGCACCATCATATCCCTCCTTACTGGCCAAGACGGCTTCCCCTATGCATTCCCTACCATGTCCTCCCACTCCTATTGAAAGATATTCATTGGCACTTCGGTTTATCTTCAAAGAATTTAATCTAATTGGTTTTAGTAATAAATCTTTTATCCACCAACTAGGTGTCAATTTTCTGCTAAATGATACCCCAAAGTCCATCAATTTTTCTTCTAGATTAAAATTTGAAAATGGCTCTATTATCGTATATATTTCCCCTATTATTGCAATTTTAATTGGCTTTTTATCCTCGTCTATTTCCATATGCTGCAGCTTATTTCTATGATATTCCATGATTTTTATCATCTCATCCGGCGAATCTGTATCTAAAGATTGGATTTTGCAGCTGGAGAGAATTTCCTTTGCCTCCCCCCTATTCTTTTCGTATCCAGAGAGAAAATGAGCCTTTGCTTCTATCTCGTCAATTAAATTCATTACCTTCTTCGCCTTTAACAACGACTTAAGCTGCATGTATCTAGACCTTTCACTTTGGGATGAAATCTTATTTATTCTGGTAAAAAGCTCAGTCAACCCCAGCTCCCCCGGTGAATCAATTACAACAAATTCCAAATCGACGCCTAATCTGTTAAATGAATTCATCTGAAGTTCTGCATACTTTCCGAACCTACAGGGACCACAGCTTCCAGGTAGTATAGCTGTATCTGCACCATTCTCCAAAGCCAGAAAAAAGTTTCCCATCATAATTTTGTATGGCAAACACATCTCCTCCGGTGAATTTTTTGAACCTAATTCCAAGGCTATTTTATTGTTCATTGGGGGAATAATATATTCTATCCCCAGCCCATCAAAAAGGGCCTTTGCCGCCAAATACACATTCCCAAAATGGGGAGCTGTAACTTTCATTCTATCTCCTCCAAATCATATCTATAAAAGCCTCTATCCTCGTATCCAATCCAGCTTCACCAGTGTGTTCATCTACCTTTAGGACCATAAAAGGCATATTTCCTATCCGTTCTTTTACAAGCTCAATTATCACGGAATCTATACCGCATGCAAAGGAGGAGATGTATATTATCCCGTCTACATTTTTCTCCTTGGAAACATAGGATAAAAAACCAAAGGAATTTCTAGCAAAAGTCCAAAAAGGTTTTTTATATAGGAATTTTACTTCCTCATTCTTTATTTCCTCCCCCACTCGCTCTTCGGTAAGTATGCCCACGTCCATTTGATTTAATTTTTCTATTATATTCATATTGATAAATTTATCGTAAATGTTATAGGGGTGTCCCCCTAAGGCTATGGTATACTTGAAATTTTCATCTTTAATCCCTGGATTATGCCTGCTTTGTATTTCCAATGCTTCGTCAAAAGAACTTCTTATCATTTTTTGACTAGCACCCATCAAACCACCTGAATCCTTTGCCCAATTAAAAAGCTCTTTCCGCGAAGCAGCATATATTGGCTGATCTATCGTCGTTGGCAAATCTGGTATAGAGTTTTTTACCATTTCTGGTAGTCCGCAAAACTTTGGGCAAATATATTCACCTTGGCTAATTTGCATTATTCTCGGTATTAAAATTAAGTCGCTTTTGCCCCTTAGGGATGCCACATGTCCATGAAATACTTTTACCGGTAAACACGCTTCGTCTACGCAATGCTTTATCCCCTCATCCAGTATGGTTTTATTAGTATCCTCTGATGTTACGGTATTAGCCCCCAACCCCTGAAAAAAAGACTCAAAAAATGGATAGTAGTCATAGTACAATAATCCCTTTGGTATTCCAATTATCATTTTACCTCCCAAAAAAATCCGTTTTTTAGTTGACACTACTTAATGTATTATTGGCAATTTTATATAAAGTATGCAACCCAATTCTCTGTATTACCTTGTTAAATTAATGTTTAATCTATTAATAGTTGCAATTGTAAAATTAATGGGTATTATTATTACTGTATAAATTATTTATAAGGAGGAGTCGTTTTGAAAGCTTTATTTACAATGAAATTTAGTGAAGACGAATTTAAGAGTTTTGAAGATCTAGGTTATGAAATAATCTTCGAAGACGAAAAAGACTTTTCTCTTTCCGATGAGATGAAAGATGCAGAGGTACTGGTTTGTTTTAATCCCTTCGAAAAATTAAAATTAGCTGATTTTCCAAACTTAAAGTGGATTCAATTATTAAGTGCTGGCATTAACCAAGTCCCCGCAGATGAAGTTTTAGAAAGAAAGATAATCCTGACTAACAACAGAGGTGGATACAGTATCCCCATTGCAGAATGGATTGTTTTAAAAACTTTGGAAATGATAAATAACAGCAGGGAATTTTATGAAAAACAAAAAGAGAAGTTGTGGAAAATGGACAATTCCCTAAGGGAACTCCATGGAAAGACCATTGGGTTTATAGGTACTGGCGATATTGCCCAGGAAGCGGCAAAGAGGCTTGATGCCTTTGGAGTAAATATCATAGGTATTAGCGCAACTGGTAAACCTGCAAAGAACTTTCACGAAACATACTCTATTGAAAAAATCAACGAAACCATCAGTAAATGTGACTTTGTAGTGGTTGCTGCCCCATATACTAACCAAACCCATCACTTGGTAAATGAAGAAGTCTTTTCAAATATGAAAGATGGCGTATACTTAATAAACATCGCTCGTGGAAGCATCATAGATGAAAATGTGATGATAGAGTATCTAAAGTCAGGCAAAATTAAAAAAGCTGCTCTAGATGTATTTGAGGTTGAGCCTCTTCCAGTTGATAACCCCCTATGGGAAATGGAAAATGTAATCATATCTCCACATAACTGCTGGGGTTCAGAAATGACACATCAAAGAAGATTTGAAATTGCACAGAAAAATATGAAAAAATATGTTAATAATGAAGAATTGGTAAATGTAATAGACCTAAACAAAGGTTATTAAACTAATATGAATAGAATTATCTAAATATATAAATTCACCATCAAGGCTGCTGAAAGTTACTTTGATGGTGAATTTATCTCGTTTTTGAGGTATGTAAATTATTAACTTTTGGTCATTTGTCATATTATCATTGAATTTTCTGAATATATGTAGTAAAATCAAATAGGATATACATTTTCAATACAGCATTAGTCTATTGCAGTATAGTAATAGATTAATAGTATAATTTTATAAGGAGGATTAAAATGAAAACTAAGAAACAAGCAACATTAGCACACGCTTTTATACCGATTATTGTGTTGATGGCAGTTTTATCAGTTGCTGTATTAGTTCTCGACGCAGACCCACATATTCCTCTGATTATAGCTATTATTGCCGCAGCTTTAGTGGCAATGTTTTCTCTGGGCTATACTTGGGATGAGGTAGAAAAGGGTGCTATTGACACCATTCAGATGTCAATGCAAGCAATACTTATTTTAATGACCATAGGTACTTTAATTGGTACTTGGGTCCTAAGCGGTACTGTTCCTGCAATGATTTACTACGGGCTTCAAATTTTATCACCTGGTATCTTTTTAGTGGCAACGGTTATTATTGCATCTATTGTTTCAGTAGCTACAGGAAGCTCTTGGACAACAGCAGGTACAGTAGGGGTTGCGCTAATGGGCGTTGGTCAGGGACTTGGAATCCCCAACTATATAGTAGCTGGTGCAGTAGTATCTGGAGCATACTTTGGAGATAAGATGTCTCCATTATCAGATACCACAAACTTAGCTCCTGCCATGGCTGGATCCACATTGTTTGAACATATAAACTATATGTTCTACACTACAGTACCAAGTCTATTAATATCTTTGGTATTATATGGTATCATAGGTGCCAAATACTCTGGTAGTGCCATGGATACAGCTAATATAGATATTATATTAAGCGGGATTTCAGGCAGTTTCAATATTTCACCTTGGCTTTTATTACCTCCAGTAGTAGTTATTGTTTTGGTTGTGCTTAAGATGCCTGCTCTGCCTGGCCTAATTAGCGGTACTGTATTAGGTGGATTGTTTGCAGCCATATTCCAAGGTTCAGGTCTTGGAGATATCATAGATGCTGCCCACTATGGATTTGAAGCAGATACTGGTATCGAAATGGTAGATGATTTGCTAAGCGGCGGAGGATTAGACTCCATGATGTGGACAGTTTCGTTGATATTGCTGGCAATGGTATTCGGCGGCATAATGGAACAAACTGGCATGCTTGGGGCCATTGGAAATGCCATTCTAAAATTTGCAAACAGTACTGGTTCTTTAGTTACTGCAACTATATTGACTAGTATTGCTGTAAATATTTTAGCAGCAGACCAATACCTAGCCGTAGTTATTCCTGGTAGAATGTATAAGGATATTTACGATGAAAGAGGACTGGAACCTCGGCTATTGTCTAGAACATTGGAGGATGCAGGTACCCTTACCTCACCATTAATACCATGGAATACATGTGGAGCATTTATGCATTCTGCACTTTTAGTATCACCTTTAGCTTATGCACCATTTGCATTTCTAAATATTATTAATCCAATTATCGCAATTATATACGGATTTACAGGTTTTGGGATAAAACAAGGTGAACCTAAAAAGGTCGCTGAGTAAAGGGTTTGTAAAGGCATTGAGATTAATCTCAATGCCTTTTAATTTGCCTTAAAATTATAGATTGGTTTTATGATGTGAAGCACCTGACATGTATCCCCAATACTGCCAATGATGTCTTCCATAGGTTTATATGCTGAGGGTGATTCATCTAAAGTTGACATCCCTACGGATGTGGAACATATTCCTTCCATACTTTCCTGAAAATCCTCCAATTTTAGCTGCTCCCTTGCCGTTCTTCTGCTCATTAATCTGCCCGCCCCATGGGGTGCAGAATAATTCCAACGGGAATTCCCTTTCCCTATGGCTAATATAGATCCATCTCGCATATTTATGGGTATTAAAAGCTTTTCCCCTTCGTAAGCTGATATAGCACCTTTTCTGATAATATTGTCCTTGAAATTTATATAATTGTGTATTGTTTCAAAGTAATTGAAATCTTTTAGGCTTTTGCCTAGAAGGGAATTGAGAATTATATCTGCCATTACCTCCCTGTTTTTGCTTGCATATTCCTGACAAATTTTCATATCGTGAAGATATCGTTCTCTATAAACGCCAGTTAAATAGCATAGGTCTTTAGGATATTCCGGCTTTAATCCCTTATATCTTTTCGCCAATTTGTCCAATGCCTTCTTTATTTCTTTCTTTTTACCTTGTTCCTTATAAGTTTTGATTATTTCATCTCTTTGCAGGAAATATTCTTCCTTACCGCTGCACAGTTCTACTGCCAATCTCTGGTATATCTCCGCCACCTGCTTACCTAGATTTCTGCTTCCCGAATGTATAGTTAAGTATTTGTCTCCATCCTCATCGACTCCTGCTTCGACAAAATGGTTCCCCCCCCCTAGGGTTCCGATACTTCTTTCGATTCTTCTGGTATTCTTTAAGTCCCTAAGACAATACAACTCATCTAGCCTGTGAAATTTATATTTCCTTTCACTGTGTACTTTGTTGCCTGAAGGAATATTATTGTATATTATCTTGTCTAATGCTGTTAAATCGATGTCAACTTTACCTAATTCTACTGTCAGTATTCCACAACCAATATCGACTCCTACAATATTGGGTATTACTTTGTCCCCCATATCTGCTGTAAATCCAATTACACAGCCAACTCCCTGATGTACATCAGGCATTATTCTAACTTTAGAATCCCCGATAAAGTCCTGATTTAGTAGGTTAATTATCTGTTCCCTAGCCCCATCTTCCAATTCATTTGCATATACCATGGCCTTGCCATATAATCCTTGTAATTCCATTTTATCATCCTTTCTATAAATTCATTTATGAATTATGAAACTACAAATAGACTCATATAACATATTATCATCACCATAATATATAGGCAAATTAATTAACCCATTTTGCATCGGAGCAAATGGGCTAACAAGTTAAACTATATCCATATATTTTAAAATGTTCTCATGAAGATACTCTTCTATATCACGGGCAGTAGGTAGATTTAAAATATGGTCTAATTTAGCTCTTACCTCATCCCTATTGGTATTGCTAATGATATACCTTGCCTTTAAGATGGACCAAGGGTTCATGCTAAATTCATCTAAACCCATTGCCAGAAGAACAGGAATTAATCTTTCATCTCCTGCCATTTCTCCACACATACCTACCCATATACCTTCCTTGTGTCCATTTTCTATTGTCGTCATTATCAAAGACAGCACTGCAGGGTGAAATTGATTATATAAATATGAGATTTCCTGATTTCCCCTATCTACGGCCAAAGTATATTGGATTAAATCATTTGTACCTATGCTAAAGAAGTCAACCTCCTTTGCAAATTGTCTTGAATGAATAGCCACAGCGGGAATCTCTACCATTATTCCCACCTCAATATACTCGTTAAATTTAAATCCTCCAATTTTTAGTTCACTTTTTGCTTCTTCCAACAGTTTCTTGCTCTCCCTAAGTTCTTCTAAACTTGAAATCATTGGAAACATTATTTTTATATTTCCATAGGAACTCGCCCTTAAAATCGCCCTTAATTGAGTTTTGAATATCCCTGGATTATCTAAGCAATACCTAATCGCCCTATACCCTAAAAACGGATTTAACTCGTGAGGAATATTTAGATATGGAATTTCTTTATCCCCGCCAACATCTAATGTCCTGATAATCAAAGGCCTATTTCCCAGCTTTGCCGCTGCCGTTTTATAAGCGTTAAACTGCTCTTCCTCAGTGGGGAGTTTATTGTTGTACAGGTACAAGAATTCTGTCCTAAAAAGTCCTACTCCTTCACCGTCGTTTTCTATTACCTTATCTATATCGTCTATTGTTCCAATATTTCCAGCTAACTCTACAGTGAACCCGTCCTTTGATATGGACTTAGCCCCCCGCATCCCTTCTAATTTTTGTTTTTTCATTTCGTAATCCTTTTTTTTCCTTTTATACTGTAAAACCCCATCCTCAGTTGGATTCAATACTATTTCTCCATTAAAACCATTGATTATTATACAGTCCCCATCCTTTACCATATCTACTATTCCTGCTACTCCGCATACTGATGGAATATTCATCGACCTTGCTAAAATAGATGTATGGGATGTTCTGCCTCCTTTTTCAGTTACTATTCCCGCGACCATTTCCTTATTAATCTGAGCAGTATCTGACGGAGCTAAATCTTTCGCTACGATTATGGTTCCCTTCTTAATATTCGAAAAATCTTTAAATTCTATACCCAAGAGTATTCTTTGAAGCCTCTCAGACACATCTTTTATGTCATTTATTCTACCACGTATATAATCATCTTCGATATCCTCAAAAACTGCAATAAAGTATTCTGTAGCCTGATCAATAGCCCATTCACTATTGATTCCATCCGTTTTTATCTTGTCTTTTATCCCCATAATATATTCAGGGTCTTCAAGGAACATCTTGTGCGCAAAAAATATCTCTGCTTCCTTCGTGCCCGCATCTACTAAGGCTTTATTGTAAATATTGTCTATTTCTTCCATGGCCTTATCTATGGCACTATCAAGTCTAATTAACTCTTCATTTTTGCTTTTTATATTGTACTTTGAAATTTTAATTTCAGGTTGATTGTATACTAGAATTCGACCAATGCCAATACCATTAGAAGTTCCCCTACCTTTCATCGAATCTTCCTCCTAATCAACTATTTTTTTCTCTATAAATTCTTTCAATTCCACAACTGCGTTTTCCTCATCTTTGCCTAAAGCTCTAATCAAGATGGCATCTCCTTTTATAGCACCCATACTCAGTATGCTCATTATACTTTTGCCATTGTACTCCTTATCTTCCTTTATAAATTTAATTTCACTCTCATATTTATTGGCCTCTCTGACAACCATGGATGCTGGCCTGGCATGTAACCCAGTATCATTTGATAAAATAACTTCCCTTTCAGCCATAGGATAACCCCCTTCATTACGATTTATATGCCTTTAATTTGAATTTTTGCCAAGGTTTAATATAATCAAGTAAAAATATTTCTTCGTCTATTACCTTACCGACTACTGATGACCTCTGGCTATTTTCCATGGGTTTGAGCACTATATGAACTTCACCTGCATAATGAGCATATAGACTAGATTCAATAACTATATCTCCCTTTTCTAACCTCTTTGGATTAATTAGCCTAAAATCATATCCCTTGTACTTCACCCTAGACTGAGTGGATCTAATCATATATTCCGACAAATCACCCCTGCTAAAGTGAAGTTCATCGAACAAGATACTTCTCTCGATTTCAGGTAAATCATTATACATTTCTATATTTAATTCTAAAATTTCGCCACTGGCTAGGGCTAGATTTGATATTTCCTTTTCAGAAGCATAACAGTTTGAAATAATAATATCATCAATTAATCCCGTATTTATTAAATCCTTAGCTTGTACTTCAATTGGTAAATTTCTGTGTTCTTCCATGGTAGGCAATCCCTCGTTCAGTTCCCATGGCCCAAAACTAGCCTCATTGGATGATACAAAAGCTGCTGTCCTTAATCCATGTTTTTTGAATTCCTCCGTCGTTTCCATAAAATGTTTCCTAGATATACCTGTAAATCTATGGGGATAAAAGTTGTGGCATCCTATTATATTATCTTTATTTGGCATATAACTCATTATATTCTCTAAATACTTAGTACCACTACTGATATTCAATTCAATCTTTAACCCATAGGGATTATACGACATTATACTTTCCTCATTTCCGCTAAATCCCATATCTAATCTTATGCCTGCGAGCCCCATATCCTTAAATATTTTCAAATCTCTGTAATCAATATTTAAACTTTTAAAAACCCTTGGGCCAATATCTGCAATTACTTCCATTTCCATTCCATTGGCATATTTTATGATTTTCTTAAACTGTTCTAACATCATTTCGTTATCAACAGTGAGAAAATTCATAAATACTCTATTGAATTTGTGTTTAGCTGCAATACTTAGATATCTTATATCTTCGTCCAAATTTGATTTATCAGGATAAATGGATATACCGAGCCTAGCCATGGTTGACCTCTCCTCTGAACTCACTTACTATTTGATATAGGTCCATAAATTCATTGGCCATATCCCTTATGGTAATAGCATTCATCAAGTGATCTTGGGCATGGATTAATAAAAGTGATATTTGGCTCTCCTCTCCCCTTGCCTCCCCTTGAATTAACAAAGTTTGACTTTTGTGGGCTTCCGATAATTTATCATTGGCCTCTTCTATGGCTTTTTTCGCCTCGCTAAATTCCCCTGCTTTTGCATATCTTATGGCTTCCATACAAAAACTTCTGGCCTCTCCACTGTAATTAATTATATTAATTATTATTAGTTCTAAATCCATTTTCCTCTCTCCTTCATCATTTAATTTATCGGCTAATTGTTAAAAAAGTTTGGCAGGTGGCTCTTGCTTATTTTGGCACCCTATTAAATAGTTTATGCCCCTTCAAATCATCCGTCGCCAATGGATTGGAAATCATGGCCATCAAAGCCTTTTCACAATTTATCTAATAAGGGGCCAATTGGCCCCTTATTTTAGCCTTTAACTTTTTCTCTATTTGCTACCTGCCTTTCTGCTGCTGCTATAAAAGGTAAATATATTAGAGTAGCAATTGCCAAATTAGCCAGTGCCAGCAATGCTGCCATGATACTTCCAAATCCCTTGGCACCAGTTGCCAAAAATGCCCCTATACCTACTGGTGTAATCCAAGGTATTTGTACATAAGTCGCTGGTACTATACCAGCTGCCGTGGCTATATAAGCTATTAAAGACAATACCCCAGGAACCAGTAAAAATGGAATAAACATAATTGGATTCAGTACTATTGGCAGACCATAAATAACAGATTCGTTAATCTGGAATATACCTAGTGGTAAGGATAATTTAGCAACTTCCCTGTATTCCCGTCTTTTTCTCACCACAATAAAAATGGCTATTATGATGGCTAAAGTAGCACCAGAACCTCCTAAATGCACAAAAGAATCAAAGAATGCCTTTGTAACCAAATGAGGTGCCTCTCCCCCAGCCATAACAGCATCGTAATTTGCGGTAAGGGCAGGTAAATAAACGGACTGCATTATGGGCTCAAATATATTAGCACCATGTACCCCAAAGAACCATAGTAAATTCATCAGAATTGGAATTAATACAACTGCTGCTACACCCTGTGTTACGGCCATCAAAGGCTTTTGAATTACTGTAAATACTAATTCAAATAGGCTTCCAAGACCTGCCTTATCAATTATAAGTGTCAATGCTCCAAAAAACATCAAGGCAATAAATCCCGGTATTATTGCAGCAAAAGATTTGATAACTGCAGGTGGCACAGTATCTGGCATTTTAATAGTCAAACCTCTTTTTGTCAGTTTTACAAATATTTCTGTTGCTATTAAGGCCACTATCATACCTGTAAAAATCCCATTGGCATCTAAATATCCCCAATGTAAATATCCCCAGCCTGCATCTCCATGTGCTTGTGGCAGTGTGGTAATAAATGCTGCAACAGATATTATCCCTGCCACTAATCCATCTTCATTGTATGACTTTGCTAGGTTGTACCCAATGGAGAAGGTAACCAATAACCCAAGCATGGCTAGGGTTCCCCACCATACGTTGCCGTTTATAGGTGTCAATATGTTTCCTAAAGGTGGTATCCACGTACCTAAAGTATTGTTTAAAAGTACTGCTATTGCACCCGCTAGTACAATAGGCATAATGCCTACAAATCCATCTCTAATAGCAGCAAGATGCCTTTGTGAGCCTATTTTCCCCGCTACGGGAATAAACTTTTCCTCCATCCATTTCATTAAACCCTTCATACGTATCCCCCTTCTAAAATAATAGTAAATGATTATTTCCCTTCAATTATGGATATAGCATAATCCAATACCTTTACGCCATTCATGGTGCCATAATCTACACTGTTTATCACATTTACAGGAATACCCTTAGGGTCTGCTAATTCCTTTATCTTGGGCAAAATATATCTAACCTGCGGCCCCAAAAGTAATACATCAAGATTTTCTAAGTTGTTCTTTAAATCCGCCTCTGCTACTGCTTTTATATTTGTTTTTATGCCCTGCTCTTCTGCTGCTTTTTCCATCTTAGTTACTAAAAGACTTGTAGACATACCAGCAGAACACACCAATACGATATTATACAATTTTATCCCCCTTTCTTATTTTATTTACGTAATAACCAGTGTACCACTACTTATTTTATTTACGTAATAACCAGTGTACCACTATTAAATGCAATATACGTGCCAACGTTAATAACCTTGTTATTGCAATGTGCTTATGGACAAAAAAATAGTGTGTACATACCTACACACTATTGCACAGTTTTGCTGTTTTCAATAAACATTTTTAGGATATAGGCTATGTCATTCTCGCCTATATCAACATTATAATGCCTTCTAATGTTTTCAATCTCATTTTGCACAGTTAAGAATTCACTTGAATACTCGTCTATAAACTCCAGCAAATTCGCGAATTCTTTGGTTTTCTTTTCGCCTTTCAAATTGTCCATCATAAAACAGATATGCATAATCATACCAGTTTTTACTTCATCAGATACCTTTAAATCTAATTTTTTTTCTACTTGATCTATAAAGGTGTTTACTTCCTCAATTATCAATTCGTCCTTTAGATAAACGAGATGTTCTTTTAGGGATTCCCACACTCCATTATGTGATCTTTTTTCCACCATGAGTCTATTTAATATCCCTTTTATTTTACCTGAGAAAACGTCCATGACGGATATGAAAGGTATTCCTCCTATATCGATTTCCATGGAACTAATTATGGCTAATATGTTATAATCTTCCTTCATTTTAGATACCCGATCCTCTAGACTGCTGCTGCCAATTATATTTATGGTTTCGATTTTCAAGTCGAGGCTGCCTAAAATGTTGACCAACATCTCTTTTACTTTTCTTGCAAGACCATCTCCCGTAAAACATGCCACAAGAATCAAATTTCTTTTATATATCTCCTTATCTAATCTCTCTTTGCCCAATATCTCCTCCATGGAATAACCAAGTACAGACTTTCTACCTGCATCCAATACCATTGAAGTCGTTACCATGTCGACTGTCCTTATTTTAATTCCAGTTTCTTCAGCAAGCATAGATCCGAAATTCGTCAGAGAACCCATATCTACCATGAGTATAACTCCTTTATCCCCATTCATATTTACAATCTTTTCTTTCACTACTTCGTACATCTTCTGTGGTTTCATAGATAAGGGCATATCTAGGCCAATGACAAAATCCAAACCCAATAGGCTATTTACCACCTCTACCATTGAGCTGGCAGTACTTTTGCCATGCATAATAACCATAATCCTTACATATGATTCCATTTCTTTTTTATCTTTAAAAAAATCTGTTGCAAAAAACATAGCAAGATAGCCGATTTCATCTACAGGAATCTCTACATTAAATTTACTATCTATTATCTTTGCAATTTTCATTGCATATATGAATTCATTTTCATAGTTAATTCTAATAAAGTTTAGTTTTGGATTATATATCCTCTCCCCTTTTTTAATTCTTTCAATACTCCTTTCTAAGTGGAAAGATAAACCCAAATATATTCTTTCATCGTATTCTTTATTTAGGACTTGTTTGGCGAGCAATAGTATTTCATCAACTATATCCATTATCTCTTTACTGATTATGTTTTTAAGCCCATCCTTTTTATAGTATCTGCTGATTTCCCCTAAATATCTCTGAAAATGTGACTCTATATCTATATTGAGGATTTCACTTATTTCTCTATCATCTAGACCCTTTCTTTTATAAGATTTAATTTTTCCCTCAATGGTGCTATAAAAGTCCTCTCCAATTTTCTCTTCTTCATGTATTAATTTCAATGTGGGCTCCAATGTCTCACTAAATTTCAATATATCCTCAGTCATACCTATTAGTTCATCGACATCATATCTGTGCTCTTGAAGTAAAAGAAGACCTTTTCTCACATGGTTAGGTATCTCACTTTGGGTAATCATGAGGACGCTATTAAGATTTGCCTTGTAATTGAGAAAAGCCTTTGCACAGGACAATTGAATATCGCTTTTAAGTTGTCCAATATTATTAGGACAATCATATAATAAATAGGATATTAATGAATTTTTGCTTATGTATATATCGTCTCCTAGCCTGCGTGATTCCTATTTTATAAAGGTTTCTATTAATTTATATCTTTCTTTTAATGTTCGCTCTTTTAAGCTTGGCAAACTAATTACCATAGGTATACGTCTGAAAAATGTCTGCAACAGAAATGATTCAGGATTCTCCGTGGTTGCGGCAATTATCCTAACATTTACATGCACTGTTTTTCCAGTTTCACCTAAAGGACTAAAATAGCCCTTATCCATATATAGGAATAGTATTTCCTGTCCCTCTGGGGGCAACCTATGGATTTCATCCAGAAACAGTATTCCATTGTGTGCCCTTTTAAGCAGCCCCTCCCTATCTGAATCAGCTCCAGTAAAGGTACCTTTTTTAACTCCAAATAACTGTGCTGTAAGAAGGTTGGGATTGTTAACGTAATCGGCACAATTAAATCTAATAAATGGGGCATCCCCTCTTATAATATTTACCTCTTTTGCGTACTCATACATCTGTTCAGCAAATAATGACTTACCTACCCCTGTTTCACCTAAAAGCAAAGTATGAAGACCCCTAGGAGGATAAATAATAGCTGCCTTTGCTTTTTCCATTGGAAGATTTAAACTCTCTTTAGCACCTATCATTTTATCTAGGGAATTCATTTTCTTGGTGAATGTGCCAACCCCATTATCCTTATTGGGGATTTTTGCTTTAAATAATACTGGTCTACCCCCTACCTTTTCAATTTTACTTTCTCTATACAATTCGTTTAAATATCTACTTGTAGTAGATCTCTCCAAGCCTAGCTCCTTGGCTATTTCCAAAGCAGATACTCCTATTTCATTTGTCTTTGTAAGTTTTACTACAGTATTATAAACTTTATCCACCCTTTTCACCATATCACCCGCCTAGACTATAATTTTATTATATATATGAAGTCCATTTTCCCATGACCATGGTTCCAAGCACATTTATGTCCCCATCGATTAATATAATATCCGCATCTTTTCCTATTTCTATGCTACCTTTGTATCTATCCACCTCTATGGCCTTAGCAGGTGACAAACTTGCCATTCTAATGGCGTCAATCATAGGAACCTGTAAGTAATTAATCATATTATATACAGCCTCTCTTAATGTAAGAGTCGAGCCTGCAAGGTTCCCAGTTTCTAGTCTGGCCACCTTATTCTTAACAATTACCTTTTGCCCTCCCAACTCGTATTCCCCATCTTCTAACCCTGTGGCCCTCATAGCATCTGATATAAGTACGATATTGTCAGTACCCTTCATCCTTAGAGCCATTTTCACCGTGGCGTCGTGAACATGAACCCTATCGTATATAATCTCACAGTACACCCTCTTATCTAGGAGAGCAGCACCGACTATTCCTGGATCCCTGTGCCCAAAGCTTCTCATTCCGTTAAACAAATGAGTAGCTACAGATGCACCGTATTCAATTCCCCTTTGACTTTCCATATAGTCTGCATTTGTATGACCCATAGCCACTACAATGCCCTGTGATTTTAAATAGGAAATGACACCTAATGCTCCAGGTAACTCAGGTGCAATGGAGACCATTTTCAATCTTCCATTGGATGAATTTATAGCTTTTTTAACCTCCCCTATACTGGGCATAGATATATATTCCGCTGGCTGGGCACCTTTTTTATCTAGGGAAAAGAAAGGCCCTTCTAGGTGAGTACCAAGGTTTTGAGATAAGTATTCCTTGTTGTTATAGTGGCCATTGTTTTTTAATGCCTTGATAATTTCCTTAGAAGTCATTACAGTACCGAGGTAAGATGTCACTCCATTTTTAATGTGAAACTCTCCTATACTATCTAGAGCCTCCTCTGTTCCATCCATTATGTCGTAGCCCGAGTTTCCGTGATTGTGTATATCAATAAAACCCGGTGCCAAGTAATTCCCTTTGCCATCGATGATACTGTCTATTTTTTCCCTATCTATTTCCCTTTCATTGTCCACTTGAATAATTTTTTTGTCTTCCACTACGACACAGTAGTTTTCAAATATTTCATTTACTCCTATTAGTTTAATATTTTTAATCAAGGTTTTCACCATATCACCCTTTCTTTACTACAAATTTAATAATATCAAATGAAATCACAGTTTTCAAATATAATTCAATAATAATTCCGCATAAAAAAATCCCTTAGATACCTAAGGGATTTTCTACATACTTTATTATAATTTTTTTGATATGGCGGCTAGCAGGACAATCAATCCCACACCGAATATCATTAGACTAGTCTGCTCAATAGCCATGATACCCATTACGGCAACTATGGCAATGGCAACTGGAATAACGTATTTAACTACTCCATACCATACCTCAAATAGTCCAAAACTGACAGTTCCGCTATTTGTAAGTTCATCTTTAAGGTCTTCCTTATTAACAAACCAACCTACGAATACTGCTAACAATAGTCCACCTATTGCCAAGAATATCTTGTCTGTCAATATATCGAAGAAATCGAAGAACCCAACGCCAAATATGCTAACACCTGAAAGTGCACCCATGGATAATGAGGATAACATACCTGTAATTACCATGATGCCACCAGCTATGCTGACGGATTTTTTTCTAGGCATTTGTCTTTCGTCCATTAGGTAAGCAACTACAACTTCAAGTAAGGATACTGATGAAGTAAGGGCTGCTACTGTCAATGCGATGAAGAATACTACTGAGAATAATGGCCCTAATGTTCCCATTTGAGCGAATAATGATGGTACTACTACGAATACTAGCCCAGGTCCTTGTGCTGGCTCCATGCCAAATGCAAATAATGCTGGGAATATTGCAATACCTGATAGTAATGCTACTGAAGTATCCATTAAAGTAACTAATAATGCGTTATTTGGAAGATTTTCTTCCTTGTTCAAATAACTACCATAGGTCATCATACATCCCATACCTAAACTCAATGAGAAGAATGCCTGACCTAAAGCTGCTAAAAATGTACTCCCTGTAACTTCACTGAAGTCAGGTTTGAATATAAATTCTAGACCTGCCCCTGCTCCTGGAAGCGTTACACTTCTAATAGCTATAAAAATAAATAGAACGAATAACGTTGGCATAAGTATACTACTAGCCTTTTCAATACCTCCAGCTACACCTTTTGCTACAATAAATACATTAATAAATAGATAAATTGCCATCCATATTATTGGCTCTCCTGAAGCTGAGATAAATGATCCAAATATGCCCTCAATTGCACCTTGGTCAGCTAGTAATCCTGTTACAGATTTAAATATATATGCCAATGACCACCCACCAACTACTGGGTAGAAACCCATGATGAAGAATGCACTAAGTACTCCTAATACACCTGCAAAGGTCCAGTTTTTGCTATACTTTTTGTAGGCTCCAACTGCAGCTAAACTAGTTCTTCTACCAATGGCAAACTCGGCAACCATGATACTTAGACCGATAACTAAAGCAAACACTGCATAAATAAGAATAAATGCGCCACCACCATTTTTACCAGTCATGTACGGGAATCTCCAAATATTTCCCAAACCTACAGCAGAACCTGCAGCAGCCATAAGGAAACCAAATCTAGAGCCCCAATTTTCTCTTTTGCCTTGACTCTTTTCCATTAACCTTTCCCTCCTTTATTACTGTAATGAAGTAATCTGTGTTACATCATTATTATAACTATCATAATATAAAACGTCCAATTTGTCTAGTCATAATTTTCAGATTGTTACGAATAGTTTGTTAAACAATATACAATCTCGTTTTTTTGTTTTTATTTGCTATTTTTATGGTATATTTATTATATGAACCTCGTACTTTTATTTTTAAAAAATGGCGTATTTTAATAATATATCATATTGAAAGGGTTTATTCAATCAATTAAAATCACAATGAAATAATGGAGGGTAATATGAATAGTTTAAAAATTCTTGCGATATTAAACAACTTAAAAGAGGTTATATTGGGTAAAGACCATGTTTTGAAAAACGTACTAATTTGCCTTCTAGCAAGGGGGCATCTCTTAATAGAAGACGTTCCAGGTGTGGGTAAAACTTCACTAGCCAAAGCATTGGCAAAAAGTCTTGATTTATCATATAAAAGAATTCAATTTACTCCAGACCTTATGCCTTCTGATATTCTCGGTATCAACATATATGACAGGGACTCAGGTACCTTTGTTTTTAAGAAGGGACCTATATTTAACCATATCTTCCTTGCAGATGAAATCAACAGGACATCGCCAAAAACACAATCTAGTCTTCTTCAGGTTATGGAGGAAGGAGAGTTGTCAACAGAGGACAATCACTATATTCTTGAAAAGCCTTTTATGGTTTTGGCGACTCAAAACCCTTTAGAATATCAGGGTACATTTCCTCTCCCAGAAGCTCAATTAGATAGGTTTCTGATGAGGATTTCCATAGGATATCCAAATAAACAATTTGAAATACAAATACTAAAGGAAAATTATGGCTATGATAAATTAGATACAATTGATTCAGTTATTTCGAAAGATGAAATAATTGAAATGCAAAATCTGGTAGATAACATTTCAGTTCACGAAGATGTTATGACATATATAGTCAATATCGTACATACCACTAGAACTAATCCAGATTTACGATTGGGAGCCAGCCCACGGGCATCCATAGACTTGTTAAAAGCTTCTAAGGCAAGGGCATTTGTCGAAGGCCGCCACTATGTCATTCCCGACGATGTGAAATCTATGGTTGTTCCCGTCTTATCTCACAGGCTAATTCCCTCATCTGAAGCAAAAATTGATGGAAAGAGTATGGACGTGATACTTCATAATATAGTAAACGAAGTCTTTATTCCGGTGATTGTAAATGATTAAAAAAAGATTACCAATGATGTTACTGTTTTTTCTTTTATTAATATTCGCCATTTTAGTGGGCGGTCCTTTACCATACTTTTTACTTTATGTTCTAATTCTATCTAATTTAATTCCATTGTTACATTGTTTTCTGTCACTATCATTTATAAGGGGACATGTCTATATGCAGAAGGCTTCACTTTATTCAGGTGACAGTTTAACTATTGAATATACAATTCTAAACAACGGATTTTTGCCCATTTCCAGTATTGAAATACAAAACCGTATACTTGAAGATCTCGCCAATGACACATTCCCTGCAACATTTATCTCCTTAGGTAAAAAACAATCTTACACTGCAAAAGAGACAGTCGTTTTAAGACGAAGAGGCTATTATGAAATGGGAAATATACACATTATAATTAGAGATGTATTTGGACTTTTTTCCATTAAAAAAACCATCTCCAGCCAAATATCATTATTAGTTTACCCAAAGGTTATAAAGTTCCCATCATTTAGTATATCTATCAGCCAACAATTAGGAGAACTACTAATACCTAATTCCAATTTTTATGATCAAAGCATGGTTAGCAACTTAAGGGAGTATAGATATGGAGACCCCATAAGAGCAGTTCATTGGAAACTATCTGCCAAAATTGATTCTACAATGGTAAAGGAATACGAAAATCGCGGTGATGCTAAAATAGAGGTATTCATCGATAATGAAAGGACATTGTTTAAAAACGATGTCGACAGGCGCCTTGAGGATAAAATTGTAGAAATTGCCACTGCCTTAATAAATTTTTGCTTGGAATACAATATTCAAGTACAGCTTAAAACTCAAAACAACAATAAATTGGTTGCCGTAGAAGGACAACAAAAAAGTGATTTCAGGCCATTTCTTAAGTCTTTAGCTAAATTTAAAGGCAATGGTAAATTCGATTTTGAAACTTTCTATTCATTTCAATTTACCTCTCCCGACAAAGGAGCCACCATAGCAATAATTACAACCACTCTAAATAAGTCTATTGGTACAAAAGGTCTAGAACTAAAAATGAAAAACTTAAATCCACTTTTAGTAGTGGTTACTGACAAGGAAAATAACATGGGATTTGTAGATAGTAATATCGAAGATAATTTGAGGACCGAAGGCATACTAGTTTATATATTGGATTATAATGAAAATCTGGAAAACTTGGTGATAAATTATGGATAAAACCTTTAAACATAGAAAGCCTGTACTTATTTTAATTTATATTTTCTTTGTCTTTTTAATATCCTATGCCTTTGGAATGGCAATTGGATTGAAGTTGAATGTACCGCTGCAAATTATTATTGTGTTCCTTGTCGGCATAGCTATCAAGTATTTTATTATAAATCCAATTATATTTTATATTGCCCTAGTCCTTGGGTTTATCATCACAGTTATCATACAACGATTTTATAGTCCTATTTTGCTTTTAATAGCAGAACGACTATATTTACTATATAAAAATGTCCTAGGAAATATTCAGGGAGCGGAAAATATTACAGGAGAAAATATATTGCTATTTTGGATTTTTTTATTGTCCCTATACTCTTTTATGACTGCTTACGTATTGTTTAAAGATAGAAACATCTGTATTCTACTGCCACTGAATTTATTTCCACTGAGCTTTTATTGGTATAGCTATTACGATTCTGCCTATTGGTTAATTGCAATTTTTTTAGTTCTTTTTCTGATTCTTATGGGAGTAAAAAACTTTTATAAAAATGGTCTTGCACAATTATACCGTCCATGGATTAAAACCAGTATTATATACGGAATGACTATTATTTTACTTGCTCTTGCGATGCCAAAAAGCCAAAACTACATATATTGGACCTGGATGCAGAAGAAGGTTTACTCACTTTTCCCTTTTGTTGAAGATTTTAGACAAAGCCAAGGAAGTACCAAGGGCCCTACTGAAGCTGTATTATTTGACTTTTCCACCACTGGTTTTCAGGGCAATTCATCAAAGCTTGGCGGTCCAGTAACCCTAGGTCAAAGAAAAATCATGACCCTTGAGGCAAAAGGTACGACGTACCTAAGGGGCAGTGTAAAGCAGATTTATACTGGAAATTCGTGGAGAACCCTAGATGAACCGTACACTGAATACGGCATCAATAGAAATATAAGCATGCTAAAAAGCTCTCAAAGTAAACTTTTCGAAGATGATGAGATTACAATTACAAATCATGGAACGGCGACTATGACCTTGTTTAGTCCACTTGTGCCCTCTTCTGTGTCTTATGACAAGACCAAATCATTATGGGTAAATAAAGACCACGTATTGTTGTTTCCACAAGGCATAGGTGCAGGGGAAAAATATACTGTTAAAGTGAAAAAAACTCCCCCTTATGATTTGCTTATATCACTAGATATTGAAAGAACCAAGGAAGATCTGGAAAATCTAGACGTATATTTGGGGCTGCCCCATCAACAAATTACAATGGCTACAGCTGAACTAGCAAAAGAAATAACTAAAAGTTCAAAGAATGATTACGAAAAAGCCCTTGATGTGGAAAGTTATTTAAGACAGAATTTTAAATACAGCCTCGATGTAAATGAAGTGCCCGATAATGAAGAATTCGTAAATTATTTTCTATTTAATGAAAGAAAAGGTTATTGCACTTATTTTGCCACAGCTATGGCAATTATGCTTAGATTGGAAGGGATTCCAACTAGATATGTGGAAGGCTATATTGCTAAGGAGGAAGTTGAACCAAATATATACGAAATAAGGGATAAAAATGCCCATACATGGGTTGAAGCTTTTATAGAACCTGTTGGTTGGATGACTTTTGAGCCTACTCCCGTCTACGATTTAGGTCATGGTACGGGAAATTACACTGTTCCTGAGGGAAATCATGGCACTACCCCTGCTGATGCCCAATTGCCCTTTAGAAATCCAAAAATGGATCTAAAAGAGTTAATGGAAAATGAGCCTGGCATATCCACCCCATACGAATTAATGGAAAATGATAAAGAGGAATTATCTTCAAAAAACATTCCCAGGCCCATAGCATTTACAGTAATTGGAATCCTACTAGCTATTGTCCCTTTAAAATTTATAACGGGCTTAATATATTCATTTTACTTGGAGTCTAAATCTAAAAAACTGCCCCATACAGAAAGGCTAATCTATCTATACAAACAAATACTTAGAATTGCAGATTTATTTGGTTACCCGCAGAAAAATGGCGAGACTCACTACGAATACGCAGATAGAATCGCATATAAATTTCAATATCAGGGTCAATTGGGAATAAAGGAAATAACGGACATTTTTGTAAAAACAAAGTACGGTGGGTTTCCTGTAAGTAAAAAGGATATGGAAGACTTCCATACCTTTAGAGACTCAATAGATAGGCACTTAAAAATAACTTGGAGCAGAAAAGTATATTATTACAGAAAATATGTGAAATTGGAATTTATAAAAGGCTAGGAATTCCTAGCCTAAATTTATTCAAAAAATCCGAGGATTATTACTCCTATCATTACAATCCCAATGATGATGTACTGACGTTTTGATAAATACTCTTTTAAAAATATTCTGCCCAAAATAACTGACACTATGCTGTAGCTGGCAATCATAGGTGCGACCACTACTGAATTCGTGTCTAAAGCATAAACATAAAAGAATTGTCCTGCTGTTTCAAATAAGGCAGCCAACATCTTGTCCTTTTCTCTAAATATATTGAACTCTTGCTTTTTAATAACCATGACGTATATAATTGCCATAACTCCACAAAAAAGGAATGTAAGTTCATAAGAAACCAAAGCCTCCTCTGGACTCATTAATTTACTTAAATATACATCGTCGAGAAATGTCCCTAGTGCATCCACTACTGCATATAAAATCGGGAAGATCAAGGCGAGGGCCCCTAATTTGTGTTTCGCAAACTTGTCTTTATTCCTTTCCTCTTTGGCTAAGTTTTTTTCATTTAATCCCATGGCTATCAATCCAAATGTAATCATAGAAACTGCAAGCAATTGTAGAGAATTCATCGTCTTTCCCAATACAATAAAGGCCAATATTCCTGCTATGGCACCTGAAGTGTTGCTAACTGGTGAATTAATAGAAACCTCTAGGTACCTTAATCCTACATACCCCAAGGTCATGGATAGTATATACATAGACGATACAGGCAAATACTTCACAATATTAATTGGATTGTAATCCCAGCCCATTTGAACTAATTGATATAGTGCCTGCGTACCCATTACCAATCCAACTGTAAATACAATTTTAAGATGGCTATATCTATCCCAAGGGTCCGTACCTTTTTTGTAAAATAAATCAGTTATGCCCCAAAGGACGATTGAAAACATTGCTGATGTGTACCAAGAAAAAGCCATATTTACCCCCTAAAATTTTAATCGCTTTTTCCATTATAATCCCTCTAAGGAAAAAAAGCTAGATATTTTTATTGAGCCTTCTCCCCTAAAAAGTTTGTCCCAATAACCCCTCCAACAATGCATATGGAGCCTATAATATGATAAAGGTATACCTCCTCTTTTAAAAATATCATGCCGGCTACAATTGAAATTACAGTGCCTAAATTTGAAAAAACACTCATTTTTGAAGCCTCAATTTTAGAAAGCATATAGTTAATTAGCAAGGACGTCCCCAAGGATGATAAAACTCCCAAATATAATATTGCCACTATAAAACCCATATCCTTTAACGGCGACAAAAAGCTTCCAATAGTGCCATTGACAAGGTGGCCGCCTATTGATAATATATTAAAGGACAAAAAACTAATTATTATCATCACATAACTAAGTTCTGCACCGGAAAAGTCCTTCGTCAGCTTCCTTGCCATTACGCTATATCCGGAAATAGATAGGGACGATAGAAGAAGTAAAGTTATCCCCTTCATATTGTTGAAATCCAAATCTGAACTCTTACTTAATGTTATGTAAATTACCCCGAGAACAGATAATATGACGGATAGCTTTTGTTTCAAATTAGTCTTTTCTTTTAAAAAATATGCCGCCATTATAAGCGTAAATATCGGCGAAGATGCCAGTAATATGCCCGCCTCCGAAGACGTCGCATATTGAAGTCCAAAGGTCTGAAATGAAAAAAAGAAAAGCGGATACAACAGTGCCAAGGGCAAAATCTTTAATATTTTATTTATATTGTAATTTGGCTTAGTCTTCATAAACGGTGCTGATACTAGTATGGCAAAAAAAGCAGAAGTAAATCTATAAGCAAGTAAATCTATGGGGTTAGCAGAACTTAAACCCATCTTGCCAAACAGAAAAGACAAACCAGTTATAATTGCATAAAATACTGCTGCCACATATACCTTTTTGTTCTCATTCATTTATATCCCCCCATGGTATTTCTTAATATACCCATTATATCTTATTTTTCAGTAAATAAAAATCCAACCCATAATAAATTAAGATAAATGCAGAAATGTTTTTAATTCCTAGTAGACTCCTAGGGATTAATTTGTTATAATACTAATGAACATCGAACATGGGAATTATCAGATAATTACATAATTAATATAAGGAGGATTTTGATGGAAAATCTGTTATTAAATATAAAAGATTTAAAAGTCAGCATTGAAGAAAAAGAAATATTAAGAGGTTTGGATTTAAGTATCAACGAAGGTGAAGTTCATGTAATCATGGGCCCAAATGGAGGTGGCAAATCGACTCTAGCATATACTCTCATGGGTCATCCAAGTTATCACATTGAAAGTGGAGCCATTGAATTCGACAGTGAGTTGATAAATGAATTAAGGGCAGATGAAAGGGCAAAAAAGGGTCTTTTCTTATCATTCCAATACCCTGAGGAAATATCCGGTGTTACTGTGGAGGACTTTTTAAGAACTGCAAAAGCATCCGTAACTGGGGAAATGCAAGGAATTATATCTTTTAAAAAATTGATAAAGGAAAAAATGGAATTACTGGAGATGAAAGAAGAATACGCAACTAGGTATTTAAACGTAGGGTTCTCTGGAGGCGAAAAAAAGAAAAATGAAATATTGCAAATGTCCATTTTAGAGCCTAAGTTAGCCATACTAGATGAAACAGATTCAGGTCTTGACGTGGATGCTATTAGAATAGTAGCTGAAGGTGTAAACAAGATAAGAGACAATAAAAGGTCAATATTGGTTATAACTCATTACAACAAACTCTTAGATTATATAGAACCTGATTTTGTCCATATCCTTATGGACGGAAAAATAGTAAAATCTGGAGGAAAAGAGCTGGCTATGGAAATAGATGAACAAGGCTATGAAAACATTAGGGCTAAATATGCCAATTAAGAGGTGAAAAAATGGAAAGAAAAAAGACTTATGTCGAGGATGTCAGCAGGACTATTTACGATATAAAAAACAAATTTGATTATAGATTTAAAACAGATAAGGGCCTGACCCCTGAAATAATAAAAGAAATATCTAAGGAGAAAAATGAGCCACAATGGATGACTGATTTTCGATTGAAGTCCTTGGAAATTTATTATAGTAAACCTATGCCCACTTGGGGAGTGGATTTAACTGACCTAGATATAGATGAGATAATTGCATATATTAGACCAGATGCAGATATGAAAACAACATGGGAAGAAGTGCCGGAGGATATCAAAGATACATTTGAAAGGTTAGGTATACCACAGGCTGAAAGGGAATCTCTAGCAGGGGTTGGTGCACAGTACGATTCAGAGGTTGTATATCACAACATTAAACAGGAATTAGTGGATCAAGGAGTTATCTACACAGATATAGAAACAGCTTTAGTAGAATACGAGGATATCTTAAAGGAATATTTTATGAAATTAGTTCCCCCAACAGATCATAAATTTGCGGCTTTACACGGTGCAGTATGGTCTGGCGGTTCTTTCGTATATGTACCAGAAGGTGTAAATGTGGATATACCTTTACAGTCATATTTCCGATTAAATGCTCCAGGCGCAGGGCAGTTTGAACATACCCTAATAATTGTAGAAAAGGGAGCAAAACTTCATTTTATAGAAGGCTGCTCTGCTCCTGTTTATAATGTAAATAACCTTCATGCAGGATGTGTTGAATTATTTATAAAGGAAGATGCTACATTGAGATACAGCACCATAGAAAACTGGTCGAGGAATATGTATAACCTCAATACTAAAAGGGCCCTAGTAGATAAAAATGGCACTATAGAATGGGTCTCTGGTTCCTTCGGATCTAAAGTTTCCATGCTATACCCTATGAGCATATTAAAAGGAGAAGGAGCAAGATCTGAATTCACAGGTATAACATTTGCATCAACGGGCCAACATTTGGATACTGGAACAAAGGTAGTCCATGCAGCACCCCACACCACTTCTACTGTAAATTCCAAATCCATATCAAAAAATGGTGGATATGCTTTTTATCGTGGATTGTTAAAAGTAGCTCCAGGTGCCTACGGTTGTAAATCCTCGGTATCTTGTGAATCCTTGATGCTAGACAACATATCTAAATCAGATACTTTGCCAATTATAGAATTAAATAATGACGATATAGATATTGGACATGAAGCAAAAATAGGTAGAATTAGTGACGAAGCAATCTTTTATCTCATGAGCAGAGGCATCAGCGAAGAAGAAGCAAAGGCCATGATTGTAAGGGGTTTTGTGGAACCAATAACCAAGGAGCTACCCCTTGAGTACGCAGTTGAGTTAAATAATTTAATAAATATTGAACTAGAAGGCACTATCGGATAGGGAGGGATATAGATGAAAAATTGGAAAAGAATTGGATTAAAAGATTTTGAATTTCCAAATGTTTTGGAATACAAGAAGGACTATTTACAAATACCCTCTACTCTTCCAAAAGATATAAGGGTATTTAAAACTAATAGTGATACTGCTGTAGAAAATAAACAGTATTTTAGTGAGGAAAGCATATTTGGAGTAGGCACAGAATTTATATCCCTTGTCAACAATAATTTTAATAGTGGGATATCCATTTATATTCCAAAGAATATAAAAGTTAGCGAACCAGTAAAGGTTCAATACAATATGGATAAAAATAATCCTACTGTCATCGACAAAAATTATATTGTAGCTGAAACAGGTAGTGAAATTACTGTAATCTTTGACTATAGCACCGATATAGATATAAAAGCTTTCCATAATGGAATATTATTGGTTTATGCAAGGGAAAATTCCATAGTAAATATAATTAAAGTTCAAAGAATGAGCGATACGTCTGATAATTTCGATACAAATTACGCCTTTGTAGAAGGAGAAGGAAAAGTAAACTGGGTATCTGTGGAATTAGGCAGTCAAATGAGCGGTGTAAACTATACTACTTATTTAAATAGCGAATCTAGTCAATCAGATCTCTCCTCCATATACCTTGGAGATGGAATTCGTAAAATAGATTTATCTTATACAATGGTCCATAGGGGTCCTAGAAGCATTAGCAATATAGAAACCAGGGGCGTACTCATGGACAAGGCTAAAAAGGTATTCAGGGGAAATTTGGATTTTAAAAGAGGTGCAAGGCATTCAATTGGAAATGAAGAAGAGTATGTCATTTTATTAGATCCCACAGTGAAATCCCATTCAATTCCTGCCCTATTGTCTGAAGAAGACGATGTGCAAGGAGAACATGCGGCCAGTGCAGGTCAGATTAACGAAGACAAATTGTTCTACTTGATGAGCAGAGGTTTAAGTGAGAGAGATGCTAAAAAACTTATAATAGAAGCTTCTTTTAGGCCGATAATTGAAAAAATTGATTTTAGTGACTTAAAAAATATAATAGACCGTGAAATAGAAAGGAGACTTGCCAATGCTTAATTTCGATCCCGAAAAATTAAAGAAAGATTTCCCCATTTTTAACCAAGAAATAAATGGCAGGCCTCTAATCTATTTAGATAATGGAGCTACAACACAAAAACCTAATCAAGTAATAAATGAAATAAGAAGATACAACGAAACCTCCCATGGAAATCCCCATAGAGGAGCCCATCAGCTTAGTATTAGGGCTACAGAGGAATATGACAATGCAAAGGAAAAGGTAAAATCCTTTATAAATGCAAAATCCATTGAGGAGATAATATTTACTAGAAATACTACAGAATCCCTAAATTTAATTGCATACTCCTATGGTATGGAATTCATAAAAGAGAATGATGAAATTGTCATAGCCATATCAGAGCATCATAGCAACATAATTCCATGGCAAAAAGTAGCCAAAGACAAAAATGCAATATTAAAATATATGTATCTCGATGAAGAAGGCAGGATACCAATTGACGAAATTGAAAGTAAAATTACGAGCAAAACAAAGCTCGTATCCATTGCCCATATGTCTAATGTTTTAGGTACAATTCATCCAATACGGGAAATCATAGAAAGAGCTCATGAATTGGGTGCTGTAGTCGTAGTAGATGGTGCTCAGAGTACACCCCATATTAAAGTAGATGTACAGGACTTAAATGCCGATTTCTATGTATTTTCAGGTCATAAAATGCTTGCACCTATGGGAATTGGGGTATTATATGGTAAGAAGGAATTATTGGAAAATATGCCTCCATTTTTGACTGGCGGAGATATGATAGAATACGTATATGAACAAGATGCCACCTTTGCTCCTCTCCCCTTTAAATTCGAAGCAGGTACCCAAAATGTCGAAGGAGCTATTGGCCTAGGGGCTGCCATTGATTACTTGCAAAGTGTCGGATTAAACGAAATTGAAAAATACGAAAAGTTCTTAGTAGAATACGCCCTAAATAAAATATTGGATATTCCATACGTCAATATTCAAGGTCCTAAGGATTTGAGCATGAGAGGTGGAATTATATCTTTTACTATTGACGATGTTCACCCCCATGATATATCAACTATTTTAGACTCATACGGAGTGGCAGTTAGGGCCGGTCACCACTGTGCACAGCCTTTAATGAGATATTTGGAATTACCTGCAACGGCAAGGGCAAGTTTCTATCTATATAATACGAAAGAGGATATTGACCAATTTATTGAAGGTATAAAAAATGTAAGGAAGTGGTTAGGCTATGGATCTTAATTCAATTTATACTCAATTAATTATGGAACACAACAAAAGCGGTCACAATAAAAGGGCCCTTTGCAATCCAGATGTCTGTGAAAGGGGCCACAACCCCAGCTGCGGAGATGATATTACCCTGGAATTGAAATTAAATGGAAATATAATTGAAGATGCCTCCTTTGAAGGCGTTGGATGTGCTATTTCACAGGCTTCTACATCTATGATGATAGACTTGATAAAAGGCAAAACCGTAGACGAGGCACTGGAAATGGTAGAAAAGTTTCTAGGCATGATTAAGAAAGAAATAACCGATGAGAAGGAACTAGAAAAATTAGGAGATTCCATAGTACTTCAGAATATATCAAACATGCCTGCCAGAGTAAAATGTGCAGTATTATCATGGCATACCTTAAAGGAAGCTGTAAGTTAAAAAACAGGAGCCTAGGCTCCTGTTTTTAATATGTCTTTCTTTATATCTAATTTTAAGAAGGTTGCCCGTCAGCTTTGCCAGGTTCATCCTTCTTAAATAGAATTTGGTATCCTTGAACGGCCAATACTATAGCTAACACAAATAATAATACTGGGAATACAACTAAGAAGTAGTTGCCGCTGGCCAAATTGGCCTTTGTCAAGAATACTAATGCAAATAGTGTAACAATTAGCATAAATATCATTGGCAATGTAATCATGCTAAAGTTCCTACCTTGCTCTTTCAACCATAATGCTACGGCCATCAATGCCAATGCAGCTAGCAATTGGTTAGCAGAACCGAATATAGGCCAAATCTTTGCAAATCCGCCTATGGCCAAATATGAACCTATGACAACTGTAATGGCAGTAGCTACGTACATATTTGTAAATATCGATTGCTTTTCCTTTGTAGGATCCTCGAAGTACTCTTGGAATATAAATCTACCAAGTCTTGTTGCTGTATCTAAGCTAGTTAAAGCAAATGCTGAAACGGCTAAAGCAACGAAAGTCTTTCCAATCTCAAAAGGTATTCCAATCTTCGACATAAATGTACCAACACCGCTGGAGAATACATTAACTGGTCCACCAGCTAATAATTCATTTAATTCACCTTGTGATATATAAGCTGCTGATAAAAGTGCTACAACGGCAAGTACACCTTCTATAAGCATTCCGCCATATCCGATTAACTTTGCATCGTTTTCCTTGTCAATTTGTTTAGAAGTTGTTCCAGATCCTACTAAGGAGTGGAATCCAGATATAGCTCCACATGCTACGGTAACAAATAACATTGGGAATAAGTATTGTCCATTAACATGGAAACCAGTAATAGCTTCCAATTGAACACTTGGTCTATAAACAAATAATCCAAGTAGTGCACCAATTATCATAGCGTATAATAAGAATGAATTCAGATAGTCTCTTGGTTGTAGCAGTATCCAAACTGGTGCTGTAGAAGCAATATAAATATAAACGGCTAAAATTGCAATCCATGTATTAACGCTTAGTTGTAGTGGAAACATTGGTCCAATCCAAACTGAAATAAATAGTAAAATAACGCCGACAACAGTACCGATTTTTAATGATACGCCCTTCCTATAAACAGCATAACCAAAACCAATTGCTAAAACTATAAACAACATTGAAGATGTTGCAGCTCCAGGGGTTGAGGCAAATGTGCTAGCTACGATATTTGTGAAAGCAGCTACAACTAACAATAATGTAAGCCAAGCAAATATTGCAAATAATTGCTGTCCCCTTCTGCCCATAGTGTCCTTAATAACCTGTCCTATAGATCTTCCTTTATTTCTGATAGACACTAAAAGTGAACCGTAGTCGTGAATACCTCCGAAGAAAATACTACCTATTACAATCCATAATAGCACTGGTACCCAACCAAATATTGCAGCTTGGATAGGTCCGTTAATTGGTCCAGCACCTGCTATTGATGCAAAGTGGTGACCCAATAATACTGCCGAATTCGTAGGTACATAGTCAACTCCGTCATTTTGTTCGTGAGCAGGTGTTACCCTAGTATTATCTGCTCCCCATGTCTTTGCTATCCAAGCTCCATAAGTAGCATACGCTATTATAAAAGCAACGATAGCACCTAATAAAATTAACAATGAACTCATAAATACAACTCCTTTCCTAAATTTTATCTTCTAGTTTAAATGCTATATACGTCTTTGACCTCCTTTCCCTTCTTATTTGTCACTATATATTTTTGATTCATAGCAACCAAAACTAATCTTATGTCAACCCAGCCTTTTAATCCAAATGCAAAGCTCTTATAATATTTAAACTTCTCTATGGTCTTAGCAATTTCATCTGTAGGCTTGTCTTTAAGTACAATAACACCTGTTATGATAGTTGACATATGGTCATCATCAAGATTTATAAGTACATCCTTCGAGTCAATTAATTCCTTTGTGAAATTTTGAAAATCTAGTTCATTAAAATTGTCAAAATATTTAACAAAGCAAAATTCATTTGCTTCCATGGCATAAATAACAGCTTTTTTGGTAAGAAAATACCTTTCATTTCTCATATAAAATTTTGCAAATAAATCATACTTAACATTATTAAAACTATAATTTCTTTCAATATCAAAATTGCTAATTAATTTTGTTTCAATTAAATCTAAATATTCCTTTAATTCCATATTTCCTCCTGATATTATGACTTTATTACTTTATCAAAGCAAGTTAAATGATTAAAATAATACCAAGAACTCGTTGTTTTTTTCACAATCATCCCTTGGCCATCCTTAAAATCTATATAGCTATAGTATAATGAAATTATGGGAATATTGCAAGGGAAATTTTTATGATTATACTAACTTCAAACTTGTTTAGATTATATATTCATTTTGATTGTTGACAAAGATTATTGACAGCCTCCATACATGTAGTATAATAATATTAAACATGCGAAGGAGGGATGATATTGGAAATCTTTATTGAGGACAAAGCTAAGAAATTTATTCGCAAAAAATCAAAAGAAAACGCAGTTAAAGTTGACATGTTTGAAGCAAATACTTGCTGAGTTCCCATATCCGAGCCATCTGTCGAGGTGGGAAAACCTAAAGTCGTTGAAGAATATGAAATATATGATATAGATGATATTAGAGTCTACTACAAAAAAGAGTTTGCGATTATATCTAAGGAAATGAAAATTGTACTAGATAGTTATTTTGGTCTAAAGTATCTTAAAATTGACGGCTATAAATTAATTTAGGCCCCTAATCGTTATTAGGGACCTTTTTCTTTTTAAGGTAAATTATATTCAAAATGTTGATAATCTTTTAATGTATTCCATTTTCCACCCCATGTCCAACCCCTACTTGTAAAAGCATCATAACAAAGGTCGCCTTCCACAATCATGCCAGTTCTAAAATTCTCTCTATCGAGATATTCTTCTCCAATACTGGGCAATATTATATCTTTTTTTATATAAGGATTTTGTACGGGGTTAATATCTATTGCCAATCCATAGCTATGTTTTGACAGTTTTCCATTGCTTCCAGCCACTTCCCTATAGCAAAATGCAGAGGAATTGTTGTCCATCATGGATAAATTGTCATCGGCACCATATTCATCAATTAATTTCATTTTTTCTATTGGATATTTTGCAGCAAATAATTCCCTAAAGATTTCTACAACTTCTTCTGCAACCTGAGCGTTTACTATGAGCTCCCCAATATGTACTTTTTCGTCAAATCCCCAATGGGAAATCTGAATATATGCTAAATCCTCTATGGTTATATGTTCATTTTCCACATATGAGACACCCATCATCCTTTCCACGATATAGTCAGGTATAGGTCCATAAGCAAAAATCTCTTCTTCTACTTCGTCCTTAGTTGGCTCTACTTCCTCAAAAATAGAAATTATATTGTCGTCTAAGCCATCATCCACTAGTACCCCCTCTGACCTGCAGGCACTAGTAAATGATAGTATGAAGATTAGTCCTATTATATAAAGAAAACTTCTTTTATTCATATTTAAGCATCCTTTACAAATCTTTTATATGCTCCAGATAATTATGCCTTCTCAATCTTTCGTTTCACTTTTCAGTCTATAATCTAAATTCATCTATGGCTTTTTTCGTCTTTTCCAGGTATTCAACTGTACTGTGGTACTGAACAGTTGCTAAATATGTGAACAATACATCTATGATAAAAAGTTGGGATAATCTAGATGAAGTAGCTGCACTCCTCAATGGAGATTCTATGTCCGCTGGTGTAAATAGAGAAAGTCCTACAATTTTACTTAAAGAATTTCTTCCATAATTGGTTATACCTATGGTTTCTATCCCTTTTTCATTTGCCTTTTCTATTAGCTTTATTACTTCCCGCGTCTCCCCTGATGCTGAAATCCCAATAACTAAATCTTTTTTATCTAAATTTGCAATAATGGTGGCATTTAAGTGCATGTCTTCCAATGCATAGCACGTTTTATTTATTCTGATAAATTTTTGCTGAGCATCTTTAGCCGCTATGAAAGAACCTCCTAGGCCTACCATTACAATTGTCTTTGCGTTGACTATTGTTTCCACGGATTTCTCCAAAATATCGTAATTAAAAAAGTCAAAAGTTTCTTCAAAGGACTTAATTGAATTGTTTTTAATAGTCTTAGCTACAGATTCTATTGTATCACCTTTTTTGATATCAATGTAGTCCTCATTTTCACTAGAATCGATATCCCTTATTATTCGTATCTTTAACTCCTGATAGCTTTTAAATCCTAAAGATTTACATAATCTCATAACAGCAGAGCTGCTAGATTGAGATTTTGCAGCTAGTTCAGCAACTGTCATATTTAGTATGCCTTGAGGTTTATCTAATACGTATTTTGCTACCTTTTTTTCCGAACCAGGTAAATCTTCATATATGTTTTTTATCATTGCTAATCCACCTGATGTAGATTCAATTCTCACCCTTTTCACCTCTACTATATTATTTGTCTTTAATAGTTAACAGAGCTTTCCTTAGATATCCTCCATTTTCCTCTAGTATTATTTTAGCTTCTTCCTTCCCTAAATTGGAAATAATCATAAATATGGAAAGTTTACAATCGTAATCTGTCTCCCTTAACACCTTGTCGGCTTCTTCTTGAGATGCTCCTGTAGCTTCCATGACAATAATTTCAGCCCTTTTTTCCAATTTATTGTTTGATGCCTTTACATCTACCATTAGATTGCCGTAGACTTTTCCCCATTTTATCATTGTTGCAGTTGATATCATATTTAAAACCATTTTTTGGGATGTCCCTGCCTTCATTCTAGTTGAGCCGGCAATTACCTCTGCTCCTACTACAGGTGTTATAGAAATATGACTTAGTTCTTCCAAAGGGGAGCCATAATTATTATTCAATCCTATGGTCAATGCTCCAATTTTTTTTGCATAGGCAATAGCCCCTAGGACATAGGGAGTATTTCCTCTAGCAGTTATCCCTACCACTGCATCCTTGGCTGTTAATCCAATTTCTTTTAAATCCCTTTCTCCACCGCCATAATCGTCTTCTGCCCCTTCAATTGCCACAGTAAATGCCTCTTTTCCTCCCGCTATAATGGCCTTCACCAGTTCCGGATCAGTGCCGAAGGTTGGCGGACATTCCGAGGCATCTAGTATACCTAATCGTCCACTGGTTCCTGCTCCTATGTAGACCAATCGTCCACCATATTTAATTCTATCAAAAATTCCATCTACTGCCTTTGATATATTTTCTAACTGTTTCTCTACAGCAAAAGCTATTTTCTTATCTTCATCATTTATTATTTTAAGTATATCAATAGTTGATAAACAGTCAATATCTTTAGATAATTCATTTCTACTTTCTGTTATAATTTCATTCAATCTAAATCCCCCTTAATAAAGATGGCAGGCTACTTTATGGTTTTTATCTATTTCAATTAATTCAGGTCTTTTTTTCTTGCAGATATCCATGACCTTGCTACATCTTGTCTGAAAAACACATCCAATTGGCGGATTTATTGGAGAGGGTATTTCCCCCTTTAGTATATTTCTCTTTTTCTTCACCATGGGGTCCAATGAAGGAACTGCTGACAACAAGGCCTCTGTATATGGATGAAATGGAGTATTGAATATATCCTCTGTCTCTCCTATTTCTGCAATGGATCCTAAATACATAACTGCTACCCTATTGCTTATTCTCCTGACTACATTTAGATCATGGGATATAAAGATCATGGTGAGCCCAAGTTCTTTTTGCAATTCCATCAAAAGATTTAATATCTGCGATTGTATTGATACATCCAATGCTGACACCGGTTCATCTGCTATAACTAGTTTAGGATTGGTGATTATTGACCTTGCAATACTTATTCTCTGCCTTTGGCCTCCACTAAACTGATGGGGATACCTGTCCAGATGTTTTCTGGAAAGTCCCACTTTGTCAATCATCGACTCTACTTTTTCTTGTATCTCTTTTTGACCTAATTTATAATTATTTTCCAAGGGTTCTGACAGCAACTTCTTTACTGTCATCCTTGGGTTTAAGGAGCTATAAGGATTTTGAAATATGATTTGAATCTCCTTTCTCAGCCCCCTTAACTCCTTATTCGACAAAGCCAATACATCGATGCCATTATATACAACATTGCCACTAGTCGGCTCTATTAACCTTAGTATGCTGCGACCTGTAGTCGATTTCCCACAGCCCGATTCACCTACAATGGCAAATGTTTCCCTTTCATTCACACTAAAGCTGACATTTTCCACCGCTCGGACATAGTTTTTAGTCCTATTAAAAATGCCTTCTTTTATGGGGAAATATTTCCTCAAATTTTCTACTACTAATATTGGGTTAGACATTTGTATCCCCTCCATTATATAACCAGCATCTTGTATTGTGTCCCGGTGAAATTTCCATCAATTCTGGTTCCTTTTCCCTGCATATTGCCATGGCTTCCCCGCACCTCTCTGCAAATCTGCAGCCTTTTGAAAATTCTCCTGCTACTGGTACAGTACCTGGAATTGTAAATAGCTCTGTTTCCTTATCGCCTAAGGACCTTACGGCATTTATGAGCCCCTTTGTATATGGATGGGATGTATTATGAAATATGTCCATTATATTTCCTTCTTCTACGATTTGCCCTGCATAAAATACTATTACATCTTCACAAGTCTCTGCAATGACCCCTAAGTCGTGAGTTATCATAATAATCGATGTATCATAAGAAGAACGCAAGTCGTTTATAAGCTCCAGTATTTGAGCCTGTATTGTAACGTCTAGAGCAGTAGTTGGTTCATCGGCAATGATTAGTTTAGGGTTCAAAATCAACGCCATGGAGATAACAACTCTTTGCAACATACCACCTGACAATTGATGTGGATAGTTCTTCATTATTCGTTGAGGTTGGGGTATGCCAACTTTTGTGAGCATTTCTAATACGAGTTTCTTCATTTCAACTTTTTTTAAATCTGTGTGAAATTTTAGCACCTCTGCTATTTGCTCTTCTATGGTAAATAGTGGATCTAAGGCTGTCATAGGCTCTTGAAATATCATGGATATCTCTTTTCCCCTAATTTTTCTCATAATATTGCTATTTGCCTCTCTCATGTCTATGGATTTACTTCCATCATTAAATATAATTTTCCCTTTTGTTGCTTTTAAAGGATGAGACAACAATTGCATTATGGACATAGCAGTGATGCTTTTTCCACAGCCTGATTCACCTACTATACCCAAGGAGCCTTTTCTCTTTACGTTAAAACTTACATTTTCCACTAAAGACTTTGTGGATTTATTTTCTACTATATCTATATTTAAGTTTTTAACTTCTAATATATTGTCCATAGTTATACCCCTTATAGTTTGAATTTAGGATCCAGTACATCCCTTAGACTATCTCCTAGCAAATTAAATGAAAGTATGGTACCAATAATAAATGCCGATGGAGCAATGGCCAACCAAGGTGCCAATTCCATATACTTTCTACTGTCACTTAACATGGAACCCCAGGAAGGATTTGGAGGTTGAATTCCTAGTCCTAAAAACGAAAGAGATGCCTCGGTCAATATGGCAGAGGACAGCGCCAAAGTAGCTTGTACTGTAAAAGGTGCTAAAATATTTGGGGCTACGTGTTTTAGTATAATGCGTATTGAACTAAGGCCTATACTTTTGGCACTTGTTATGTACTCCATGGATTTTACAGATATGACTGATGCTCTGACAGTCCTCGTAAATACTGGCGTGCTTACTATACCAATGGCTATCATGGTATTTGTAAGATTTGGACCTAATACAGACACTATAAACAATGCCAGTAGTATAGAAGGAAACGCAAACAATACATCCATTATCCCCATAATAATGCCATCTGTTTTCCCTTCATAGTACCCTGCCAATATGCCTAAAATAAATCCCGAGGTGGCTGATATGCCAACGGAGATGATGCCTACCTTAAGAGAAACCCTTGCTCCAAAGATAATCCTACTAAATACATCTCTGCCAAAATCATCTGTCCCAAATAGAAAATCACCACTAGGCGGCTTTAACTTGCTCTTGGCAAACATCTCAGTCACATCGTGGGTAGCTATCATAGGTGCACCTAAGGCCAATACGATTACTATTAATACGCCTATTAGTCCAATTCTTCCTACTTTATCTTTTAAAAGGCCCTTAATTACCTTGGCTATTTCTTTAATTAGTGTTTTAAACCAGTCCATAAAGTCACCTTCCTACTTTGAAAGTTATACGAGGATCAATATATGTATATAAAATATCTACAATAATATTTATTACTACATAGACAAAGGCAATGAACAAAATACTCCCTTGTACTACTGGAAAGTCCCTTTGATTAATTCCCGTGAGGACCATTTGCCCTAAACCTGGTATGGAAAATATTTGTTCCGTCACTACAGTGCCTCCTAATAAACTGCCTATTTGCATCCCTATTAATGTAATAATTGGAATTAATGCGTTTTTTAGAGCATGTACAAATAATACTACTTTTTCGGATGCTCCTTTTGCCCTAATTGTCTTTATGAAATCTTGTCTCATTACTTCTAACAAAGATGACCTAGTCATTCTCATTATGGAACCAGACATTATGGCCCCTAGTATAATTGCAGGTAGTATCATAATCTTTAGGTTCTTGGCTGGATCTGCAAACAAACCTGCATATCCTACAGGAGGATAGTATTTAAATACTTTTGACAAAAATAAAATCGATAAAGTGGCAAATGCAAAATTTGGCACAGATACACCTAGAAGTGCAATAAACCTAACTATACCGTCTATAATTGTATTCCTCTTTAATGCAGAAATAATTCCTAGGGGTATGGCTATTATCCAAGAAATAACAGCTGCCATTACGGTAAGCTGAAATGTTATCTTAAATCTGCTTAAAATCTCAGGGAATATTTCTTTATCTGTCCTAAAGGATTTGCCAAAATCTCCTTTTACGGCATTTCCTATCCAACTTAAATACTGTTCATGAAGAGGTCTATCGAGGCCAAGTTTTTTCTCTAAATTAGCCCTAAGTTCCGGATTCGCTTCAATTCCAAGCATTCCCGATACCACATCTCCAGGAATTAACTGCATTATTAAAAATATGCTAAGGCTTATTCCTATTAAAATAGGTATTAATGTTAAAAATCTTCTAATAATATATGCCCTCATAGTTACACTCCTAACAAAGCTTAATTACCCTGCTCAAAAATAAAAGGGGGAGGAGGGCGTATTAGTGCCCTCCATAATTATTACTCAATTACTACTTTTGAAAAATCTTCGCTATTAAATGTAGATGGTGTAAAGTTCTTCATTTCTTTTCTTGAAAAGAAGTAATCCATATGGGAAGACATAAATAGATTTGGACTATCTTCTAATACTAGTTCTTGTGCTTCATTATAAACGGCTTCCCTTTCTTTTTCATCTATTGTTACCATTCCCATTTCACAAAGTTCATCTACCCTAGGATTTGAATATCCCCATACATTAGCTGAACCAGTCGTTGAGAAGAAAAATGCTACTGACCTATTTGGATCAGTTCCAGCACCATTTCTACCTACCATCATTTCATGACCCTTGTTGCTCCAAGCATCTATATACTGTCCTGTTTCTAGATTTTGTATTTCTGCCTTTATTCCAATTGCCTCTAATTGCTTTTGAATTACTTCCCCAATATTTCTAATATCGTCAAATAGTCCAACTGCTATAGTAGTTTCAAATCCATTTGGATATCCTGCATCTGCTAATAGCTGTTTTGCTTTTTCTATATTTTGCTTATATAAGTCTTTACTTGCATAGTCAATTGCCCATCTACCCATGGCAGGAGTTACAAATCCTGATATGGTAGCTTCACCATCGTATACTGTGTCGATTATCTCTTGCCTGTCTAGGGCATAGCTTATAGCCTGTCTTACTTTTACATCTTTAAATTTATCTAAGGTTAAGTTAAATCCCAAGTAGCTGTAATCGTTTGTTTGGAATGGGAGTACATTTATATCTGGATTCCCCTCCACTAAAGGCAGACTAGCTGCAGGTAGCTTGATTAGATGTACATTACCTGTCCTAAGGGCAGCAAGCCTAGCGGATTCGTCTGTCATTACATAATACTCTATGGCATCGAGCTTTGGTTGTCCTTCTTCAAAATAGTCTTCATTTTTAACCAATACTACCCTATTGTCTGGTACCCATTCTTGTAGTTTGAATGGACCTGTCCCACATGCTTCTACCATTAAATTTTCATGTTCCTCTACAAATTCCTTTGGCACTATTGCCCCATATAGAGAAGTTAAATTACCCATAAATGGTGCAAATGGCTCTTTTAAAGTAAATTTAATTGTATAGTCATCTAAAATTTCCATTGTATCTATCTTGTCATAATAGGAAACACCTATAGCTGCTGTATCTGGATCCAATACCCTTTCAAAGCTGTACTTCACGTCATCTGCTGTCATTTCTCTGCCATTATGGAATTTTACTCCTTCCCTAAGGTAGAAAATATAAGTAATGTCATCAGGTTGTTCCCATGACTTTGCCAGTTCAGGAATATAATTCATGTCGTCATCTACATCGATTAAAGTGTTGTAAATTTGTTTGAATATCCTAATTGACGATGCTGCAGATATGGTATGGGGGTCAAGTCCACCCGGTTCTGCATCTGTACCGTATTTTAATACCTGTGGTACCTGTGGTTTATCAGTTTCTTGGGAAACTTCTTGTTCGGAATCTACTGGCTGATTTACTTCCTCCTGTGGCTGTTTGCTGTCACCACAAGCAGATAAGAACAGACTTAAAGCTAAAACTACGCTTAATACTAAAATCAATCTTCTTTTCATCTTCATACCTCCTAAAAGTTTTTGATTACATATTCATGGACTTCTTTCCTAAATAAGCTCAAATTGCTATCTTTCCAGTTGCCCATTAACCTGTTACTAAAAATGACGGTTCCTACCTTCCTTTCCCTGCTTATCCATATAGATGTACCTGTAAAACCAGTATGACCACATCCATATGGATATAAGTCCCCAAGCTGCCAGCCTAGGCCTCTATTCCCTCCATGGTTTTCCATTGAATTTAATATTAGAGGGTTCTTTGACTTTAAATACATTCTGCCCAGTTCCAAATATGCGTCTACATTGGCGAATATGCCGGCATGTCCTGCAACCCCATTAAAAAAATAAAAACTATTTCCGTCGTTTACTTCTCCTATCAACTCCTTTTCATTACTCCTCCATTTTTCAAACGACAAGTTTCTTTCCTTACACATTTCCTCTTCTATAATGTTGCCCTTTGACGATGGTGCAATATTCTTTTTGTCCATGGGATTATAAAAAATACCGCTTATACCTAAGGGCTTCTTTATGTAGTAATCCAAACATTCCTCTAGACTTTTATTAGTTGAAGATTTAATTACTTCACCTAATATCATAAAATTTAAATCGCTATATATAGTCCCTTCCAATCTTTCGCGTTCTTTAACTACTTTTTCTAGTATTTGTAGAAATGTACCCTTTTGGGTGTAAAAAGGATACCAATCAATTAATCCCGAGCTGTGGATCAACAGTTCCTTTATCGCTGTATTTCCAAATTTATTTTTTATATTTTTATATTGCCCTATGGGAGGCAAAACCTCTTTCAATGTGCTTTGCAAAGATACTCTACCTTCGATTATTAGTTTTAAGATGATGGTAGATGTGACAATCTTAGTCAATGAGGCTACATCGTAAAATGTATCCATGTTGACATTTCCAAATGCCTTTTCATAATAAACGTCTTTTTCTCCAAAGACCTTAACTACAGCAGAGGGAAAATAATCCAAATCCATATATCTATTTATTATCCAATTCAAGTCTTTACCCATCTTCATATCTCCTTAGAAGGAAAAACTAATTTCCCCATGATTACATCCCTATTTGCACCTGTGGCAGAGGGGATATTGTTAGTTTCCCCCAATAAAAATTGATTCCCCAAAATTGCAAATGCCACTGCCTCCTTTGCATCAGATGAAAGACCTAGCTCCTCCACTGTTGAAACCTTCATTTCTAAGTATTCATTCAATAGGCCCATAATAAATTTGTTGTGGGCACCGCCACCGCTTACGTAAATCTCTTCTATGGAAAACCTTGGCAATACGAACTTATTTATTTGATTAGCCACAGTTTTTGCCGTATATGCTGTTATGGTAGATACAATGTCTATATCTTTTAATCCTAGTTCAATCCCCTTTTTATATAAATTCGATGCAAATTCGTCAGTATAATACTCTCTGCCTGTACTCTTTGGAGGCTCCAAATCCAAATATTTGTCTTTATGTATTAGCTCATTAAGCCAGTCATGGTTTATTTGTCCTTTCATCGCCATGGATCCAGATTCATCAAAGAGTTTATCTCCATTAGTGATTTTTTGGACCAAGCTGTCTATAAGGACATTTGCTGGTCCCGTATCAAATGCAAGGACATCAGCGATTTTTGAATTGGCAGGTAGTACAGTAATATTTCCTATACCACCTAAGTTTAAAAGTATCCTTCCTTTTTCTTTGTGAGAAAATAAAACATAGTCCATAAATGGAACTAAAGGTGCTCCTTGCCCGCCGTATGCCATGTCAGATGGCCTGAAATCACCTACAGTAATACAATTTGTTTTTGCAGCTATTTCCGCCAGTTCTCCTATTTGCAGTGTACTGCCGACTTCAGGCATATGATATATAGTTTGTCCATGGGAGCTAATGAAATCTACCTGTTCCAAAGAAAAACCTGCTGCACTACAAACCTTCATTGCAGCATCTCCAAATTTTTCACCCAATAATTTATTCATATGGCATATTTCTTTTACTGTTGCTCTGTCGTTGTTGCATAGCCCTTCTATCCTCGATTTTTCCTCTGATGTATACTTTACTGTAATGAATTTCAATATTTGAAATCTGATGTCCAATCCCTTTCCAGAAATCTCCAACAAACACGCATCAATTCCATCCATGGAGGTTCCCGACATTAAACCTATTGCCACTCTCTTTTCTTTTTTTGCAATGGAATCTAACAAATCTATCATTTTGCACCTCTCAATAATGAAATTTTGTGTCAATTTAATAATATAATTTTTGAACTTTTCTGTCAATACATTTTTTAATATTCCCGAAAATAATTAAAACCCCTGCTGTTAATTCCAACAGGGGTATTAATTATTTTACCTTTGATTTTATAATGTCATAGCCTACTCTATTTATGACATTTTCAATATCTTCAATGGATATTATCTCTTCATCGAAATCCAGTTTTACTTTGCTGGAGTTAAATAGTACTTGTGTAGTGCCGTGGTCTACTCCTTCCAGTCCTTTTATAGCACCTTCTATTTTTTGTGAGCAGGAGGGACATGTCAACGTCTCCAATTGAATAGTTGCTGATTTCATTTATATTCTCCTTATATAATGTATTTACGTTAATTAAGGATAACGCATAATCCTTTTTTAACAAATCTATACACTTTATTGTGTATAATAGTTTTATTAGATAGAGTGACATCGAACGCTCCTTGAGACTTAGA